>ENA-ORXR01004307-ORXR01004307.1-marine-metagenome-genome-assembly--contig:-NODE-4307-length-11999-cov-118.315803_pt1 | contig 11999 bp, 11 predicted proteins | sample MGYA00237866_ERZ511479 | MGnify/ENA metagenome assembly ERZ511479 | reverse complement strand
GCCTGCCGCTATCAGCATCGTTGTCAGTACCAATAAAAAGAAGTGAAAAGCATCGAGGGAAGGCGCGATATTGAGTTGGCTATAAAAAGGTTGGAGGATGCAGTAACGCATCAGGTATTGCGTCAAACCGACGATAATGAGGTTGGGGAAACGGATAAAACGTAGGAAATTTTTCAATGTAAAATGTAAAATAATAAATGTAAAGTGTAAAAGTTTGCATAACGTAAAAGCAACAGCGCTTCGCGCAATTGAATCCTTTTACATTTATTATTTTGAATTTTACATTTTACATTTTCAAGAGGTTTTCACCATTGCATCTCGCCAATTATCATGTAGTTTTAGTACTTTTTCAATCACATCTCGCACACAGCCCTCGCCACCACCAATTGGCGAAATATAACGCGCAATCTTTTTGATTTCAGGTGCAGCATCTTGCGGACATACGGGTAAACCCACCTTACACATCACCTCATAATCGGGCAGGTCGTCACCCATGTAAAGAATAGTAGTGGGGTCAAGGTCGTATAGGCTGATGAGTTCCTCATAAGCCTCCATTTTATCTTGTGTGGCAATATAAATATCGGTTACGCCTATGTTTTGCAAGCGCAGTTTGATACCCTCACATCGACCCTGCGAAATCACTACAATACGATAACCACAACCGACAGCAGTGCGTATCGCGAAGCCGTCACGAGTGTTGGTTTGGCGTATCAATCTGCCATTATTCAGCACATACACGCCACTCTTAGCAATCACGCCATCCACATCAAAAATGAAGGTGCGAATATCCTTAAATGGTTCTAAGTAGTTCATAAAACGGTGAACGATGGACGACAAACGGTGGACGGCACAATACGAAACCGTTTGCCGTTCATCGTCAGCCGTCTAACGTTTTATTGATTATCCCTCCATTCGTACACCCATTTGGCTTGGATTTGTTCGAGGTGTCCTTCGGTAGAACCTTCTCGTTTACCTTCAAAATTAGGTATTTCCAAAATCCAGTTCAAGAGTTCGGTGAAGCGAATACGGTATATTTTTGACTCGGTAAAATCATCGCCAAATCTATCATAGAGTTTCATGGCGATGTCTTCGTGGTCTTTCCAGTTAATTGGTAAATCTTCTATATCAAAGCCCATAGTTGTTTTTTGAGTCGATAGTCGATGGTCAATAGTCGATAGGTGAACGCGAGACAATTTTTTACGTTAGCCTATGGACTATGGACTTCCAACTATGGACTAATTTAATGTTCATGTCCGATAATACCGGACTGGTCAGGAATAGTGACGACAAGTTCTGCATCCTCTTCCAAAATAACGCATTGGCAAGCCAAGCGTGATTCAAGGCGTGGATTAGTGGCACGATCAACGAAGTCTTCTTCTTTATCGGTGATTTCTTCGAGATATTCGTCGCCCTTTTCCACATAAATGTGGCAGGTGCTACACGCACAGACTGCACCGCAGTTGTGATTGAGGTGGATGTCGTGCAATTCGGTTGCTTCCAAAATCGACACATCCGCCGCTACCTCAACGGTTTTAGTGGGTATATCTTCTTCAAATTTAAATGTAATTTTTGCCATTAATTTCTTTAGTAATTGGTGATTAGTGACTAGTGATTAGTCTATCCTGTTGTAAAGCCACTTCTTTATTACAAAGGTTGTGCGTTTTTGGTTCAAAATATATAAAAAAATCTGCGTAATCCGTTCAATCCGAATAATCCGCGTTCTATCACGTTTGCGCTATATTTCCATACAAATCATAATCTCCTGCTTTTGTGATATTAATATTTGCAAAATCGCCGATGCGTACATAATTGTCGGCAGCTTTTACGAGTACCTCATTATCTACTTCCGGCGAGTCGTATTCGGTTCTGCCAATAAAATATTCTCCTTCTTTTCTATCGAATAATACGCGGAGTGTTTGTCCCGCTTTCGCGGAATTTTTCTCCAAAGAAATGTCTTGTTGAATTTCCATAATTCGCGCAGCGCGAGCTTCTTTTACATCTTGCGGAATATCATCGGGCAACACATCCGCAGGTGTATTTTCTTCATGTGAATACGTGAAAACCCCCACTCGTTCAAAGCGCATTTCGCGTACAAAATCGCATAATTCTTCAAATTCCTCCTCCGTTTCACCCGGAAATCCGACCAGTAAAGTCGTGCGAATGGCTATCTCCGGCACGCGCTTACGTGCATGAGCAATGAGTTCCTCTTGTTCGGCACGAGTGATTTGTCGGCGCATACGTTCCAAGACGGTATCGCTGGCATGTTGGAATGGAATATCAAGGTAATTACAAACTTCTTTTCGCTCTGCCATCGCATCAAATATCTCCAAGGGAAACTTACTCGGATAAGCATAATGCAAGCGAATCCACTCAATACCTTCGACATCCGCGAGAGCGTGAAGCAGACGTGGCAGTTCGCGTTGTTTGTAAATATCCAATCCGTAATAAGTTAATTCCTGTGCGATGAGCATCAGTTCTTTTACACCGTTTCGGGCAAGATTTTTGGCTTCGGCTACGAGGGCTTCGATGGTTTTGGAGACGTGTTTGCCACGCATCAGCGGAATGGCGCAAAAGGCACAAGTACGGTTGCAGCCCTCCGAAATTTTCAGGTAAGCGTAATGTGGCGGTGTGCTAAGGAGTCGCTCACCGATGAGGTCGTGTTGGTAGTCCGCATTGAGTTTGGAGAGCAAATGCGGTAGTTCGAGCGTACCGAAATAGGCATCTACTTCGGGAATTTCTTTTTCCAAATCGTCTTTGTATCGTTCTGACAAACAACCGGTTACGTAGAGTTTGTCGATGTCACCTGTTTTACGGACTCCGGCGTATTCGAGTATCGTATTAATGGATTCTTCTTTGGCGCGTTCGATAAAGCCGCAGGTGTTGATGATGACGATATTCGGTTCGTCATTCATACCGCCGTCATGTACTACGTCATAATCATTGGCACGTAATTGCATCATCAATACTTCGGAATCTACTACATTTTTAGAACATCCGAGCGTGACGACATTGACTTTATCCGGCTTGTGTGACTTCGTTTTCATTGAGGGCAAAGGTACGGTTTAGTTTATTGAGTTTATAAGGTTTATTGAGTTTATAAAGTGTATAAAGTTTGTAGAGTGTATAAAGTGATTAGTAAAGAGCGTTTTACCATAGGCAAAACTTGAACCTTATAACTCTACACACTTTATAAACTTAACAAGGCGAACGAAAAGTTGTTTTAATAATGCGTAATATGTTAATTTTTAGATTTTTAAGAAAGCCTACTCGGCGGATATTTTAAAAATGTCAGGCGAGATATATTTACATTTTGATTTAAATTATTTCAAATAAATTAAATAATTTTTATTTTGTAAGTAATTAATTATCATTAAATAGTGAGCAAATACTGTCGCCTGACATTTTCAAAATGTCCGCCGACTCACACTTCCCCTTCAATTTTAAAAACGTATCATAAAACGACTTTTCGTTCCCCCTAATAAACTTAATTAAAAACAAAAAAGCATCCACCCTTGCGGATGAATGCTCGTAATAATTTTCTACGTTGCGACTACCAATCTTTATTACGATCGTTGTTGTTGTCATAACGGTCTCTACTGCGATTGCGGTCTCTATAACCACCGCCACCGCCACCACTACGGTCACGGTTGTAGCCACCACCACCGCCTCCGCGATTGTAGCCTCCACCACCGCCACGGTTGAAACCGCCACGTCTGTCGTTACTTCTTTCTTCTTTAGGGATTGCCTTTTTTACAACAATTGTAAATTCATCTACTTCTGTTCCGTTAAGGGCATTAATGGCTGCACTGCCTGCTTCATCATCTGTCATTTCTACGAAGCCAAAGCCTTTTGAACGACCACTGTCGCGGTCTGTGATAATTTTTACAGATTCAACTGTGCCGAATTGCTCAAACATTTCGCGGATGTCAAATTCTGTTGTGTTGTAGTTTAGTTTTGCTACAAAGATGTTCATGATAAAAAATTAAAAGAGCGTAATTATTGCTGCGAATAATTACAAAGAATAAAAATAATGACAAACGAATTGGGTATGTAATTCAGGCGAGTAAGTAAGAAAAGTTTATATCTTTTTTTTACTTTTAAAAATTTAGTATATGAATATTTTTAAAAGAATGTTACACATTTCTATACAAAAATATTCATAAGAATAAATTTTTATATTTCCTCCTTGTAGAATGATATACACAAGACGAAGTGCCATAGGATAATGATGATTAGAGATAGAAATTTACAAAAAAAGGAGGGAAGATATGTTCACGCTTCATTTTTTGGAACTGACTTTATCCGGTGTGATTAATTCTTACTTTTAAAAAACAATACGAGGAAATTAAGACAGTAAGTGATTCACTATCAATTCAAATACTCTTGCAAAATAACTATATTTGTTGAATAATGCCACTTTTGAACATAAATTATGCAATTTTTTGTGTTGAACCCCGTATTTTATTAAAATTTGAACGTAAAACAAACATTAATATACATCAATTGAGGCAGTAGCCGATATAGTTATTATATTTGCCACTTTGAAAAGCAGCTTAAAAGTTATAATTGTTAAATTGCTTGATTGTTAAATTGTTATTACGGTTTTTTGCTTCGCAAAAAAATCATTTAACAATCAAACAATCAGCGCAGTGAAACAATTTAACGATGTACTTTAGGATAAATACCTATTAAATTAATCCAACGATTAACAAATCAAGCAATTAAAAAAGATGAAGCAGGTAATGAGAATTTCTATCCCAATTTTACTCCTACTATTATTGGGATATATGGTTTTTCTTTTTTTTAATCAGAAAAAACAAGTGACAGAAACCAAAAGTCTGTTGACTCAAACAGAGCAGCAACTTGAAGATACAGAGGCAGACAATGCCAAGCTTGTACAGAATAACAGCCAACTCGCCGAGCGGAATGTTATCTTGCAAGATAGTATTTCGATATTGAAAAAAAGAGTACTCGAACTCCGTAGTTTGCTGCGTGATAAGGTGAGTATTATCGAAGGAAATAAAGGCGAAATCGCTCGAATGCAGCGAGAAATGCAGGGCTTACTAAACCAAATTACCAACCTTCGGAATGAAAAAAGTAGTGACTTAGTCCGTCTCAAAGAGCTTGAAAACGAGCGATTTGCGCTTGATAAACGCATCGGTCAACTCTTCATGCAAAACGATACGCTCGAAAACGAAAACAGTGCTTTGCTGGTAGAACTCGTAGAGACCGAAAAAGAAAAAGACGAAGTGCAAGGTCAGCTTAAAGTCACCGAAACGACCCTTGCGGGTGTCACAGGAGAAGGACCTTATGAAGTGGAAGGTAAAAAAGGTGTTCGTATCAATATCAATGCAATAGAGACTAAATTTAATATGGTGGAAGCTCGTACCCGCAGAGACAGACTGGCACGGAGTGTCAAGAAATGGAAAAGTACCAAAATCGAATTTGACCTCATCTATCCGAATGTCGAAAACTTGTTGAGTCAAAATTTTTCCCTCCAGATGGTCAATCAAGATACAAAAGAAGTCATCTCTCCACGCGAATCCAACAAAGGTGCTTATGATGCCAAAGGTGTGGAATTTTCTTTTACGGGCAATCCCGTTCGAGTTGAATTTGTCAATTATCAAGCGAAAAAAGATGTGGGTACGAATTACATGATACATATATTTTTCATAGATGGCACGGGTAAAGAAATTCCACTGACCTCTGCTGCTGCGCCTGTCATTTTTAAGCGGTAAAAATTGTTTGATTGTTAATGACTTTTTTACGAAGCAAAACCATAATAATAATTCAACAATTTAACAATTATCAATGTCCTGTAAAAATTCCCTCAATGACTTTTCGTCTGCTTTGCGTCAAAAACTTAAAACATAAAACATACTAAAATTTAAAATTTGGTATCATTTTTACAAGTATAATGTTGTGCTGTACTTTCCTCAAGTACAATATCGTACACATTTTTCAAAATTAAGCAATAATATCAATGGAAAAAAATTGGATAAAATACGCCGGCAGATTTGCGGTATTACTATTGGTCGGACTGATTATATACGGTTGTTCGCGCAATCCTGTGACCGGAAAGAAAGAAATCATGCTCATTTCCAAACAACAGGAATTAGCAATGGGAAGACAATATGACCCACAGATTTCGGCAGCTTACGGCGTTTATAAGGACGCAAAATTACAGGCGTTTATTAATGAAAAAGGTAAGCAGATGGGCAAAATTTCTCACCGCGCTAATCTAAATTACCAGTTCAAAATCATGGATTCGCCTGTCGTCAATGCCTTTGCTGTGCCGGGCGGTTATATTTATTTTACACGTGGTATCATGGCGCATTTTAATAATGAAGCAGAATTTGCAGGCGTACTTGGACACGAAATCGGTCATGTCACCGCGCGTCACTCCGCACAACAACAAACCAAATCTACACTTGCACAAGTCGGTTTAATTGGTGGTTTGGTCGTTGGTGGTGAGAAATTTCTGCCATATATGAATCAGGCGCAACAAGGTTTGGGCTTACTATTCCTCAAATTTGGACGTGACGATGAAAGCCAATCTGATGAACTCGGTGTAGAATATTCGACCAAAATCGGTTATGATGCCAGAGAAATGGCAGGCTTTTTCCAGACGCTCAAACGCCTCAGCTCACAAGGGGGCGCAGATGCGATACCTACTTTTATGTCCACACACCCTGACCCTGCCGACAGAAATCGCAGGGTAGCGGCACTTGCCCAAGTATGGCAAAAAAAAGAAGGACGCGCTACAAAATATAAGATCAATCGCGACGAATATCTCCGCAGAATTGATGGTTTGGTATATGGTGAAGACCCTCGTCAAGGCTATGTCGAAAACAATACTTTCTATCATCCTGATTTGGAATTCCAATTCCCTACGCCAAGCAATTGGCAGGTCGTCAATACACCTTCACAGGTACAAATAGCGGAGAAAAACGGCAAAGCGATGATGCTCCTTCAATTGGGCAAAGGTACTTCGACACGTCAGGCAGCCGAAACTTTTGTCAGTGAAAACAAGCTACAAGTTGTTGAAGGCAAAGACATTACAGTTAATAATTTACCTGCAACCGTTGTCATCTCCGACCAAGTCAGCCAAAATCAACAAACCGGACAGCAGCAAAGCATTCGTATCATGTCTTATTTTATACAATATGGCGGAAATATATATGTAATTCATGGCATGGCTGCCAAACAAGATTTTGACCGCTTTTTTGAGTTATTCAAAAACACAGGAAGTGGTTTTAATAAATTAACTGACCAAAGCAAAATCAATGTCAAGCCAGAACGTATTGCCATCAAGACAGTTCCAAATAGTATGACTTTGCAAAAGACATTACAACACTTCAAAATGTCTTCTAAACGTTTCAACGAACTCGCCATCCTCAACGGCATGAAACTCACTGATAGAGTGACGAAAGGCATGTTGATAAAAGTGGTAGAGAAACAGCAGTAATAAGTATTAGGTATCAAGTATTAGGATGAGATGTTGCGTCCCGTCCTGATACCTGATACCAACTACTTAATACCAATCACCGCCGTCCCCTTTTCTGTATCCAGCCATTCTACTTCAAGCGGAAATTCACGTACCCAACGCAGTACATTCTCCTTATCTTTTTCTCGATTAGTATCATCAATAATGATAATCGCCTTGTTGGACAATCGTTGATGTAATATTGGTAAAACAGGATAGCGATCACCCGCCGGACCATCCACTATGAGCATGTCAATAGGCTGAATGTCAGCAATTTGGCTGATGTCATACCATTTTTTTTGCTCCTCATTTATCGTCGTTTGAATGAGTGGAGCGTACAGAATACTCACTTGATTTTCTAAAGCATGTTGCTGTATCAGGGTTTTATTTTTCGAGGTATATACATCCGAACTTTCTAATGAATAGAGATGCCCCTGTCCATTTTTTTCCAATAAATAACCTATCACTACACTCGACACACCGCTACCACACTCAACGACCGTAAGTGGTTTTTTTTCTAATAAAATTTTAATAATAATTTGTAAAAAATCCGGCGAAGCCGCCCATTCGCCCATAGTGGGCAAAGGACTTCGGATGTCAATCAAAGCATGAATAGATTGCAGTGCCTGTTGTTGTCGATACAAATTGTGCTGTGTATTTTTTATCTCTAAAAAACGGTAGTGAACATGAATAAATATAAAAATCAAAGCAAGCCCGACGAACCACAATGAAACCAAACCTCCAAACGTTATCAACACGACAATAATCAGTGCCACCTTTTTATGGTCAGTTAAATGTTTATATAAAAAAGTTCTCATGTTTTATATTCTTCGTTATCGCATTTGTTAAAAACGAGGGCAAACGCATGAAAATATTTTGCCCCGATGGGGCAACGAAAAATCTTACTTTTTATCAAATACTACCGATATTTTACCTCTAACGAGGTAATGAATGCGTTTAAATGTTCCGTTAGAAACAAAATATCGGTAGAAAAACATTAAAAATACGTTTCGAGTGCCGTTAGTACACTGTTTTATAAATTTATTTACATTTTTTGACGTTTATTTTGAAATGAATCGAATCAAAAATGACGCGAATACTCACTGTATTTAAGGATTTTTTGGTGAAGAGTCATTTTAAAAGAAATACTCAAAAAAGTAAATAAATTTGTGAAACAGTGTATTAGGTACTCAACATTTGCAACAATAGAATTTCATGCGTTTGCCCTTGTTAAAACAAAGAACGTAAAATTAGCTCGAATTTTACAGCTATCCGAATTTAGGGATAAAAAAACATCGAATATGAAATCAATTTACTACTTTGTAACCTTCATTTTTTGTCTGCCGACATTTATTTATGCTCAAAATGAATCTTTGGACAAACTCATTAATCACATTATCAAAAAAGAAATTAATTTTGACGAAATACCTGGTTTGGTCATTGGTGTGATTGATGCGGATTCGACTTATGTGTATGGTTTTGGTGAAACGAAAAAAGGCAACGAACAGCAACCAGACGGCAATACAATTTACGAAATAGGTTCTGTCACAAAAGTATTTACTGCGAGCCTTTTGACGCTACTGGAAGACGAAGAGTTACTTAATTATAAAGATACCATCGGTCAATATTTTCCTGAACTAAAACAGCCCATCACGCTTCACGACTTGGTGACACACAGTTCCGGCTTCCCACGTTTGCCGCACAATCTGGGTACAAAAGAACAAGATGCCAACCAGCCTTACGCCAATTACCTCAATGAAGATTTATTGGACTTTCTCCAAAATTATATCCTCACAAAACCGGCTGGAACAGAATACGATTACTCGCATTGCGGTTACGCCTTACTCACCCAAATCATCGAAAGTACCACCGGAAAAAAATATGAACAAATACTTCAAGATAAACTACTTAACTCCTTGAAAATGAACGATACACGAATAATATTAGATAAAGAACAGCAAGAGCGATTCGCACAAGGTCATTCATTAATAAACGAAGTTCCGGCATGGCAATTCAGTTCATTTGAAGGAGCTTTTGCCCTCAAATCTTCGGTCAATGATTTGCTACGATTCCTTTCTATGCACCTCCGCGATCACCATACGAATCTCGAAAATACCCTTCGCACCAATCTCGACAAACAACTTTTGACCACACGCTACGATGTTCACATCGGACGCGGTTGGCACATCATACGTACCCGCAAACGCTTCCCTGATGTGTATGTTCATAGTGGCGTTACGAGTGGTTTTAATTCCTATATTTCTTTTGTACCGGAGACGCACACCGCAGTCGTCGTACTCGCCAATTCTAAAAAAAGTATCAGCGAAATCGGTATGGTCTTACTCGAAACCATCAATTTTAATTGGAAGATGAAGAAAAAACGTGGAGCATGATTGTCAATGACCAAATGAGCAAATTCCAAGCACCAACTAAATTTGGATGAAACAAGGCTGAATTGAATTTTGGAATTTGTTTTTGGGAATTTTTCATTTGCTCGCAACTCGAATTAATTACGTTATTTCAAAAAATAGTTCTATTATTTTTTCAGATAGTTTTGGTAATTTGCTATATTTAAGGTTCGGTTTGATATTCACAAAAATCGATTCAACATCAAGTTGTTCGTCACCAAATGAGAAAAGTAGAAGACATCATTCGTTCTATGAGTGAAAAGGAAGCTAAAAACTTCACTTTCTTCGTCAACCGTATGCGGACCAATCAAAAGGAAAGCAAAATCGTACAGTTGTTCGAAGCCTATTATCATGGAACGTACAAAAACAATGAGCAAATCATCCGCGAGTTATTTCCCGGTATGAGCAAAAACGCATTTTACCGACTGCGAAATCGCCTCTTAGATGAAGTGCAACAGAGTATGCTCGTGCAGTATAGTCGCATGGATGATGAGTTATTGGTCTATCGTACTATCATGTTGGCGCGGATTGCATTTAACAAAGATGACTACTCTACGGCACATTCTCTACTGCTCGAAGCCGAAAAAAAAGCCCTGAAAATCGAAGCCTACGAGCTCACAATGCTCATCTACAAAGAACTTATCAGCATGAGTAGTCTCGTGGGGATTGTCGATTCACATTATTACATTGAAAAAAGGCGAGAAATCCGCCAAAAGCACGAAGAACTCAGTGAGTTGAGATACCTTCGTAGTACAGTGACATTCAAACTGACAAAAAGTATTCATAGCAGCAAGACAGATAGAGATATTGTCAAATCATTAAGAGAAATTAAAGACAAACTTACCCAATCTGAATTAGTAAAAACCTCCACAAATGCCAAATATAATGTCTTTTACGCAATAACAAATATTTTATACGAAGAAAAAAAGTATGAATTACTGTTGGCACATTTGATTAAAGGTTTTGAAGAATTTGAAAGTGAGGGTTTGTTTGACAAATCAAATCACCGCAGCAAAATCGTCACGATAAGTTGGATATTGGCGACTTACAGTTGGTTGTTACGACTTCCCGAATCTGTCCCTTATTTGGATAAAATGAAAGAAGCCATCCAGCAACACGACGGCATCTATGAAGATAAATTCAAACCCTTCTACGTCTCTTACCAAAACGCGATTTATTACCACACCCGACAGCTTAAAAAAAGTGCCAAACTTCTCAATCGCTTCACCGAAGAGTACCTGCAAGGACGAGACATCGTTTATCTGTCCGAACTGCCTCAAATTGTATTCGCCGGACATATTAGTCGCCTCGCCAAAACCTATTTTGCAATGAACGATTATGACAATGCACTCAGACAACTTGCGCCCTGTTATATCGCCGAAATTCATGATAAGTTACCCAAAGAATTTCGCATGGAAGTCGCTATAATGGAAGTAATTATATATTTTGAAAAAGGCGACTACAGCTATGCGCTTACGCACCTTCGTCGCATCAAACGAATTTATAAAAAGCTACTTGCTGACCCTAAGAATCAAATATTTAAGTCCTTCATTGGCATACTCAATAATGTCATCAAACACAATAGTTTTGACCTGACCAAAGAACAGGAAAAAACCGTTCAAGAATTTATAAAAATACATCCGCCTTATGGCGATCCCTTCGAAAAATGTATCAGCTACCGCGTATGGCTCGAAGCCAAACTACGTGAACGTTCTTATTATGATATTGTGATGAACTATGCGGAAGCGGGAGCAGGGCGTAGGCAAGAATTGAGTATTTGAAAAGATAAAAAACGAATTTACACGTCCGATTACTACCTGATTTAAAAAATTTCAATCACACATATAATCATAAAAAAAGCCTAACAATCTATTGATTATCAGACTTTTGTAGCGAGAGAGAGACTTGAACTCTCGACCTCCGGATTATGAATCCGACGCTCTAACCAGCTGAGCTACCTCGCCTACTTTTGTAAAGCAACTGCAAATATACGCTTTTTAAAAAAGATAAAACAAGTTATTGAATTGTTTTTACTAAGTACACTGTTTTATAAATTTATTTACATTTTTTGACGTTTATTTTGAAATGAATCGAATCAAAAATGA
>ENA-ORXR01004305-ORXR01004305.1-marine-metagenome-genome-assembly--contig:-NODE-4305-length-12004-cov-118.709650_pt1 | contig 12004 bp, 10 predicted proteins | sample MGYA00237866_ERZ511479 | MGnify/ENA metagenome assembly ERZ511479 | reverse complement strand
GAATGTTGAAAGGTGAAGTCCGAGATGCCAACCGGTCGCTCTCTTTGAACTTTGACGTGTGAAATCTGTGATGCCAACCGGTCGCTCTCTTTGAAATTTGAAATGTTAAATTTGAAATGCCCGAAGGGCCTTTGGTTTTCATTTGTCTTTTGCCGGACGGCTCGGTACGCGTCGACTTTCTGCTCCATCTATTTTCAGCTCCCGTTTCACAAGCCTTTTGATCCCCGAACTAGACGTTTGACCATGAAACACCTGCTCACGCTACAAGACCTCGGAGTGGACCAACTGTCCGCCATCCTTGACCTCGCAGACGAGATGAAAACGCGCCCCAAGGCTTTCGCCAACACAATGGCGGGACGCACCCTGCTGATGATGTTCGAAAAACCGAGCCTGCGCACCCGCGTGTCGTTCGAGACCGGCTTCCACAAAATGGGCGGTCACGCCATCTACTACAACCTCATGACCTCGCCGCTGGGTGCCGGCAAAGAGAGCGTCAGCGACATGGCCAAGGTGCTATCCCGCTATGTCGACATCGTCATGGCCCGCCTGTTCGAACACAGCGATATCGAAGAACTCGCCGCGGACGCCGACGTGCCAGTGATCAACGCGCTCACCAATTTCTCCCATCCTTGCCAGATCCTCGCCGACTTCCAAACGCTGCGCGAAAAGAAAGGCCGGCTAGAAGGCCTGCGGCTTGCCTACTACGGCGACGCGAACAACAACGTCACTCACTCGCTGATGTTCGGCTGCGAACTCGCCGGCATCGAATGCGTGGTCGCCTGCCCTGATGACGCGGAGTACCGTCCGGCCGCCGAGGTGCTCGCCGCCGCGCCGTCCACGCGGGTGGTCCACGAACCCGGCCCGGCCGGCGCCATCGACGCTGATGTCATCTATGCCGACACCTGGATGAGCTATCACATCAAGAAAGACGAGATGGACCGGCGGCGCGCCGACCTCGAACCCTTTCAGGTGAACACCCCGGTGATGGCTGCGGCAAAGGCCGACGCCGTGTTCATGAACTGCTTGCCCGCGCATCGCGGCGCGGAACAAACGGCGGAGGTGATCGACGGACCGCAGTCGATCGTGTTCGACCAAGCCGAGAACCGCATGTGGGCGCAGAACGCGCTGATGGCCTTGCTGATGCGCGACTAAGCGTAGCAGAGTCCAACGTGTGGAGTTCAAATTTCAGATGAAATTGTTGGTCGTCAAACTCAGTTCGCTCGGCGATCTCGTACACGCAATGCCCGCCATCGAACGCGTTCGAGCAGGACTCGGGGCCACCCGCTTCGACTGGGTCACCCAACCCGAATACGAAAATCTCGTCCGCTGCATTGACGGCGTCGAACGCGTGATCCCCTTTCCGCGGCGCAACTTCGTCACCGGCTTCGCCGCGTTCCGCCGGCAGCTGCGCATGCGCGAGTATGATCTGGTCGTCGACTTTCAAGGGCTGTGGAAATCCGCCATCGCGACGCGCAACGCCAAACTCGCCCCCGACGGCCGACGCGTCGGGCCGAGTTTCGCCCGTGAGGGATGCCGCGTGATGTATCATCAATGCGCATCGGGAACGAGCGATCGGCACGCGGTCGAGCGCTGCCTCGACATCCCGAGGTTTCTTGGCTTCGGCGACCAACCGGTTCAGTTTCCTTTTGTACCGCCAGCCGTTCCCCAACCCGCCGGCAAGATCCCGATCGCCATTTTTCCGAAGTCACGTTGGCTGGCGAAAAACTGGCCGCTCGAATATCTTGCCGTGCTCAGCAAGCGCCTGCTCGAACGCGATGGGGTGCATCTTCATTTCCTCGGCGGACCCAAAGACGGCGACGTTTGCGCAGCGCTGGTTCGCGAACTCGGCAGTGAAGGCGGGACCGAACGCGCCACCAACCACGCCGGCACCACCCCCCTACCCCAGTTGCTCGGCACCATCGCGCGCATGCAACTGCTGATCGGCAACGACTCCGGGCCGCTGCATCTCGCCGCCGCAGTCGGCACCCCGGTGCTCGCGTTCTACGGGCCAACCGACCCGGCGCGCACGGGTCCATGGGGGAAAGCCGCCAAGGTACTAGAGGCGCCACGCGACGGCAGCAGCTACAAGGCGGAGAACGATCGGGTGATACGTAAGATTTCCATCGACCAAGCCCATTCGGCGGCCGTGGCGATTCTGGACCAAGTCACAAAGAATTAGCGTTTTTCCACGCTGGCTTCATTGCGCCTCCGCCGAAGTTCGGTATACTTAGGTGTTTTGAAATCTTTCATCTTCGGCGGCGTACTTTTCGCCATCTTCTCCCTCCTCACCAGTTCGGCGCAGCTACCCGGACAGGTGAGCCTGTTGCCCGTCGGCCCCGTTCATAGCGGCATCGCCACCCACACCCCGCTCAGCGCCAAAGGCGCGAACACCGCCTCCGGCGCGAAACACGACCCGGCCCAACTGACCGCCGCCCACGCCACGTTTCCGATGGGCACACGACTCGAAGTAAAGCGAACCGACACCGGCGCGAAAACCCAAATTCTGGTCGAAGACCGAATGACCCCGCACGCCGGACGCATCATCAACCTTTCGCACGCCGCCGCCAAGCAGCTCGACATGCTCGAACTCGGCACCGTCAATGTGGAAGTGCGTAAACTCACCGAGCCGTTCACCGACGGACTCAACGGTACCGCCGCCGTCATCGCCAGCCGCTTCCACGGTCGCAAAACCGCGAGCGGCGAAGTCTATGATGAGACCCAACAAACCGCCGCCCACCGCACCCTGCCGTTCGGCACGGAAGTGAAAGTGTATGTGCGCAGCACCCAGCAGAAAACCATCGTGCGGATCAACGACCGAACCGCCAAGAGTTCGAAGTCGATCATTAACCTTTCCGCCGCCGCCGCGCGCCAACTCGGCCTGCCACTCAACGGCACCGCGATCGTCCTGCTCGAAGTTCGGCAACCGTCGCGCAAAGTCGTGCACGTCCAGATGCGCTACTAACGGCGGCGTCCTCCGTTTTGAGAGGTGCGAGAATGTGCGCGTGGAGAACTGCGAAAGCAGTGTTACGCCGGCATCCAGGTTGAACAAACCCGAAACGTGTTGTTCGACGGCTGCGTTCTGCGCAACAACGTGCAACGTCGGAACATCCCGCTGTTTCAGGTGACGGGCAGTTCGAAGGTGCTGGTGGTTCGGTCGGACTGCGACGATTCGAACAAGTTCAGCAGTTTGGATTTCCCTGAAAAAGTCATCACCTTCCAAGGCCGAAAGCCGAAGGTGGGTGCGCCGGAGGTGCCTTGAATTGGCGACGAATAAAATGGCTTGCCATTCGTAGGTTAGGACAAAGAACAACGACGATGAATCTACGAACGCCCTCCCCGTCTCAAGTGGTATCCACCCTCTCCTTCATCCTGCTGTCGGTATTTGTTTTCGGCTGCGGCGGCAAAAGCGAACCCGCCGACCCGGAATTTCTGGTCAAAGACGTGGACCCGAAACAGGTCTCAATGATTCTCGAGTATCAGAGCGAGCACGTCATCGTGCTCGATGTGCGCACCCCGCGCGAATTTAAATCGGGCCACATCGAAGGCGCCGTCAATCACGACTACAACGACCCCGGTTTCGAAGCCGGACTCGCCTCGATCGACAGCGGAAAAGACGTCATTCTTCACTGCGCCTCCGGAGGACGTTCGGCCAGCGCGCTCGAGGCCGTCGAAGCAATCGGCGTAAAAAAAATCTACCATCTTACCGGCGGCATGAACGCCTGGCGCGCCGCGCGCATGCCGATCAAAAAGTAATCTGCGCACACCTAGTTCAGCGTCATTTTTATATTTCTGGATTTTCTGGATCAAAAAAACTGGAGGGCAAGGGGCCTCCCGAGCCGGTATGGTTGAGGGCGACCGAGATGGAGGCGGACTTTGGTTCGGGTCATCCATTCGCTTGGATCAAGCCGGTCCATAAATCTACAAATTCCAGAACACCTCGGTCTTCCCAACGTAGCAAACGAAGCACTCAGGGTTCATCGACCTCGCCCCCCCTGGGGCTGACGCCAGCCAGCGCGATTGATGTTGATAAAACCAAACTCCGACAGGCTCCTTTATGGGCTTGAGTAGAATTTATCGCTGTCCCGAAATGAGAGCCTGAAAGGATGCTGGGATGCCGCGCAATTGGGTTGGGAGGGCCCTCACCCGCCAGGGTTTGAAATTTGAAATCTTGGGTGCGAGGCGCAGGATGCTCGATTGGGAACTTGATTAAAGTGGAAGGCCGGCCCCGCCCGGGCGACTATCCGCAAGGCGCGCAATTGGCCGGAAGGTCGTCTCCGTACACGACGGCAGCAAGGCAGTGGAAAGTCCGACGGACACTTAACAACCTTCCGGCTTCCGAAACTCGGAGGGCTGTAGTAGTTTGGCCCAGTGAAAAAAGAATTCTCCTTTGCCCTCTGGCTGCTTATGGCCATCGTCCTGATCCTGCTTGGGCTCGGCTTGTTTTGGGTATTTTTCAGTGAGGAAGAAACCTTTGCCCGATACCGATGGGCAGACGATGGAACAGCATGTCCGATCCTGACACAAGAATCGGGTGCCGGCGCCGAGCCAGCCGGAACACGTTTTAATGCCGCCGAGTGGTCGTATTTCAGCGTCCGAGGAGCCCTTCTATTTGTCGAAGGTGAACGGGTCGAGCCTGTTTTCAATCCGCCGAAGACCTTGGGCAAGAAATCTGTGGTCCGAGTCGATGTTCCGCGGGTCACCTTTGTTGACTGCGCCATTCTCGCACCAAATGGCGACCAGCTGGACACGCAAAAGTTGCGCGTAACGGACGACCACAAATTTCATCTGGTTCGGGAACGACATCATCTTTTCACGGGTGCCTTGCCATCGCCGACCAAAGCGCGACTCGCCCAGACGCATCGGATTACGATCGGTCCACTTCCGGAAGGGATTCAGATACCGGACCAAGAGGAGGACCCCAGTGATGGCTTCTTTGGCCGCAGCAGTCCCCAATTGCCCGCTGGCCCCGAAAAGGAACATACGGTGCTATTCTATCAGACCGCCGATCTGTTAGATCCGTACGGTAGCAATAGGGATCCGTTCGGTGGCGGCGGGGATCCGTTCGGAGCCGGCGGGGGCGCCACACCGGTGGCAGCGACGAGTTTCACGATTCCGAGTTGGGAAGAAAATATCTTCGTTGCCACCTCTGAACTTGAGTTCGACTTACCGCAGTCTCCCCTGCGGTTGCGCGGACGGGTCTATGACGAACAAGCGCAGCCACTGGCGGATCTTCCGGTATATATTTTAGCCCCCGAGATGACCATGATTGTCCTGACAGATCAGGATGGCCGGTTCGTTTTCCGGCCACCGTCACGCGTGGTAAAAATGTGGGAAGGCGGAGGGTTTTTGGAATTCAGCGCATGGGCGGAGGCGGACAACAAGCAATCCCTGATGGAATCGTTTACTCAAACGGAAACCGGGGAATTTGAGACGCAATTGGTTCTACGCGCCCCTCAGGCAACCTTGACGCTCCGGGCGGAATATCACCCGGTGGAAAACCCGATCATTCGCTTTAGCAACGTGTACGAGACGCCGGAGGTGACCACGATTCTGGGGAAACAGGATGAGCTTGAAACCCTCGTCATCTCCAATTTGATTGCGGGAGCATCGTTTCGCGCGCGCGGTCCAGAGGCACGCATGGGATTCGGCCACCGTGAAATCCACGTCCCGACCAATGCAACCGATGCGAAAGATTCCCTCGACGATTTGCTCGACGGATTCCAAGGATACACGGTCTATTATCGGGTGAAAACGGCCGATGCAGACGGCCAAGCACTTGCGGGTGTATCAGTGCGGATGGATGGTTTTTGCGGGGCAAGCAACGAGAAGGGCGAACTCGACCTCGGACAAACGGACATTTCATTCTACGAAGACTCTACCAACAAAACCATTCGGATCTTTGCATGGAAGGAGCTTCTCGATCTCGAATTCGACACGCCGGATGAGGCGCTGCGTTCGCTCCAATGGTTTCCTCCCAAAGAGATATCATGCACCTTGGGAAAACCCCTCGGGGAGCAAACGATGCAGGCCGTTCGACCCACCTGGATCCGGGCGCGTTTCGACTGGGACGGAGAGCACGCGTTTCCTTCCGAGTTGAGCGCCAGTATCCTGGACCCGGAACATCCGCGCGAAATCCACCTGCTCACCCAAAAAAGCGGCGACCACTTCGAACTGCTCGTAGGTCCCCTCCTTGCCGGCACCAACACGCTGCAAATTTCCTGGGATGGATCAGGTCCGAGCGGCGCCGGGGGAGAATACCAGTTCGACATTTCGGTGGCGACACAGAGTGGGACGGTGCATCAGGTGATGCGAACGCTTTCGCAAGAGAGCGCGCGCTGGCTTCGCACCGACCCCATGCGGTTGAAGGTGGTGGACCAGAATGGCAAACCCGCCTTCAATGTGTCCACTGATCAAGGACTGAAGACCGATCATGAAGGGCTTGTCGACGCGACGGTATCCTACAAATCCGGCACCACGGAAGCGATCGTCAGGCTCATCCCTTGGTTGTGCGATTTAGGACAGCACTTCACGGTGGATGCCAGCAAAGACGAAGCCACGATTGAGGTTCCGCCAACCCACCACCTGCACGGTGAGATCACGGGCTGGAACACGGACGACTACGTAAACCTGGGCCAACCTTCCGACAAATTCGAATCATCCATCTTCGTTCACGCCCGAGGCGTGTTCGAACTCAACATGCTGGAAGGCGACTATCTTCTGAGCAGGTATAACACGGATGAAGAGCTTCTCTTGACCCACGCCTTCACCATTCCCCACAAGGGCACCATTCGAGTGCCTCAGGCTGGGACGAGTCCGTCGTCGTCCGTCTCGGGCGAAGGCCCTTAAATTTTCAGCTTCGTCTGAATGCTGTTGATCGCTTTCTCGACATTCTCGCGATGACCGAACGCGCTCAAGCGGAAGTAACCTTCGCCACTCGGACCAAAGCCAGCACCGGGCGTGCCGACAACGTGGCACTCGGCCAGTAACTTGTCGAAGAACTCCCAACTGCCCAAATCGCCAGGTGTCTTTAGCCAGACGTAAGGGGCGTTGGTTCCGCCAAAGCAGGTGATGCCGAGCTCTTCCAGCGCGGCGCGGATGAGTCGGGCGTTCTCCATGTAGTAGGCAATCGTCGCGTCGGTTTGTTCGCGACCGGCCGGAGTCAGCACACCGAGTCCGCCCGCTTGTACGACATTGGAGGCGCCGTTAAAGAAGGTGTTCTGGCGGCGGTTCCACATGGCCTTCACTTCGCCGGGTTCGCTGTCCTCGACCACCAGTTCGTCGGTCACAATCGTCCAGCCAAGGCGAACGCCAGTGAAGCCGGCCCATTTGGAGAAACTGTTGATCTCAACGGCGCAGCTGCGGGCGCCTTCGATTTCGAAGATGCTGCGCGGCAGGCTGTCGTCCTGAATGAACGGCGCGTATGCCGAATCGAAGATGATGACGGCTTTGTGTTCGTTGGCGTAGTCGACAAAGCCTTTGAGCTGCTCGTGGGTCGCGACCGCGCCGGTGGGATTGTTCGGGCTGCACAGGTAAATCATATCGACCTTGACGTCGGGCACGGCGGGGAAGAAGCCGTTGTCGACGTTGCAGGGCATGTAGACCAGCCCCTGGTAGCAACCGTCGGCCGACTCGCCAGTGCGACCCGCGATGACGTTGCTGTCGACGTAGACTGGATAGGCCGGGTCTTGAACCGCGACAATGTTGTCGGCGGAGAAAATGCTCTGGATGTTGGCCGAGTCACCTTTGGCACCATCGCTGACAAAAAACTCGTCGGCGTTCACGTTTGCACCGTAGCTTTTGTAGACCTCGGCCAAGCCTTCACGCAGGGGCGCCTGGCCAGTGCTGCTGCCATAGCCGCTGTAGGTCTTCACGTCGCCGAGTAGATCGACGCCGTGGTGGAGTCCGTCGATGACGGCTGGGGCGAGCGCCTCGGTGGTGTCGCCAATGCCAAGTTTCATCACGGTGATGTCGCCTTGGGTTTCAATGAATTCGCGGGTGCGCCGGGCGATTTCGGGGAACAGGTAGCCGGCGGCCAGTTTGCGGTAGGATGCGTTGATTCGTGCCATAAGAGTTTCTCGTTAAAGTCGGTCGGCGACATAACAACCGCCCCCCATCGGCGAAAGGAGAAACTTCCACCACTTGGGCGGCGGACAACAAGCGTCCACACCTCGAACGACACCCCGCCCTATACCCTGCCTTCGATAATTTGGGTGCGCAGTGTTTGGATGTACTGATCGTTCAAGCTCGCAATCTCCCTAAATCCTGCAGAAATTGAATTGCAGGCGGCAACTTCCCGCCAAAATTCGCGAGCCAACTGGGACATCTCCGACCACGGTTTCACATCGAGCGGACCCGGCAGAAGTCGCGGACGACCGGCAGCCTCCAACCCACCGCCAGGGAGATCACCGGTGGAGCTGGGGCGGTAGCGCATCGGCAACATGTCGTACAACGGACAAAGTTCGAACGGGCGTTCCTCGGTGAGGAACACACTGACATTGCCATAGTGCATATCGGTGTTGCCGATCAACACGCCGAACCAATGGGCACGCTGCATCAGTGCCGCCGCCTCGGCGGAGATCCAGCCCATGGTCGCTAGTCTGGGCGCCACGGCGGCCCAAGATTCATCCAGTCCACCGTCAAAGGCAGCAACCAGCGGGCGCAGGGAAATCATGCCGCGGCGCCCCCGGACGCCAATGCGGTCGAAGCGCATACTTTCAAGAAACACGCGGTTCTCTCCCGACAAAATCCGACAAGGTGCCGCCGGGATGCCATGGCGGTTGAGCAGCGCCAAGGCAATCGATTCGGCTTCGAGCAAGTCCGCCCAACGCCGACCCACCGCCGTCGAAATTGGCCCAGAAAATTTCACCAGAACACGCTGGTATCGGGCATCACCCAGGTCGCGCACTGCCGAAAATTTCTGTTGCTCGCCGCCGGCGGATGAGCCTGGGGCCTCCCCTGCCAAAACGGCCCTGCTCCGTTGCTCATAGGATTGTATGAGCTCCTTGTCCGGCAAGGCCACGTCATCAACGGTGTTTTGGTCGGAGACGTCATACGCGTCCGTGACCGCGCCGATCCCAAGTAAAAAAGCCCCAGGTACATCCGCGCCATAATCCAAGGTGGCCCGCACGCGTTCTTCAAATCCCCAGCGCCCGGGATCCGGCCCGATCCCCAAGTCCTGCGCACGGTTTTCAGCAAAATTTCGGCCGAGAAATCCTTGCGGAACAAGTTCGTCCAAAAACCACGGGATGCCCGGAAACACGCCATCTTCGACGCCTTCCATCATCCAGCTTGGCGCGACTTTTGAACCGTCGTCGGCCACCCGAACCGGCTGGAACACCATCTTCTCAGGCCAGACGGTATAGAGGGTTCCAAGCCCCAAGGTGTTCGCCAGCGTGTGCGGGATCACGGTCTGCTGCACCTGAAAGAGAACCCACTGACTACCTTGGTCGCGGATGTTTCGTAGACAAGCGTATCTGGAAGATCGGCCCGCTCCGATCTTCAGCAGATACTTCGAAGCCCGCCAGCCGCGAGAGAATGTCGCCTGACTGATGTCGAGGCGTTCACAGATCTCACGCGCCGATAACGGCCCCGCTAAACGCAGGGTTTGTTCAATTCGCTCAGGGTTCTGCACGCGGTCAATGTAGCACAGATTTCAATGACCTGAAAGTGGATTGAATAGAAAATGAATAGAAGATAAAAGAGTAAATGCCTATTTTAATGCCCTTTGACATTCATTTTTCGATGTTTGTGAATAGAAAAATGGTCGCCAGAGGGGAAGCGATACGCGGAGCGACGCGGCCTCCTTCCCCATGCGTTCAGCGGGACCGGAAGGCGCTGCGCAGTCCGCTGTTGAACGTTTTGCGGGGGACGTCGGCGGGAATCCTAGTGGCATTCGGAACCACTGGACGGACCGGTTGCACGGCTTGTGGAAACAGAGGAGTGACATTCGCCGGAGCGACATTTGCTGGCACCGGAGCTAGTTGTACTGGAGCAACTGGGGCGACCACGCGACGGCTTGGGTCCAGCGGGCGCGTGGGTGGTGGCGGAGCCTTGGAGGTCGAAGAGGTCTTGGCCGCTGCGGGCTGCACCAAGCGGGCATCGAGTTCGGGGTGGCGGTGCTTGGGCGCACCTTCATGGCTGTGCGGCAGAAAATAGTGGACGTGTGGCACCGAATGGTCCGCGACAGAGTCATCATGGGTATGCGGAACCCCGACAGGCGGACGTAGTTCGGGCGCGGGACGATCCCCACCCGGATGGTAGTGCGGCGGAACCGAGTGCGTATGCGGCTCGCTCGGAACGCCGTCGGTATGCACGTGCGGCAGATCGGCGTGTCGATGCGGTCGCGTGGGGTGAGAATGAGCGAGAGGGTCCTTGGATGGCTCACCAACCGCGGCGGCGGTTGCGGCCGTGTTTGTCGCCGAACCATTTGTAGATGACGTCCGGGTATCCGGTTCAGGCTGATCGAGTTCCTCGGGGGGAAGCGGTTTGTAGTTTGGCAAGGAGATCAAGGTGTCGAGTAACAGCTCGGCCCAGCCCCGACCGCTTTCCTCCACGGTTTCGTCCGCGATAATGCGGCGCAGTTCGCCCTCCGACCGTTGCAGGAAGATGCCCATCGGACGCGCGGCCAAGGCCGCTTGGGTTTGGACGTTGAGATCTTCGTGACGCAGGCAACGCACGAGTTCAGGAACGGCCTCTTGGCCCGCTATGCCAAGTCGTTGCAAGGCCTTGCAGGCATTGATGCGATCGTCGACTTTCGGCGACTGCAGCAGCAGCCGATAGCGGCGCACATTGGAGAACGTTTTCTCCCCCACGTCGCTCTCCAACGTTTCCACGACACGAAGCACGCCGTTGAGCCGATAGAAAACGCGGCGGTCGCTCTTTTGCAGGATGTAGCCGACGCCGGCCGAGTTGTTCTCCTCTTTCGTTTCATCCGGCGCATCGACCGGGATAATGATTCGGGTCTTCTCGAACACCGGCGCACCGAACACCACGGGCGTGGTCGTGCGTTCGGGAACGGGGTGAAAAATCAACACGACCATTTCCGTCGCCCAATCGATCGGTCGGGTGCGTAACGCGGTGCGGATGTCCTCGGAGGTTTTCCCCCAGGTCCCTTTGGTGGTCGTCAGGAAGGCGTTGCGTTCCGCCTTGGAGCGAATGACAAAAGGTTTGAGATTGCGGTAGGAAAAATCCTGCTCGGGCATGTCGAGATAGCGAACGCCACCAAAGTTGTGTTTCGGAATCGGCTTGCCATTGATCGTGTCGAAGGCGCTTCGATCCACGAGCTTCAGGCCATAACTAAAGCCGATATCTGGGATTTGGGTGGCGGTGATCCGATACACCAAGTTGCGTTTCTCAGGTTCCGGAACCAGACGCAATCGAGGCTTATTCTTACCCTTGGCCGTGGCGACGATGAGCACGTGTTTGGAAAAATCGATGACTGGGACGGGGCCGGTATGCCACGCGCGCCAGAGTCGGAACCACTCTACTTCCTCGTGCAGGTACCCCTCGGCCGGCGCGCGATCCCGAAGTTGCTCGAAAGACTTGTAGCCGGTGTAATCCATTTCGGTGAAGATCTTGTTGAAGACCTCTTCTTGAGCCTGAGAGGCTAAGACACTTCCGAACAACAGGGAACAAACAAGGCAACAAGTCCAACGCATGTCTCGTTTTAGCAGGACCGACCGAACATGGCTAGCGTCTTTCTAAGTCGGAATTCGGGGCACCGCACCTTACGTACCCCGGCGTACTCGTTCGTGGACAAGGGAATGGGGACAGGGGAATGGCCATAGATTGCATTGCGGGCTGAAAGGGAATGGAGCGAAAGAAAGGACTGGCTGTTCCGGCCTGCGGCCAGGAATGGTAGAACATGCCATGGCTTCATCTACCAAATTTAGAGCACGTGGGTATCGCAAAGATGAGATCAAGGGCACGTAAGTGCCGACGCCGGTTGGAAGCACAAGGCAAAGGAATACATCTCGAACGGATGAACCGAAGATTCGACCATTCC
>ENA-ORXR01004304-ORXR01004304.1-marine-metagenome-genome-assembly--contig:-NODE-4304-length-12006-cov-9.741890_pt1 | contig 12006 bp, 6 predicted proteins | sample MGYA00237866_ERZ511479 | MGnify/ENA metagenome assembly ERZ511479 | reverse complement strand
AAGGACTTGAACCTTCACATCCTAAGATACTAGAACCTAAATCTAGCGCGTCTACCAATTCCGCCACACCCGCACGGTGCGAGCGCGGGAGTTAGCCTTAGAGAGTATGTCCGTCAACTCTCTTTCGCGGTCATGGGCGCTTTCTTCAGTGTCCAATAAATTGCAATTATACCCGACACGATATTCGCGACAGCAACGCCGACGAAAGCGCCGATCAAGCCCGCCGTCCAAACACCAATCGCAATTAAACCGACATAGAGGATAAGTGATCGAATAATTGTGTAAACGAGGCCAAATAATGGTCGGCCTAGCGCATTCAACCCCGCCGCACTGACAAAGACAAAGCCATAAGCAAAGACGGTGACAGGCACGATGTAAAAATAAGGAATAATTTTCGCAATCAATATCTCGTCGCTTGTAAAAATGCGTGCGATTTGCGGCGCGAACAGCGCGAGCAGCACCGCTAATACTGTGCCCCAAACAATGCAGATGAGATAACAGACCCGGAAAGCTTCGCGAACACGTTCAGTTTTCCCAGCCCCGCCATTTCGCCCGGTGATCGCGCCGATACAGGCTGACAGAGCGTATAGTAGACCAACCGAAATTAGCTCTGCCCGGCTGGCGACAGTGAAGGCCGCGACATCAGTTTCGCCCAAAACATTCCCTATTATCGCGACTGCGACGAATGTCGCAACGGGTACGATGATGTTCGTCCCGGCGGCGGGGACCCCCACCTGACCGATAATTGACCAAGCGTGTCTCATCGACGTGAAAGTCATCCCAATAAAATCAATGGCCTTGCGACGGAAGAGGACGATGTAAAAGCCATAGGCCGCGCCTATTGCGTTGCCAACAAATGTCGCCAATGCCGCCCCTTGCAATTCCATCCGCGGGAACGGGCCCCAACCAAAAATCAAAAAAGGATCCAGGATGATGTTGACCAACGCGCCCAGGATCATGATGGAGGACGGCAAGAGCGCCTCTCCCCCTGCCCGCAAGATATTATTGCTCATGGAGGCCACCGAGACCAGCACAAGGCCGGGCATTATAATCAACAGATATCCGAAAGCCATGCTCGCAACTTCGCCGCTGGCCCCCGCAACGGGCAAAATATTAGGCGCGGCCAGAAGCATCAGACTCACCAAAATCGACATAACAAATAAGCCAAGCAGGATCGCGGCCGCCGCATGACGTCTGGCTTTGCCGGGATCGCCTTGGCCAAGAGCCCGCGACACCGCGCTCATGGTGCCGGCCCCCAATCCGATATTGGCGCTATTGCCGATGAAGCTAATCGGGAATGCAAAACCCAAAGCCGCCAGCGCCATAATCGCGAGCCGTGGTCTGTCCGGGTCTTCCAAACGGCCCAAGTAAATTGTGTCAACGATCCCTGTTGAAATGAGCGCGATCACCGCAATCGAAAACGGGCCCAGCATGCGAAAAACATGCTTGGGGATTGAGCCTTCAAGGACGTTGGTCTTTTGCGGTGATGCCAGCTCTTAGCCTATGTCGCGATGCGACGGCGCGAAAGCCGCCAGTGTCGCCATTTGCACGATCTCTGACGCGGCTGCGCCGAGTGAGCAAATTTGAACCGGCTTTTCCAGACCCGTCAGGAACGGCCCCAATACGGTTGCGCCCCCAACAGTGTCCAATAATTTTGTCGAGATCGACGCACTGTGAATGGCGGGCATGACTAGAACGTTGGCTGCGTCCGTTAGGCGCGAAAAAGGATAGGTCAGCATGTGCATAGGATCGAGCGCCACATCGGCAGCGATATCGCCTTCATATTCGAAATCAACGTCGCGTTCGTCAAGGATTTCGACGGCTTCGCGGACTTTCAGCATACGTTCGCCCACAGGGTTCCCGAAGGTCGAATAGGACAGGAATGCCACGCGCGGTTCGAAGCCGAATTCACGGGCAAAATGCGCCGTCGATTCTGCGATATTTGCCAAGTCCCACGCTTCGGGCAATTCTGTGATGTTAGTGTCTGCGATAAATAATGTTTTGCCGCGGTTCACGACAACCGAGACGCCCATGGTGCGTTCTTCCGGACGATGCGCCAGAACAAGGCGCACATCACGTAACACAACATCATAGGACCGCGTGACACCCGAAACCATTCCGTCAGCCAAGCCGTGTTGAAGCAAAAGCGCGGAGAAAACATTTCGGTCGTTATTGACAAGGCGCTGTGCATCCCGCCGCAAGAAGCCTTTACGTTGCAGGCGGCTATACAGATACTCTGTGAACTCTGCATTTCTGTCGAACAGCCTTGCGTTCAAAACCGTCAGGCTCTCAGGATTTTCAACACCCAGTAGCTTCATATTGTCGTAAATCGGCTTTTCCCGGCCGATCAAAATCGCTTTCCCGAGACCACGTTGCTGAAAGGCTTGCGCGGCGCGAATGACGGCGGGCTCTTCTCCTTCCGCGAAGACAATCGTTTTGGGCTCTTCTTGGACTGAGGCCGTGATGCCTTGCAGGATGGCGGCCGTCGGGTCTTGGCGACGCGCGAGAGACTTTTTATAGGCCTCCATGTCTTCAATCGGCTTCCGCGCCTCCCCCGTGTCCATCGCGGCCTGCGCGACATATGGCGGAATTTCGGAAATCAAGCGCGGGTCAAAAGGCGCAGGAATAATATATTCCGGGCCGTATTTTGGACGGTTGCCATGATAGGCGGCGGCCACTTCCTCCGGCACATCCTGGCGCGCTAAATCCGCCAAGGCATGGGCACAGGCGAGCTTCATTTCTTCATTCACATTGCGCGCTCGGACATCCAATGCGCCCCGGAAAATATAGGGGAAGCCTAGCACATTGTTGACTTGGTTCGGGTAATCAGAACGCCCCGTCGCAATGATAGCATCATCCCGGACGGCTTTAATATCTTCGGGCAGGATCTCTGGATCCGGGTTGGCCATAGCGAAGATAATTGGATTAGGGGCCATGGACTTGACCATGTCTTGGGACACGATACCTGCGGCGGAGAGACCGAAAAAGACGTCAGCGCCGACCATGGCTTCTTCTAAGGTCCGCATGTCCGTCTCGACAGCGTGCGGAGCCTTCCATTGGTCCATATATTCTTCGCGGCCTTTGTAAATGACGCCGCGACTATCCAAGACAATCGCATTTTCATCCTTAACGCCGAGATGTTTGACGAGGTTCAGCACAGATAGTCCCGCTGCGCCTGCGCCGGAGAGAACCAGCTTGATATCTTCAAATTTACGCCCTGTCAGATGGCACGCATTGATGAGCCCAGCCGTCGCGATAATCGCTGTGCCGTGTTGGTCATCGTGAAAAACCGGAATGTCCAACATATCGCGTAATTCGGATTCAATGATGAAACATTCGGGCGAGCCAATATCTTCGAGATTGATGCCGCCAAAAGTATTCCCAAAACGCTTGACACATTCAATGAACGCTTCCGCGTCTTCTTCTTCAACCTCGATATCGAAACTATCAATATCGGCGAAGCGTTTAAAGAGAACGGACTTCCCTTCCATCACGGGCTTTGACGCCATAGCCCCCAGATTACCGAGTCCTAAAATCGCGGTTCCGTTCGAAATGACAGCAACCATATTCCCTTTGGATGTATAATCATAAACCGTTTCGGGATCTGCCGCGATGGCTTCAACCGGGACAGCGACCCCGGGGCTGTAGGCGAGTGAAAGGTCGCGCTGCGTCGCCATGGGTTTTGTGGGCTGTAGAGCGAGCTTGCCGGGCGTGGGTTCGGCGTGGAAACGAAGGGCCTGCTCATCTGTGATAAAGGATTTTTTTGGCGGACGAGGCGTGAGTTTTTTCATGATAATCTCCACCGGGTGAACTGCAGTCGCGAACAGCCGGTTTTTGATGGGATGTCACACGCCCAAAAAGGCGTCTGTTTTGACGATATGTCGGCTTCAAGTTGACCCTTTATTCCGCGCGTGAACTGCAGTCGCGAACACGCGTTTCGTGGAATTTTTGATCTCGGAGTTCGTGTTTAATGAATCGCACCGTTTCTTCAACGCTTAATACGCCGCTAAACGCGGTATGGGTAAACCGCCCTATCGTGAAGATTCACACAGATTTCTGCCCATCCTTTCAGCGAGCCCCCTGTGCGCCGACCAAAATTTGTGCAATATCTCTCGATATGAGGCCGCACATCTAGGTCTCCAACGCATGCACTCGACTCCGGCCCACGCGAGAGTCATCAGTCGTGCATCACGCCTGATGGGACATAGCGGAGCAACCAAATGAAAAAGATCGAAGCCATAATCAAACCGTTCAAACTGGACGAAGTTAAAGAAGCCCTCCAGGGTGTCGGACTGCAAGGCATGACGGTTGTCGAAGCCAAAGGCTTTGGCCGTCAAAAGGGCCACACCGAACTTTATCGCGGCGCAGAATATGTGGTCGACTTCCTCCCAAAGCTAAAGCTGGAACTCGTTGTCGCGGACGACCAAGTCGAAGCCGCATTGGAAGCGATCCAAACAGCCGCCAAGACCGGCAAAATCGGCGACGGCAAAATCTTCGTCTCCGACGTCTCGCAGGCCATTCGGATCCGGACCGGCGAAACTGGCGACACCGCACTTTAACTCCATAATAACACTCCAAACGACACTCCAACGATTAGGGAAAACTCGACATGTCAGACGCATCTAAGCTCGTAAAAAAAATGAAAGACGAGGACATCAAATTCCTTGACCTTCGCTTCACTGACCCGAAAGGGAAAATGCAGCATGTGACCTTCCATTCTGATTTGGTCGATGAAGACCTGTTCACTGACGGAACCATGTTTGACGGCTCCTCTATCGGCGGCTGGAAAGACATCAACGAGTCCGACATGGTTCTCCTGCCCGACCCAACAACAGCCAAAATGGACCCGTTCTTCCAGCAAGATACATTGGCTGTTTTCTGCGATATTTTAGAACCCGACACGGGCGAAGCCTATAACCGCGATCCCCGGGGTACGGCCAAAGCGGCAGAAGCCTATATGCGCAGCGCCAAAGTCGGCGATGAAGTCTATTTTGGACCTGAAGCTGAGTTCTTCGTCTTTGACGATGTGCGCTTCGATACGGACCAAAATGTGACGGGTTACTCCATTGACTCCTCCGAGCTCCCGCAAAACACCGGCACACAATATGCCGGCGGGAATATGGGCCATCGCCCGGGCCCAAAGGGCGGCTACTTCCCGGTCCCGCCCGTTGACTCTGCGCAAGACATGCGCGGCGAAATGCTGTCCATCATGGAAGAGCTCGGCCTGCGCCCCGAAAAGCATCACCACGAAGTTGCCCCGGCTCAGCATGAGCTCGGTATGCAGTTCGACACCCTTCTCCAGATGGGCGACAATATGCAGCTTTATAAATACATCGTACACAATGTCGCGCATGCCTACGGCAAGACGGCGACATTTATGCCAAAGCCAATGCACAATGATAATGGCACAGGCATGCATGTGCATATGTCTATCTGGAAAGACAAAAAGCCTCTTTTTGCCGGCGACGAATATGCCGGTCTGTCAGAGCAGTGCCTGCATTATATTGGCGGCATCATCAAACATTCCAAAGCCATCAACGCCTTCGCAAACGCCTCAACAAACTCTTACAAGCGTTTGGTTCCGGGTTTCGAAGCGCCCGTCATGCTCGCCTATTCCAGCCGTAATCGGTCTGCTTCCATTCGTATTCCGTGGACAGCGTCACGCAATGGTAAGCGCCTCGAAGTTCGCTATCCTGACCCGGCGGGTAACCCGTATCTCACATATACCGCGCTCCTCATGGCTGGTCTTGACGGTATTAAGAACAAGATTCACCCGGGCGATCCAATGGATATGGACCTGTATGAGCTGTCGGCTGAAGAAGCCAAAGACATCCCGCAAGTCTGTGGCTCCCTACGCGAAGCCCTTGAGAGCCTCGACGGTGACCGCGGCTTCCTGAAAGCGGGCGGCGTCTTCGATGATGATCAAATTGACGCTTATATCGAGATGAAGATGGAAGAGGTCCACCGCCTCGCCATGCATCCGCATCCGGTCGAATTTGACATGTATTACAAGTGCTAGTCACACGAACATATTAAATAAAAAAGCCGCTTCTCTCGAAGCGGCTTTTTTTATGCCGGAAGACATTTATCTAATTTATGCGATACATACATTCAATCGTGTCGGGAATTTACGCGCTTGCCGAGTTCTGCCGTCTTTAAAGCCTGTCTAGGCCGCAGCGGCATCTATGATGATATCATCCGCCATCTCGTCTAAGTCTGCGTTCAGGATTAACAGCGTCTCACCGTCGACGAAGAAGCGAACATGCGCACCGAATTGGGTCATATTCGCCATCGCGTCTTCAATGGTGGCAAAGCCGTATTGTGAGAGGTCGAGACTGTCGATGTCATCTTCCCAATCCGTGACAAAGGTATAGTTGTCACCTGCGCCGAAGACAAATGTGTCAGCCCCGGTGCCACCAAACAGCTTATCAATGCCGCCCGCCCCGTCGAGGACATCATCGCCGCCCGACCCGAAGATGAAGTTGTTTTGAGCATTGCCCGTCAGCGTATCCGCATGGCTGGAGCCAAAGAGGTGCTCTATGCCGTTGAGCACATCACCCTCTGCGTGACCGCCTGATGCGGTCCCTGCCCCAAGATCAACATGCACGCCGGCATTTGATCCAACATAACGCGCCATGTCGCGGCCAGCCCCGCCAATTAACGTATCTGCGCCTGCGCCCCCGCTTAAGAAGTCACTGCCGTCGCCGCCAAAGATCGTATCATTACCGTTAAAGCCGGAGACAATGTCATTGCCAGCGCCGCCCTTTATGACATTATTGCCGCCGTCGCCCGTCAAGACATCTCCAAATTGGCTGCCGGTCAAGTTTTCAATGCTGATAAAAGTATCGCCTGTGGCGTGACCGGACGTCGCCGTATTTGCTGCCATGTTGATGACTACCCGGTTGGTCGAGCCTTCATAGCTCGCGGTATCCACCCCGGCCCCGCCATCGAGAATATCGCTGCCGCCGCCGCCTTCGAGAGTGTCGTGGCCGCCTCCTGCGTCAATATTGTCATTTCCGCCTAACCCATAAATAACTTCTCCATATGTCTCGCCAACATAGGTGTCCGCGCTTTCTGTCAACGTCGTTGTCGGAACTAGAGAGAAGAGCTCATCGTTAATTTGGATAAATTCGAAATTTGTGAGTTCGTCCGTGCCATAAACAGCGTTGAAAATTGTGACAGAGCCGTCTTGATTATGCGTAATTGTGAAATCAGTTATTAGTCCCGCTTCATAAAAAGCCACGTCAATGCCTGCACCGCCGTCGAGGATATCATCACCCGTTCCGCCTTCGATGAAGTCAGATAAACCACCACCTGTCGCGAAATCATCTCCTGCGCCCAGTGAAATTATCCCGGATACAAAACCGCCGGTACCGTCGTAAATGCTTACATCATCATCCATCAAAACATTGCCATTGATGATACCGGCATTGACCAAATCCGTGGTTAATCCAGAATCATTTGGTTCTGTGACTGGGCCATAAAAAATCACATCTCCATTTAGAGTTCCGGAATTATTTACATCAGAAAATAGGTTCATTAACAAGGCGATGTCAGCCGTAACCGTGCCTGAATTTGTGACCGAACTTAAAGATGAGCTAGCAGAATTGGTGATGCCAATAGATTGGCTGTCCAAGTAACCAACATTCACAGTTATATCGCCAGAGTTTATCACATCGCCGCCCATGACTATGCCAAGCGCATTGCTGAAGCCGTCGACAATGATCGTCCCGCTGTTTTCAAAAACGGCGTCATTAATGAAAAAGACAGCTCGACCTTGGGCCGTCAGGCTTTGCACAATTATTGTTCCGGCATTGTAATTTAGCCCATCACCCTCGAGGTCATTCGGAAATGCCCCTGAAATGCCCTGAGCATATCCATCCGTCGCAAAAACAAAAAAATCACCATCATTGTGGAAATTCAGCCCGGCGCTAAAATTTAGACCTGTCGCGCTGAAGGTTCCCAGCGAAACAAATAAACCGTTATTGTCAAAAGCCGCGAGGTCCGTTCCGCCAATCGCAGTTGACGCAGAATTGCTCCACATCGTTCCATTATTGACGATTGTGCCTTCCACTAAGTCCGAGGTAATCAGTGCGCCGTCAGTCGAATACAACGTCTCGCCCGCCTCTACGGTATGGCTTAAATTCTCCTCAAATGAGCCGTCCGGGTTTGTGAGTCTTTCCAATCTTATGTTTGTTCCAATAGACTCAACCGTTGGTAAATCGCCTATATCCAGTGTTGGAAACCACAAAGCCAAATCCGCCCCGTATAATTCCTGAAACGCGTCCGGGATGTTGTAGTCCGGAATAAATGTCGACAAGACGGTAAAGTCGAAGGCAACAATCTCGTCCTCGCTTAGATATGATCCCGCTCTTGTGGCCAGTGTATAGGTTCCGCCCTCCTCAAATCGATAGATGCTCGATGAGAATTCTAAGGGATTGAAAGGGTCGACAATGAATGGATCGAAGTTCGGAGTGACCACATTTCCTTCGCTATCAAGAACGGATAGGATTAAATAGCCGTCGTCACGAACATTTATCGTGTCAAAAAAGACAACCTGTCCGTCCGTGACCGTAAACTCATGATAATCATAATCAGGAAAGTCACCGAAGTTACCTTCACCGCTTATAACGTCACCAATTGTGTAGGCGTCGGGGTTTGCCAGCGTTGAGGTTGAGTCGTCCAAATGCGCAAACGGCCCGGCCACGGAAGATGATGCCAAAGTATAATCTATCGGGAAATCACCGGAGCTGTCAGTGTTTTGAATGCGGACATAATAATTTCCCGGTTCAAACAGCGTGAAGGTCACAACCGAATTTCCGGTGGAGGCATCCGTGGAATAGTCAAAGTTTCCTTGGTGATAGATTGTACTGCCGCTTGAATCAAACAGCTCTATCGTTACGTCAGAATCGACTTCGAATGTATATTCGACGCCATTCTCAAATGAGGTGTAAAAGACATCGGCGTCACCGATTGAACTGATTGTCCCCGTGAGCGCGTCTCCGACATTTAAAGCTGTCGCGGTATCAGGGTCCAAGTCATCCGAATGATCATCTGAACCGACGAAAGTTGAGTTCACAGTAAAGCTGTAGTTCGACGGCACCGGATAGCCGTTCCCGTGCGCAAATCGGCTTTGTAGAAAAATTGTCTCGGCAACATCCTGAGAAATGACATAGGTGCTTTCACCCGTGGCCGGGTCGTAAATACTGCTGTAGTTTTCGAAGGGGTCCCCATTCGCATCAAAAAACGCGATATGAGCGTTGCCCTCGATTGTGATTTCGTAGACGGCCTCGGCCTCGACATCCAATCGAAACCAGTCTCGGTCCAAATCGGTTTGGTGGGTTCCTGTCGTTGTTCCGTTGACTTCAATCACGCCGGTCGTGTGAATATTGTTCGTGTACTCGTCATCCGAGGTGTACAGAGAAAATGCGTAATCGCCGATGTCCAGCGTATCACCGTCTCCAATTTGAAAATAATAAGTTGTCCCCGGGCCGAAGTCCGCGACATATAACGACTCGCGCGAGCCTATCTCTCCAAGATTGTGATGAACGCCTGCGCCGTCGACCGCGATGATTGAAACAACAGGCGCAATGTAAAACATCGGATCCTGACTGGCAGGCGTCTCAATCGCGGCATGAATCAGGTCGCCACTGGATAATCCGGTAATTTCGACCCAGTCAATATCATCATAAGTTTGCATCACCCCTTCAAAAGCCGTCCCGTCAATGGCTATCGTTGCGGTCGTCGTTTCATCCGCGGGCAGGTCCGCACCGGCCTGAGATTGGGGCCCGTTGAATTTCTGCGACGCCAAGGACGCATAATCCAAAGGCGATGCGAGCATTTGAAACTCTTCTAAATTTCCAGCTAACTTATACACGAGTGAGACACCTCATATTGTGAGTTTAAAACATCCAAGCGCGTCATTGCAGAAATAAATAGTTGATTGAGATCGGGAATGCGGGTGCAGATATCCGACAGATAGACCCTCTGGCAAACTAGTTCTTGTAGCTTCGGAGAATATTGCATCGCTTGGCTAGGCCGCAGCGGCATCTATGATGATATCATCGGCCATTTCGTCCAGATCCGCATTCAAGATCAACAATGTTTCGCCGTCCACGAAGAAACGCACATGTTCGCCGCGCTGGTCCATATTGGCCATGGCATCCTCAATACTGGCAAAGCCGTATTGCGAGAGATCCAGACTGTCGATGTCATCTTCCCAATCTCCGATATAGGCCACACTATCGCCAGCACCGAAGACGAAGACATCCGCGCCCGCGCCACCGAACAGCTTATCAAGTCCGCCCGCGCCGTCCAATATGTCATCCCCGCCGGACCCAAAAACGAAATTGTTCAGATCATCACCTGTCAACGTGTCATCATGGCTAGAGCCTAAAAGCTGCTCAGCGTTCGATATCACATCGCCTTCAGCATCACCGCCAAACGCGGTGCCCGCGCCGAGATCAACTTGAACTGCGGCCGTTGATCCGGAATAACGCACCATGTCGCTAATGCCGTCGCCGCCGTCAATTATTTCGGCTCCGGAACCGCCGGTTAAGAGATCACGCCCCGCCCCGCCATAGAGGGTGTCGTTTGCCTTGAACCCTGACAGAATATCAGATCCGTCACCGCCGAAGATGACATTGTCAAATTTACTGCCCGTCAGGATATCATTGAAATCGGACCCAATTAGATTTTCGATACTGACAAGTGTATCCCCGATAGCGTGACCGCTCTCGGCCGTGTTTGTTCCCAGGTTGATGAGCACGCGATTGGTGGAGCCTTCATAGCTCGCTGTATCCACGCCGTCGCCGCCGTCGAGCAAATCCGCGCCGCCGGCACCTTCGAGTATATCATCCCCTCTTCTCCCAAAGAGCATGTCCGGCCTGAAATCCCCAACCAAGACGTCGTCGGCACCGTCATCGAGCAGTGTGGCCGTCAGGTCATAAATAGGGCAGTCGTCTACTCCGAAAGTGTTGATAACCTCGATATAATAGGTCCCGCTTACCGGCACCTCTATCGTGAGAACCTTCTCATTTGAATCGAAAGCTCCAAACGACAAAACGGTCCCAAGCTCATCTACCAAATTTAGTCCCGCATAATGATTATCCGTCGTGACCTCAAAGATGTGCCCAGCCGTCAATTCAATCGCAAACCAATCCACGTCATCCTCGGAAATATTGCCCGAAATACCAAAATAATCAAATTCGCCGGAGACCGTGTCGCCGTCTATTTCGAGAACCCCGGTCGTATTCGCATTATCTTTGTAATCATCTTCAACTATTGAAGTCGTCAGATTATAGTTTGACGTTCCGTAAACACCTGCAGCTTCCAGATAGAATATCTCACCTTCATCCACACGGACATGGATAACCCATTCGTCTGCATTAAAATCATAATCTCCGGTGGCGACAATATTTCCGAACTCGTCCACCAAATTCAAAGCGGGATCATCTTGGCTATCAGACGCAATGCGAATGATCTCTCCATCTGTTGGCGCGATCAAAAACCAATCTGTATTCCCCGGAGTTTCGATCGAGCCTGAGGTCGTGCTGTCAAGGTCGAGAACTCCGGTTGTGCTGCTGTCACCTGCAAAGTCGTCCATAATATTCATCCATAAGACCAAATTACTGCTGTTAGGACCCTGTGTAGCAGCAAAACAAAATTACACCAAATGCGTACATTTTTATGTAACCACACTCAAGACGATTATTCAGATAGGGTAAATGACGCTTAGCTTGACGTCGTCGCTTGCGCCTCCACCGCTTCCATAACCCGCAGCAAGTTCCCGCCCCAAATCTTCGCTATGTCGTCCTCGCTATAGCCGCGTTTCACGAGTTCCGCTGTCACGTTCTGCGTTTCTGACGCATCTTTCCAGCCGATTATGCCGCCGCCGCCGTCAAAGTCTGATGCGATGCCGACATGGTCAACGCCTGCGACAGCGACGGCGTGGTCAATATGGTCAACGAAGTCTGCGACGGTTGCTTCCGGGGCCATGGCCGTAAT
>ENA-ORXR01004300-ORXR01004300.1-marine-metagenome-genome-assembly--contig:-NODE-4300-length-12015-cov-19.290920_pt1 | contig 12015 bp, 12 predicted proteins | sample MGYA00237866_ERZ511479 | MGnify/ENA metagenome assembly ERZ511479 | reverse complement strand
GGGGGAAGGCTGGGCTGTGGGTCGATTTCCGGGGCAGTTCCTTCGACGGACCGAGCCGATCAAGAGGTCACTTCGGCTGGACGACGAATCAAAGTGGTGGTGCCAAGAACCGCTACACTGGCGCCAAAAGTGACTGTGGTGTGGGGCAAGATGAATCGTACTGGGAGGAGATAAGTATGACGGTGTGAGAGCGCAACGGCGTCAGTGTCAATGACCGCTTTTGCACGCCCAGTGGTTCAGCCACGATGGCCCTCCTTCCACTGCACGGGGTCGGCGAACGCGCAGTGATCGCTCTTTCATTTGTTTCGTCCATCCATAGACCGTCCATGCAAATGGGTCATGCATCCCCGCAGCTGAACCGCGCCCGACCTCCAACTCGCTGACCCCGCACACACCCGCTGCGTCACGGTGAACCCACTCCCCCCATCCCCCTCCCTCCGCCCCCCTTCATGGGTGGCGGCGCACGCACCGTCTCCGCCGCCACGTCAGCGACCGTTGGGCGCCTGGTGGCGGTGCCGCCCGCCGACGCGGCTACCACGTGGCGATGGCGGGATCCACCCGGTCAGCAGACTTTGCGTCCCGCGGTCGCTGCGACGGCGGTGCCGCTTGCTCGGGGGCTGCCGGTGGGGGTGCACGGCGTAGAAGGGACTGGGGGCGTCAGTGGCTGCGGTGTCGACGGCGACGCCGGCAGCACTGGCGGTTGCCTACTGGCCGTGCGCTCTTCCATGGCTGCGCGCTTTCCCACAGATGCGGTGGCCCCGACATCCCAGTACATGGAGCACTAGTAGCTGTGCAGAACCTCCAACGAGAAGTACATGGGCCTGGCCGAGGTCGCTCGCCCCCCGCATGGAGCCGAGCTATTGCCGCCCTGGCCCCCTTCACCTCCATGCCCTGCTCCCTGTGCCCCTTGGCGGCGTCAGGGACCTAATCGTCGCCGCAGTTGCAATTGCGGAGGCGGAAGCCGCCGCCGCCGCTGCAGCTGCCGCCGCCGCCAGGCGGCCGATCCGGTGACGCGTGCCGTCCGCGGCGACGACGTTGACGGCGGGGGCGGGGTCCACCTCTCGCCGCCGCCGGCCACGCCATCCCCCACACCGCCGGGAGCGGGGTGTACTCGCACGCGCGCGCGGTTCCGGCGGTCGAGGATCACCTGCGGGCGCTCGTGCACCGCGCACATCCTGTTGTCGCGGCCCTGCGGCGGCACCTCGGTGTACTTGTCGCGGCCGCCCTGGGCGCTGGCGCTGCCTCGGTGGAACGCGCGGGTGGAGCGTTCGTGGTGCGGCACACCGTCGGCAATGGAAGGAATGGGAGTCAACTGCGGCCCCCCAGAGGTGGGAATGGTGGGGGGCGGGGGGCGGCGCGTGCGGCCGCACAGACGTCCGCGTGCCGGTGCTCGTCGTGCGCGGGGTGCATAAATCGGCGAAATCATCCATGCGAGTGCACAACTCAACCTGCGCATCCGCCTCCCCCCTCCCCCCCGCGGGCCCCTGTACCATGCACATACATGAGTCCGGATACCGGGAACAATTCCTGTCCAATCGTTAGCGAACCGGTGCACGTGACATTCGCTAACGATAGGCTATCGTCGCCCGTTTCTCTGCGGTTCGGACGATCACAGCCTATCGTTAGCCAAGTCACGCGCGCGCCAGACCGCTCTCATCGGCAAAAAGTATCCACTTCGGTCGTAGCATGAAATATATCAGGGCCCGTTCGTTTTCAAGCCATGCTCAGCACATTTTCTGCGCCCTTTTCAAATTTATCTTCCTTGTTCCTAGAAAAGGTTTCGTCACCGACGCTCTTCGTTTCCTAAACGCATCTGGGGCACCCGATCCTAATTTTCTCCTCTGCATGTGACAGTCTTTGACCGCCCAGCCTCCCCATCGTTCTGAGTACATTTGAGAGCCCCATACTTGCAGTATTGCGGCTGGAGTGTACCTCCCTAGGCCGTAGACAAAAAACATCGCCTGCTCGTCTCCCAGATATATAGACACCTAGCACTCACTGCATATGATTCCTTTCCGTGCAATGCAGAGCTCCCGTGGTGTGCACAACATAAACACTGCGAGTACCCCCGCAATGCTCGTTTCTCCAGTATCCAAGGTAGGAGATGCTGTCTGTTGTCCTTTCCTGTGTCGCCTTATTCTGGCCATTCTCCCACATCCGGTATGTACCGCTCTGCCGCAGGACACACTTGTGCTCCAAGCCCTCGTTTTGAGAACGTACAGCCTCCCATGCAGCACCCGCGTTGCGCGAGTCTGGTGAGCAGTCTGATCGTAGTCGGCTCGATTAACAAGATCCTTTCCAAAACGCAAGTACGAAGAATAGTAGACATTTCAAGGTTGCAAAGGGGCTGCATGATACAGTCCGCACTTCACACACCCTTCTTTCTTGGTCGAGGGTCCTGACTGTCTGGGAGGAACAATCTGGGCTAAGGTTGGTATTTATCGAACGTTGCGATTGTGGATATCGCGTCCAGATGGGTGAACCGATTTACCGATTCTGCATGGGGATCTCGGTATCTTAAAATTCCCATTATTTCCGATACAGTGGGATGTGTGGTAGGAGTTGCACTCCCGTTTTGACGCTGTTTTATGCTTAAACGGCCACAGCTGCACCAGGAACGTACCCATGGCTCGCCTCGGAACCCCAGCCAAACAGCTCCATGACCACGACGGTGCCTGACCCGTGCTAGCTTGCACATATCCTTTCGCCTCGGCGTCAAAACTTCTCCCACGGGCGAAGGCATGCCATGCACTATACGACCCAGTAGTTCTATAAATGGAGGTCGTGCATTGGGAAGGGTCAGCTTGACTGTGAGCCGAGTAATTCTCTGCATGGAGTGGGCTTCTGGCGCTCCATTCCAGAAAGAAGCGCTAGATAGTCGAAAGTGGCTAGGGAGTACGGCACCGCTACGGAGCGAGCTGAACTGTTGGCAGGGTTGCGTTGGTTTGGTGAACCATCGGATGGTTCAATGAATCATGTATAATTCAACTTTTGAATCAAACCAAACGTAAACGGACTTCTTGAACTTAAGGATCCTGAGCCTCCACCGAATTTGGATTTTCTCGTCGCTGTCACGCGTACACATCTCACAAGAGCCACGCGTCACACCGCCTTGGGTCCGGCGCGGCTCTGCTCCGTTGCCGACCATCCACTGTACATACTGGATGACCACAGGACTACGTATGTCCGTCAGTGGGCAACTAGCATGCGGTCGCTTGTCAAATGAAAAGGATGGCTGTAGAAGCTGTGCTGAGTCTGGAACTTCTAACGCTGAAGAATGTGCTACGCTGCAGGTCTGCGCGACCTTGCTCCTCAAGGAGCCGGTCGCTAAGCCTCCAATGAGTCCTCACTCTTTTCCGCGCCAGATCCACTCCACGTGCGTCAGGTGGAGGCTCTTGTTGCGCTTCCTCCTCCGAGGTGCAGTCGACCACCTTCTTCTCCCCATCCATTCATCCACGGTCTCACTACGTAGAGTGCTGTTGAAGCTGTCTTTCAATATGGTTCGAAAGAACGCGGTTTGGGCTCACGTGAACCGGCTAGCCGCAACCGCGCTCGCGTCAACGCCGCCGGCCACCGCGAGGTCCGCCACGCCCGCCCGACGGGCGGCAGTGGCCGCCGCCGCCACGGCGGCCGCGAGGCCGTCGGGCGTGTAGAGCGCGTCTCGGACAATTGTGGGCGTTAGCCGGTGGAGGCGCCCGGTGGTGGTCAGGTGCGCGAGGAGGGACAGGGCGGTCGCTGTGGAGATGCGGGGGCGGTCCCCGGTGGAGGGTGGGGGGGGACCAGTAGGACCCGCGCCCGCCTGGGATGAGGGGACAGGGGGGGCAGGAGTGGAAAGGGGGGCAGGGGGGAAGGCTTGAGCAGCTTCGAGCGGCGCCCTCAGGTCAGCGACCGAGGCTTCCATGGCGGCAGCGGGCGGCCACGCGGCACCGCCACGGTGCCTAGGCAAGACACCCTTGAGTCGGGCCGAGGGTGAGACAGACAGAAATTCGAGGAAGAAAAACAACAAATAGGGCGACTGGTACGTAGTGGAGATGAACGTGGCGGAAAGGAAGGCAACGGTGCGGGTGGGGACGGGGGTGGACGGAGGTTGGCGATAGTAGAGTCAACGAGAGTGCATACAGCAGCAGCGGCTGCAGAAGCGGCAGCCCGTCTCGCGCACGAGCAAGCCACCCGGCGTGCAGCGGAGGACGACCTCGGTGTCTCGCGGAAGGTGCCCTGGCAAGCCAAGAACTACAGCACAGTCCCGGCCGTATAGTTTTTAAGTGAATATAAATACAGAACGTGCCATGTTACATTTTACCAGAATCATCCAGCGTTCTTTTGAATCGGGTAGAATTCGGTTCAGGTTTAGTAAACCAAACCAAACGCTGTCAACCCTGCGGTCTAGTCTCTGGACGCGAGTGCCTGCGGTTTCGCCTAATGTCCGGAGGCTGGCCAACTTATGAAGGTTTGTATTTTATGTGCGGCCACTGAGCCAGCTGAACTGGAGCGGGATGGTCTGCATGCGGTACATGGGTGCCTTTTGCCCTCCGTAACGTAATTTTCGTACTCGCTTGCTTTTATGCCTGGACGGAGCCTAAAGTTAAGCGAATTTGACGAGCAGTGTGTGCGGCATCCGTGCGGCTAGCGCACGGTGCAAAGCTCGTACAAAAACGATACCGACGTTTCCCAATCGAACTGTGTATAGTTAATACCGACTATCAATAGGGAGATCGATTCCTACCGACATCGTTTAACCAGAAATCTTAACAATATGCAATCGGTACACTACACTGGGTTTTGTCGCCGTTTGGTAAAAACTGATCGCGCCCGAATTTGAACAGCCAAGAGGGAGGCCTCGAAGATTAACCTGAGACGGGCGTGAGTTGATAATGTTGAGTCATTCTGGCTGTCTTTGAGGCTGTCTTCAGATGATCCTTAAGTTGCTTGTGGAACAGTATGGCAGAAATAATCACGCAATCATACTGGGCTCCTGACAGAGTTGGATGGCGTTTATCTCCAGAATTCTTTGACAGACTGTCCTGGGGATCGGTGTTGATCACGTTTTTGGCTTGTCCGCCAGGCAATTCCCAGAAAAGACCCTGTCTCCAGTCTGGGGGAACTTCAACAGATTTTCTGAGACGGGAACACCAGGGCGGTCCAAGGGATGCTCATTGCGCGTATGTTGACGAAGGTCCCCAGGTCAAGTGCGCTGCTGCATTCGGGGCATGGAACAGGTGCACGAGCTCGGGGGCCACAATTCTTTGGGCACGGGGTCTACTTCAAGCGGGTACTACCTTTCTTTGCTGCAGCTCGCTGCGAGGTGCACGCGGCGCAGCGGGGACCGAAGTCACTTCGAACACCTCGTCCCCTCGCGGGACAGCAGAGGAGCTGCGGCACGTCACATCTGTAGCTCTGCACTGAGCTTCAGTCATGACGAGCCGCAAACGTCGTAAGCGCGGGCCCCGAGCGGCCTCGTACTTCCGATTCGAGGAGGATGACATGCTCCCTGTTCCGCGTTCACTCCGAACAGAGGACGCTGCCTCGCACCCTATTGGGCCTGCCAGCCAAAGTGGCGCGCAATCCTCGCGCACGTCACCGGCGGCTGGAATTCAGGCGCCAGAGGCTGTACAGAGCGGTCGGCGGGAATCGGTGGGGTATCCTGATGACAGCCCCGCTGCCAAACGTCTGTCACACTCAGATGAGGGTGACGCGGTGCACGTGGAGATGGTCTCTTCCAGCAGCTCAGACATTGACTGGTGCGGCCTGACCGACGAAGAAAACGTAGAAGGCCTTTTCAAATCTAGTCGAGAGCTACATTGCTACGGCTATCTATTTGGCAAGGGCCGCCTCACGGTGCGGCAGTACGACAGGATGCGTGAGGTGGAGAACGCCCTGTGCGCGACCGAGCAGTGGCCATCGAGATGGCGTTTGGGCAAGATCCGCGCCGCTCTGTTGGAGCGAGCCGCTCCCGTGCGCTGGCAGCGAACAAGCAGGACCCTGCCTGTCGGGAAGGGAAAGACAATGCGAAAGCTGCCGGACGTTCGAGTCGGCTACGTCCCTTTTTCTGCTCACGTCGTCAGGGACTTTGCAGACCCTGTCACTGCAGCTCTGTTTCATGACGCCGGGGACTCAGCGCTCGGCTCCGCAGAAAGACCGGCAGAATTTTTTCAGACCCTGGCGGCTCGGGATCCGTCGCACTTCAACTTTCGGCGTGGTTTCCGCCTCAACGGCGACTTGTACAAAGTCGGGTGCACCATGAAGCTGTGTATGTCGGCAGTCGAACACATGGAGGCTCATCTAGTGAGCACAGGTATTGCTGATGACGGCGACGTTACTCTGTCAGAAGCGATGTACGCCATACCGACGTCCCTTCGGGTGGGAGACTTCACTGCCTCCTTGTCGCTGTGCTCCACTTCTCGGTCACCGCCTTCAATAAAGGCCTGCTTTTCTGGGGATGGTTCTTGCACCATACGCTTTACTCGGGATGGTGCAGTATACATCCAGTGCGTGAGTCCCGAAACCGACGCCGTGGCAGGCAGCTGGCTAGAACTCTGCTCGGCTACGCAAATCACGCTGCGTTCGTCTCCGGTAGAAGTCGCCGAGCAAATGCCGGCGAAGGACCCGCACGTCGTCTACGCTACATGGTTTGCGGACGAGTACGGAGTTTTAAAGCGTCGCAGAGGAGACATAGAGGGGCACTACGGGTCGTACACCTCCTTTTGTCTGAAGGACAGACAGTATTCTGTTCGCCCTCTGTTTTACCTTCCACCTGGGGCGGACGCTCGGCCACTCGTGCTGCGAATTGTGGAGGATCTCCTGATGCTTTCGACAACAGGAGTAGTTGTGCATGATGCCTTCTCCAAGCAGGATGTAACCGTGCACGTGTATCCTTGCATCGGCATTTTTGACTTTCCCATGGCTGCAAAGTTTTCCAACACTATCGGAGCGCCCGGGGTGGAACACTGTACTAGCTGCGACATTGTCAGCCAGAAGACAAGCAGTGTGCGACAGGACCGCGCGATGAACAGCGCTCAAGTTTTTGATGTGCGGGACGTGAGGTACGCTCGCATTCAAGAGCGTACAGAAGTGATTGAGTCAACCATCGACCGCTCCTTGATGTCGTCCGATGCGGCCAAGAAGGTTGCTCTCCACGCGAACGGCATATCAAAAAATGTGGGCAATCATGCGAGACTGCTTGCTGGCGCTCGAGGTCCCGGGTCGTTCGATGTTCACGAGCACGTTATATCAGCCCCATCACATCTCCTCCTGTATGAACTTGCTCCCCGGCTTCTGGACTCGACGTTTAAGTACCTCTCATTCGCCCAGAGAGATCTGTTCCTGGAGCGTATGCGAGCAGCTGCGACGCACCTGCCCTCAAACACCGTCTCGATTGCTTTTGAGCCGGAAAAGATGGGTGGCACATCGTTCTTAATCGCCGACTATGTCGTGCTCCTGAACATCGCCCCTACTGTTCTGGATGGGACCGTCTTCAGAGCTACGGCTGCGCCAGAAAATCTTAGCACGTTAGTGGCGCTGTCATCTTTGAGGGGCTTTGTCAAAACGCTGTTCTATAGGCCTACACGGGACGCCGATGGAGACATACTAGCGACTCACTAAGGCAAGTGGGACAGACCTGTCGTCCACAGATTACTTGAGCTGCTGTATCGCACGCTGCCGATCGTACAGCTGAGTCCTGCACTGTGCGAGCATTTATTTGAGAAGTTCCATCAGCACTCCAAGCGAGAACTTCTTCTCAGCAATGACAAAGATCCAGCCGCGTTCTCCATGCTCCGGTGGAGAGAGGTTGACGTGCTCGCAAGGTTTCTGAGAGATGCAGCGGCCAATGGCGTTCCGGCCGAGTGGCTCAACAATAGAGACGGGTCACACTTGAAGACGGTGCAGCATCACATGAAAGGGGCCCGTTCGGTGCCGCCGCGTCCGGTAGACAGCGGATGGGTCGTCCGCAAGAAGTTGGATGCAAAGTCTGTAGGCTTCCAGTGCTCACCGACACTCGCGAAGTCCGGGGATGTCGTGCAGTTTTGGCGGATGGCGCGCTCTGGTTGCCGTCTCAGGCTCAAACGGGGAAGCACGGTTGGTGTGCTCGAATGTTTCTCCCGTACGCGCGTTGTTGTCCGCAACGGGGCAGTTAACGAGCCGAGCATTTTCATGGATCACTTTCTGGTGCAAGGCTTTGCAACCGTGGAAGGTGTCGTTATGCGCGTCTGACAACGGTGGGTGCGGCCTGCTGGCCAAGCAGCCAGCTGTATGGGTCAACCCAATGAAGTAGTGCTAGAGGAGCCCAATGAGCTTGTTGTACTTGTTGCACAACACGTCAAGCAGGTCGCGCTGGTCCTGCCGAGCCAGTCAAAGATGTTTTTGTTTCAGAAGAAGTCGGGCTTTCCGTTCAAGTGTGGGCAGGCATGTTCGCCAAGCAGGTCTTCCCTCTGAGAGATCGTGAGGGAAAAAAAGCATGGGGCATATACATCATAATGAACAACAGCAATGATAGTGAGCTGTGAAAGACCCGCAAAAGCAGAAAGCTCTAACGAAGAGCAACAGAAAAAAGGGAAGCTGAGAAAGAAATAAGAGTGCCACGTGCAAAAGTCAATGGCGGACAGTCTTCAGCAGGCGGAGTAACTTGGCGACCAGATCTCTCACCTGTGAGGTGGAGTGGCGCCACACCACCAGGGGCTTGTGCAAACCGTCCACAGGCCGGTCGGGCTTGCCCTCCTCCTGTATGACGTGCCAGCAGCGATACGTGCTCTCGGCACAGCGCCAAAAGCACAGAGGCGCCTCGTCTGGAGCGCCTCCAAAGAACGATATGCACGTCGGGAAGCCTACTACAGAGAGCCAGTAGACAGCGTAGCACGTTGAACACGTGTACCCATCTCCAGAGAGGGCCACGCGCAGTCCGTCACTGAAATCCGTCTCCCGGACCGTGTCCGCCGCCAAGAAGACCTTCAACTCCGAGCTGACGCTATCGATGGCCGTCGTCTCGCAACCTGCCCCTTGTCCGCCGACAAAGCGGTCGTTCTCGAGCAAGTACTTCTCTGTGGCTTATGTGCTGAAACCTCTGGGCCGGTGGACAGCAGCCACAGTCTCTACTATTTCGGTGTGTTCTGTCACGTGATGTCACACTCAAGTGGCTTGACCCTCAGGTGCATAAATCGAGGTGGACCTCCGACCTGCACATCAGTGGACCGAGAGACACAAGGTTCCAAGTAACAATGGATCGAGGCACCGATATTGCACGACTTGACCAAGTCCGTGGGGAAATACTGCAGCCCGCGAGGAGAGTGGCGAGCGTGTCCGTTCACAGCTTACGGCGACGGCGTTTCCCTTGATCTCGCGTTGCGGTGCCGTGAAGCAGCCGCTGGTTGCCAGATCACGAGTCGACGCCCTGCCGCAGCAGGCCATGCCAGAGCCATGCCAGACATGCAGTGGTGCCGAGAGGTACCGGTGGCTATGCAACTGACGCGTACAATGGACAAGTTTGACAGGCACTAGGGGGGCATGGTAGAGGGAGGGCCAATTTGACCTGCAGCGCAGACCCTCCGACACAAGTTTCGTGCGCCTCGCCCCTCTTCTACCCTTGTTGAACACTGTTTACAAACTCTCCGCTGTGGAGCCGACACCGCTCCTCTGCATCCCCAATCCGACGTACCATGGAAGCTCTCCAGGTTCTGGCCCCGCACTCAATCGCCTGCGCACACCCAAGATGCGGTTACCAGATTTTGCGGGACCGGCCACTCACGAGCATCCGACTGCACTCAGAGTTGGCCGTCTTTGACGCCCGCACCGTATCGCGCTATTGCCCGAAGTGCAGAACGCTTTTCGGGTTTGGAGTCACTACGTATACCAAGGCGTTTTACAACTCAGAGGTGCATCGGTGGGTGCAGTCGGCCATCCTCATCACCAACTAGGAGTTGGCGGATGCAACACATGTCCGGGGTTACTTCTTGCAGGATGGGCTGGTGCGCATCTCGACGCACCACTTGGTCAAGGCGTCTCTTGCCTGCTCTTGGTTCCTTACGGCTACCCTCTCAGGCTCCCCCACGAGCGGCCAAGTCGACGTCCGCCACGGCTCCGGCTCCCTCGCTGCACTCCTCACCGGCATGGACGAATTTACGGGGACTACAGCTGGTGTCGGCTTGAACGACCTCATTTGGAGCTGCATCGTTTTTTTTGCAGCTTTTTTGTTTGAGAAGCGTCGGGGGCAGCAGGAGCTGGTGTGGACGGCGGCAGAGCCTACATGGGAGGTACGCAGCAGCTTGCGGGACTCCCTGTTCAACCTAACCCGACGTATGGTATCCGTATGGCAACAGCATGAATAATTCCACGCGCACCACCAGTGTGGAATGTGCCGGTTGCCAGATGGCGTCGACTTTCTCGTCGGGGACGGGGTGGCCATGGGTGGACTGGTGTGCGGAGTGCACAAATGCTTTTCACCGCCAGCACCAAGTCGTCGCTTTTGCCGCACCCACGTCGCACAAGAGCCCATGTGCGCAGTGGTACGCCTATCGTCCACAAGGGGCCCTTGCACGCGCCCGCGGGCGCCACGAGCTGACAACCCTCTTGGTGAGCAGCAATGGCTGGTATGGCAGGAGCACATCCCCCTGCAGGAGGCCCACGAACGGAGGGCATTTTTGGCTGCTACTCGACGGAACGGGAGCGTGGTCGCCAACGACGTGGCTGACGCCGTCGACCAAGCGGAGGGGGATCAGTTTGGGGCTTTTGGCGGTGGCCCCAGCACTGGAAAGCTCTTTGTGTGGGCCCGGAAACATGTGCAGAGGTATGTTGTGTTCAGTCGGACTTGCGGAATTGTCATCTTCTCTGAGTTCTTGAAAAGAGGGGAGGGGCCCGCCACTGTTCTGGCATCTACTGCCAAGGCGCTCCGCTGTCTTCCACACCCGTTATCAGCCGTCGCCTATGACATGGCCTGTCGTATCCTCCAGCACATTGAGAGCGGTGCTGCGGATCCCCTCGCTGCGGCTGCGGTGGAAGGTGTTGCTCTGGTCGTGCTGCGCTTCCACGAGCGAACACACCAAAGGTGTGGCTTGCACTGCCGGTCCTCGTGTCGAATGGCATACCACCCGGAGCTGGCCCGGCAGGATGGCGTTGAAAGTCGCTTCAACTCGTCGGTGGCCGAACAGCACTTCCGATTTCTGCGCGGGTGGAAAAACGTCATCCACACCATGCATTGTGGGAAAGCGGAGTTTATTCTTGGCTGTGTTGAAGAGGAAAGGAGCTTCTCTTTGTTGTCTGTACCTCTCTAAAGCGTTTGACAGCTCGTGTGGTGGTGGGTGCGTGACTGTGAGGGGAAAGTGGCACGGAAAGCACGAACGTATGTAAATAATAAGAAGCGACGAAATACTCGTCTTTATCTCCATGTTTTAGAAGGAACGACTCCGGCATCTGGACAACTTGATTTGAAAAGAGAGACGAGCACGCCTCTTGAAAGCAGGGGCGGACGCTGTACTGAAGGCGACGAGGAGCATCGCTCTCCGAGCCGCGTCGCACCCCGAGCCGCCGACGAGCTGGGATTTTGAGCGACCGGTCACCACCACTGCTGCCGTCGCCGCTGCCGCCGCTGCTGCCGCGCCCGCCTCCGCTGCGGCCGCCGTGGACGCCACGGCCGCGTCGGTGGCCTTTTTCCTGGACGCCACGGCCGCGTCGAGGGCGGCCGTCCCGCCCGCCCCACGGCCGCAAGGAGGGGTGCGCGCCACTTTCGGCGGCTGGCGGGCGCGACAGACGGTGCCGCGGTCACCCCCGTTGGCGCGCCGCGCGCCGAGACCGCTGCGGTTGGCGGCGGGCGACGCGGGCGGCGACGCGACGGCGGCGGCCGGGCAGGGTCAGCGCGGGGCCACGCGTCGGGCTCGTTGAGGCGCTCACCGGCACCCGCAACGGCGGCGGGCTCGTCCCCCGACCCCGGGGCGGCGTCCCACGCGCGCAGCCGCCGCGTCAGCATCGAGGCGGGACCAAGAAGCGCCCCCCCCCCCCCCCCCCCCCCCCCCCCCCCCCCCCCCCCCCCCC
>ENA-ORXR01004298-ORXR01004298.1-marine-metagenome-genome-assembly--contig:-NODE-4298-length-12019-cov-181.145955_pt1 | contig 12019 bp, 11 predicted proteins | sample MGYA00237866_ERZ511479 | MGnify/ENA metagenome assembly ERZ511479 | reverse complement strand
CCTAAAAAGTTAATTTCAGGATGTTGAGCCGCCATTTGGCAGAGGAAGCCACCCAGGCCAAAGCCTAAATCCACGTGCAAAGGCGCTTCGCGACCAAACCATGGGGTGATCGGGGAGGGGGTTAGCCAGTTATTTGGCCAAATTGTGGCGTTCTCCATGACTTCATAGCCCTCGCGGTTGCCGATTTGGCAGGCGTCCGCCACATCGTTATGATTTTCACCGCAAGACGCATCCACCGTGTTTTGTTGTTCGCTTTCCTTCATTTTTGGTTCTAGGCTCTCATGCATACGGAAACCTACCTCGTTTGGCCAAGAAGATTAATGAAGAGTTTGAGCAGGCGTTCCTCGATATCATCGAGGAGCGGGCTGAAGGGGTGTGGCCAACCACGGCTCGCTTTATGCTTCGTTCCTTGTCCATGGTATTTGTTGGTGTCGCCCAATCGAGGATCTGGATGTATAAAAACGCGGTTCTTCGTTACCATACCTTAGGTTGCCAGGTTATCAGCGTGGGCAACCTCACCGCAGGCGGAACCGGAAAGACCCCCGTGGTTGAAACCTTCGCACGCGCCTTAACCCAAAATGGTCGCAACGTCGCCATCCTCAGTCGTGGGTACAAAAAGAAGAAAAAGCCCTTTAGCGAAAGGCTCAAGGCCAAGATCCGTCGGAATGCAGAAAAAGAAGTTGTTGCGGACGGGGTTGTCTCGGATGGAACCACCCTGCGTATGGATTCGGAATCGAGTGGGGACGAGCCCTTCATGTTGGCGCGTAACTTAAAAACGGTTCCCGTGATTGTGGGGTCGAATCGAGTGCGTTCTGGTCGTCATGCCATTCGCCATTTCAATACCGATACCATCATTTTGGACGATGGTTTTCAGCACTTGAAACTGAAGCAGCACGTTCGTATTGTGCTTGTTGATAGTACGAACCCATTTTCAAATGGCTACACCTTGCCGCGTGGCCTTCTCCGTGAACCAGTGAAAAATATTCGTCGCGCCGACTATATTTTCATTACCAAATCAAAAGGGGATGGATCTCCGGAGTTGCGCAAAACGCTTCGTGCTTTAAACGCACACGCTGAAATTACCGAGTGTCGACACGCGGCCAAATACTATCAGCACATTCGCAGTGGGGAACGAATGGACTTAGACTCTTTGAAGGAAAAGCGCATCTTCGCTCTTTCAGGGATTGCCCGGCCATTGGGTTTTCAGCAAGAGCTTGAACGTCAGGGCGCGGAAGTGATCGTGCATCGCACGTTTACGGACCATCATCGCTATACCCGTAAAGAGCTGTCTGAATTTTTTATGGCGGCGATTCAAAATGGAGCGGATGCGGTGGTGACGACGGAGAAAGATGCGGTTCGCATTCCGAATGATATCGATTTAGAAATTCCGGTTTTGTTTCTTCGAGTTGAAATTGAGATGTTAAGTGGAGAGAAGAATTTCCACGATTGGATTTCGAGGATTTGTTTTGATGGATAGACGCGTATTAATTGTTAGTGTGAATTGGTTGGGTGATGCTGTGATGGCGCTTCCAGCTCTTGAGGCGTGGTCCAAAGATAATTCGGATGCATCGATTTCGGTTTTGTGTAAACCGGGCTTGGCCGACTTTTGGCGGATCACCGATTTTAGCCAAGATCTTGAGTTTATCGAAAAGGGATTTGATGGGACACGCCGTACAGCGAAACGCTTACGTCCTCGTGGATTTTCAGAAGCCTTTGTACTTCCGAATTCGTTGCGTAGTGCGGTGATTCCTTGGATGGCTAAAATCCCAAAACGACGGGGCATGAATGCGCAGTGGCGCAATACTTTGTTAAACGACGGTGTTCCAGGCTTTCCCGAAGGGCTTCATCAAGCCCAAGAAAACTTTGTTCTGCTCGGGCTTCCGGTTCCGGAACTCACAGCCCTTCCTCCGGTTCATTTATCTCCATTGCCGGGGCATAAAACAGAAAGTGAAAGTTTATTATCGGGGCTCGATGGTCCATTTTGGGCCCTTACGCCGGGGGCGGCTCGCGGACCGTCAAAAAAATGGCCGGCGGAAAATTTCATTCAAGCGGGTAAAGAATTGTTGGACAAAGAGAAGGGCACAATCCTGCTGCTGGGAGGTAATGGCGATGCGACCTCCTGCGAAGAAGTTCAAGCGGGTTTAGGTCCGCGAGCTGTTTCGCTTGCTGGCCGCACTACCTTAGGCGGTTTCACCGATGTGTTGAAACAGTGCAAGGCGGCCATCGTCAATGACTCCGGTGGCATGCATATCGCTGCGGTGCTTGGCGTTCCCACCGTGGCGATCTTCGGCATCACGGACCCGAGTAAGACGGGGCCGCTTGGCAATTCATCTGTGGTTTTGCAGCACTCCGATATTCGTTCGCGTAAAGTTCCGCGTGATTGCCCTGAAGCTCGGGCCGCTCTCGCTCGAGTAACTCCCAGAGAAGTGATCGATGCACTTCAGCAGCTCGAGGTGATTTCCTAGATGTTAAATCAAAAGATATCTGCCTGCGTTATGACCTTGAACGAGGAACGAAATATTCGTCGTTGCCTCGAGAGTCTCACCTGGTGCGATGAAATTGTCGTGATCGATAGCGGAAGCACGGACCGAACCGTTGAAATCTGCAAGGAATATACCGAACGGGTGTACTTCAACGAATGGGAAGGCTACATCGCGCAACGCAATGTCTGCCGGGATTACGCGCTCAACAATTGGGTCCTGGTGATGGATGCAGATGAGGAAATTTCCGATCCGCTTCGGGATGAGATTCAGGCTGTTTTCTCTCATGAAGTCCATTACCATGGGTTTCAGTTTCCACGGATGGTCTTCTATCTAGGCAAATGGATTCGCCACGGTGAATGGTATCCTGACACAAAGCTCCGCCTCTTCCGTAAGGACAAGGGGATTACTGGTGGCAACGAGCCACATGATCTCGTGATCGTGGATGGACCGGTGCGAACCCTAAAAGGACGCATTCTACATTACACCTACGATAGCATTACCGATCACTTGCAAACCATGAACCGCTTCTCGTCCATCAGCGCCAAAGACAAGTTTGATGGAGGCCGGCGCTTCAAGTTGTCGGATGTGGTCATTCGGCCGCCTTTCCGATTCTTCAAAGGGTATGTGATTAAGCTCGGCTTTTTGGATGGGCTCCGCGGCTTTATTATTGCCAGCGTAAGCGCGTTTGGCGTGGCCATTAAATATTCCAAATTGCGGGAGCATCAGTGGGAAGCAAAGCGGTTGAAGTCTGAAGCGACGGGTGCTGAGGCTAAACCAAGTGCTAATTCTTCCAGAGCTGCTGTTGATCCTTCCGTAGCTACTTCATCAACCAAACTACCCTCCACGCCATCTAACCAAGCATGAGCTCCAAACTGTTGCGGTCGGTACGAACCGTCGGCGGGTTTACTATGCTCAGCCGGTTACTTGGGCTCGTGCGCGATGTTCTTATGGCAGGCTTTTTTGCCACTGGTGCCGTGAGTTCCGCTTTCTATTTTGCCTTTATGGTGCCGAACTTATTTCGGAGGCTTTTTGGCGAGGGTGCATTGTCGGCCGCCTTTGTTCCGGTTTTCGTCGAGACCAAAGAGAGGGAAGGGGAAGCGCAGGCTTGGGAACTCGCGACCAAAATTGTTACCTTACTCTGCCTCACCTTGTTGAGCATCATTGTCGTGACCGAAATTGGCCTCGCTCTGGCATTGCGATTCGCCACCCTGACGGATCGGGTGCAGTTGGTCTTGGAGTTGGTGCAGATCATGCTGCCGTATACCTTCTTTATTTGCCTCGTAGCGCTCTCGATGGGGATTCTAAATTCCTTCCGGCACTTCGCGGTTCCTGCGGCTAGCCCATGCATTCTAAATCTGGTTTGGATCGGGGCCATTGTGCTCCTTTCGCCTTCTGTAGCGGGGTCGCATCCTTCAGTGAAGGGGTTAGCTTGTGCGATTGTCATTGCCGGATTTCTTCAGCTTCTGGTGCAATTCCCTGTGTTGAAAACATACGGCTTCCCGTTTCGATTTTCAACCGACTGCTGGGATCCCAAGGTCAAGCGGGTGATTTTCTTGATGCTCCCGGCCGCTTTGGGCGCAGCCGTGGCACAGATCAATTTACTGATTGACCGTGGACTCGCTTTCTATGTGGTCGAGTACGGTGTGGCCGCGCTGCAGTTTAGCGAACGCCTGATTTACCTGCCACTTGGTATGTTCGCAACCGCCTTCGGAACCGTGCTTCTACCGACGCTTTCGAAGAGCGCCGAGACTGCGCCTGAGGAAATCCGGCACACAGTCTCTGAAGCATTGCGCAATCTGCTCTACATCATGATTCCGTCTGCTCTAGGTTTGTTCTTCCTCGCTCAACCGATCGTGCAAATGATTTTTGAGTGGAAAAGCTTCGATGCGGAGTCGACTCTTTATACCTCTCGAGCCCTCATGTGCTACGCGCCTGGACTCTTTGTTTTCAGTCTCTCGAAAGTTTTTGTCCCCGTTTTTTATAGCCTTAAAGATGTAAAGACGCCGGTGAAAGTCGCCATGATCTGTGTTGCACTTAACCTCGGGATGAATATCCTTTTTGTTTTCACCTGGCCGGAAGGCTGGAAGCACGCGGGTCTCGCCTTTGCTACGGTGCTGGCCCAAGCTTGTTTCGCGATCATCTTGGCGCTCCTACTTCGCAGCCGCATTGGTAAGTTAGATACGCCGACGATTTTTAAAAGCGCGCTTCGTGCTCTGGTCGCGGGTCTTGTTATGGGCATTAGTTGCGCGTACTTGGTAACCCCTCTGTCGAATCTGTTTGGCTTCCTTCCTGGAAAACTGGATCTCATTTTGGGCGTCTTGATTACCATCGGAATTGGCTTGGTAATTTACATCGGGATCACGGTACTTCTTGGTTCCCGCGAACCACGGGAACTCGCGCAGACCTTACGCCGTAAGCGATCTTAACCGAGCTGATCGCCTTCAAAGTCAATTTGCGCCAGTCCAACCCCTAAAAGCATCAGCAGAAGGCAGAAGGCCTGCAGAAGGCATAAGGCATAAGGCATAAGGCAGAAGGCAGAAGAGTGTACGAGGCCTGAAATTCGGCCGCATAGCAGTCCGCAACGTAGCGCATGTGGCCTCCACAATTGTCGCGTATGCTTAAGGGAGCGCAGGTGTCCAACTTATGGCAAAGTAACATGAGGTGGCGTTGCCCCGGCGACATCAAATTGCTGCTCTGGTGCTGCTCTGGTGTTGCCCTGGTGTAACTCTGATGTAACTCTGGTGCTGCTCTGGGTTTGAAAATAGGCGGTCATTTCATTTCGCAAAATCTAGTCCCAACATTGGGTTAAGAATGAAAAAGGGCAGGCGTCTTGCGACGGCTGCCCTTTGTCGTTTAATCTGAAGCGGTATTGCTTCACGATCAGCTTATTTCACTTTGTTGATCGGATGAGTCTCTGGCAATTTCTTAGCGATTTCAGCTACTTTTTCATTGCAAGCGGTGTGGCCAAAGCCACCCGCGCTTTTGCCGCCTTCGAGGTCGTAGATGATGTTGTCATCTTTGGTTGGGCTCACTCCACCAGGAACGAAGTCGAGCTCGAGGGCATCACGGAGTTTCCAAGCGATGTTGTGGTCTGCGCAAGAGCTATCTCCGCTGACCCCAACCGCGCCAACGATTGCGCCGCTTGCATCATACAACGCCAAGCCGCCACCAAAGACATTTACCCCGCCGATGCGTTTGCCGACCAGTGGGTCATTGCTTTGTCCGTATTTCGCAGCTGCGCCGCCATAGGCCGCTTTGGTGTCGACAGGATTACTGTGTTGTAAACCGTAGAGGCTTCCACCCGGCTGTACCGCAGAAAAAAGATTCGCAGTTGATAGCGCGAGTCCCTTGAGACTAAATGCGTTGGCTGTGTTTGCTTTTTGCGCCGAGATGACCCGGCTGCCTGGCCACTGATCGCCACGTTCTTCACCGGAGAAAGCGACCAAGGTTACTTCTCCATCACGGTCAACAATCGTCGCCCACATGTTCAGCGCGAAGCCACCGTTGTCTTCAGCGACAATTTTTTTTAATGCCTTCTGAACTGTGGCATGGTCAGGTAAGTCTTCAGCAAAGCAGTTGCCAAAAAATGAAAGCGTCAGCGCTAGTAAAAAGTATTTCATATTTAAACCCTTGTAGTGTTGTTATTTGTAAAATAGTGAAGACTCGATGTCTTCTTTTTGTGCCTAGCATCCCCATGCTTTGTGGGTCAATCACGACCGGTTTGAAAGTTTGCAAAATTGGGCTTATTGGCTCGTTCGCTGTTTGATTCGCATATGGAAGCCGGTGAAGTCGTATCGCTTCTTTAGCGCTTCGAGCGACATGACTTCTCGCCCACGTAGAGGATCTCCGACGATGAAGGTATCGCCATCCTGAGCTGCTATGGCAATAAAATGTCCTGCCGAGCCGTTGCGTATTCGGAGCGCGTCGCCAAAGAGCAGGGCGCGACAGAGATGATCTTTCACGCTCCCGAATCCGTCATAGGTTTTTACGAAACGCTCGGGTATTGCACGTATGGTCCCCTATTTGACGAAGTTGGTTTGCCACACCACGCCCTGAAAAAAGCCCTCTGATCACAGCCAATCAGCTAATTCATTTAAATGGTTGGCTGAGATCTGATTTGCAGCGAAGCATCTAAAGGCGAAAAACCTGCTTTTCCGCTTTTCCCTCTGCGTCAAACCTGATTTGTACGCGCATTATGACAAGTTCAACCAACCCTCCGATGACTGCGGCAGAGATTCGCCAGTCGTATTTGGATTTTTTCGCATCCAAGCAACATGAGATCGTGCCGAGCTCCCCCGTGGTCTTGCCCGCCGATCCGACCTTGATGTTTGTGAACGCAGGGATGAATCCCTTTAAGGAAATTTTCCTCGGAGCCCGTGAGCCAACCCAGACCCGCGTCGCCGATACGCAGAAATGCATTCGGGTCAGCGGAAAGCAAAATGATCTCGAAGAGGTTGGAGTCGACACCTACCATCATACCTTTTTTGAAATGCTCGGGAACTGGTCCTTCGGAGACTACTATAAAGCAGAAGCAATTGAATGGGCATGGGAGCTCTTGACCAAGGTGTGGAAGCTGCCCAAGGAACGCCTGTGGATCACGGTCTACCGAGATGATGACGAAGCGATGGAGCTTTGGAAATCACTCACCGACATCGACCCGTCGCACGTGCTTCGTTTCGACGAGAAGGATAATTTTTGGGAAATGGGCGACACTGGGCCTTGCGGGCCTTGCTCGGAAATTCATTTCGACCGCACCCCCAATGCCGACGCGACACCCGAGATGGTGAACGCGGATTTGGTAGAAGTCGTCGAAGTATGGAACCTCGTGTTTATTCAAAATAATCGTCGCGAAGACGGCTCGCTAGAAGAGCTTCCTTCAAAGCATATCGATACGGGCATGGGCTTCGAGCGCATCGTGGCTGTCATTCAAGGGCACGATTCGAACTACGATTCTGAGCTCTTCATGCCTCTCATCAATTGGTTGAAGGAACGTAGCGGTCGCGCCTATGAAGGCGACGATGCGGTAGCCATGCGTGTCATCGCGGATCACATCCGCACCCTGACCATCGCGATTGGAGACGGAATTTCTCCTGGCGCAAAAGGTCGCAAATATGTGCTTCGCCGGTTGTTACGTCGGGCGGCAAATTACGCACGCAAGCTCGGGCTCAATGAACCCTTCATGCACGAGATGGTTCCTGTGGTTCAGGATATTCTCGGCTCGATCTTTCCGTCGATCATGGAGCGCGATGAGGCAATCCGTCGGGACATCAAAAACGAAGAAGTGAGTTTTCAGAAAAACCTTCAACGCGGTGTCGCGGTGTTCGAAAAATTGGTTTCCAACATGGACGCTGGCAACACGGTGATCTCAGGCGAAGAGTCCTTCGACCTCTACAGCACCTATGGCTTTCCCGTGGATCTGACCTGTCTTATGGCCGCCGAGCGCGGGCTGACGGTTGACGAAGCTGGATTTGAAGAATCGCTGAATGCGGAGCAGGAGGCCAACCGCAGCATGCAAAAAGCCAAGTTGAACGACAACGCGGCGGATCTAATTGCCGATTTGGTGGCTCAAGGCATTCAGTCCTCGTTCACCGGTTATGATTCGACCTCTGGGGAGACCGAAGTTCTCGCGGTATTTGATGACGAATTGGTGCTCCTTAAAGAAACACCATTTTACGCGGAATCGGGCGGACAGCTCGGTGACACCGGTAGCATCTCCTGCGAAAGCGGAACCTTCACCGTGAGCGATACGCAGCGGCCTGCCGAAGGGATCATCTTACATATTGGCGAATTCGACGCAGGGCGTTTTGACGTCGGCGAAAACGTCACCACCCAGGTCGATACACAACGTCGTCGAAATCTTGAACGGCATCACTCGGCAACCCACATCATGAATCATGCCCTGCGCGAAGCGGTGAGCGACGAGATTCGCCAGGCGGGTTCGATGGTCGCACCGGATCGGTTGCGCTTTGACTTTAGTTATCATGAAGCGGTCCCGAGTGATAAACTCGAAGAGATCGAGCGCATGGTGAATCGTTTCATCATGGAGAACGGCGCGATTGAAACCAATGAGATTCCGATTAAAGAGGTAGAGGGGTCTGACATCATTGCCGTCTTTGATGAAAAGTACGGCGAGCTCGTGCGCGTGGTCGATATCGGTGGCTACAGCAAGGAGCTCTGTGGTGGTACGCATGTGGATAGCGCCGGCGAAATTGGTGGCTTCCGCATCGTGCAAGAGACCTCGGTTTCTGCTGGGGTCCGTCGCATCGAAGCGGTTTGCGCTACAGCTGCGGTCGAGCTCACCACGAAACAAAATCGAATTTTAAATGATTTGGCGCGCTCCTTGAGCGTCACGCCAGATGGGGTGATGGGCCGTGTGCAGGCGCTCCTGACGTCTAACCGTGATCTCGAACGTAAGCTCAAGCAACAAGCCGCGAAGTCTGCTTTGAGTAGCGTGGACGATCTGCTTGGCCAAGTGGTTGAGCATAACGGCTACCAGCTTCTTGCGGCTCGAATCGAAGGGCAGGGACCGGATGGTCTCCGTCAAATCATGGATGCACTTCGCCCAAAGATTACCCGTGGAGTCATTGTTCTCGGTGGCGATGCCGATGGAAAAGCTTCCTTCGTCGCGAACGTGAGCAAAGATTTGGTTGGCGAAGGACTCCATGCCGGAAAACTGATCGGTCAGGTCGCTAAACTCGCCGGTGGCGGGGGTGGGGGACAGCCCGAGAAAGCCCAAGCCGGCGGGAAAGATCCCTCCAAAGTCGCTGATGCGGTGGCTGCGGTTCCCGGCTTTCTTGCTTAAGCGTCCGATGCGCTTGAAGCCTTACCTATTTTTAAGCCAGGTGCTTTGTAAGCGATGACGGCTTAAAAGGAACAATGAACGTGAAGTACACTCTTACATCTACATATTTTTCCTCACTGCTGCTAGGTCTGTATCTCGCGACGGTAGCGAACCTGGCTCACGCGGGTTGGCTTGATCATGAAAAATGGGACGAGGGCCTCGCTGAAGTCTGCCTCTACGAAGGCAAGCAGATGAAGTACGGGAAACTTCGCTCCACTTCGGTGGATCTGATTACGGTACGCGAGCAGTTTAATCCAAGCAAGTTAGTTAAGACCGACCCCAAGCCTGAAGCGCTGCCCGTGATGAAGCAGAATCTCATTCGCAGAACCCGCACTGGGGTTTACGAATACCTTCAAATGGGAAGCAGCTTTGTGGATCGTCGGTCGGGTCAGTTGCTGAAGATTTCCTCTACCAGCGCGGAATGGTGTGGGAACTCACACGCTACGATTACCCTGAATGGGGATGGATACGATTGTCGGATTGCCAACTACTTTAACGATCAAGGCATTGTCGACGCGCGTATCGACCGAGTGGATCTCTTTGAAGATCAGCTTTTGATGCACCTCCGCCAGAATTTACCGACCCTCAACGTGGGGCAGAAATTTAATTTGATCAAAACTCTCGTCACCAACAAGCCCGTCCTCGCCTACGAGACGGTGGTGATCGAAGCCATCAAAGGCTCGAAGCTGACGCTTGCCTTTCCAGCCCATACTGAAACCTTCGAGTTCGATTCCGATGAGCTACGTGCGCTCAAAAAATGGAGCAACAGCAACGGGGAATATCTTAAGCGCCGTAAGAAAATGTTCTCCGATTATTGGAACAAGAATACGTCTGGCGATGAACGTCTATTGCGGTGAACATGTCTGATTCTGACGATCAAAAATACAACCAAGCCCTCGATCAACTCGCGAAAGATAATTATTATAGCGAGGAATACGAGTATCGCTGGGCCGCCAAAACCTTCTTTACTGAGCTAGCAGATGTCGAGCGTCCTGCCTTTAAGCAGGCTTTCCTAAAGCGGCTTAGCGACGACCCGAATCAAGCCAATTTCATGCTGGCAGGGGAGTTCGAGGTTCCCGAGTGCATCCCGATTTTGGTGAAGGAGCTCAATCGCTACGAGCAGCCAAACCAAGAGACGTGGATTCTTATGGCGGTGATCGCGAAGTATCCTGATGCGGTTGGCTTCCAGGCGCTGGAGCGTTTTATTGACTCTGCCCAAGAGGCCGAAGCGATCGACTTTCTTTCCCAAATGGATTTTCTTCGGGCCTTGCCGCATCTGCGTCGGGCGTTAACCGTAGATCATTTACTCGATCGCTGCCTGCACATTTTCGCCGAGCGAAAAAAGAAAACCTCCATCGTGCAACTAGTCGATGAGTTGGCCTTGATCTTGAAAGCGGACAATCCGGGCTACTTGCGTTCTCGGTTTCGTCATTGCTTCATGATCAAGCAGGAACCCTACAATCCTTTTTCCGAAGAAGAGCTAGATCACCTTCTCGGTGTCCTCGGCTGAACCTTCGCGGTCCACGCTCCGCATCACTTGATGCTATCGATCAAAAGGCGAATGCCATCAAAGGATTTTTCCAGCTCGGCTTGAGTTTGCGCGTTCTGCACATCGTCTAAAATACGTCGGCCCATATTCGCTGCCATCAGCCCCATCGCCTTGGCTTGCATGCCACGACCTTCTTCAAAGTTTAGGCCGCGTAAGTTGCGTCGGCCTTCGTCGAGAAGCCGTTCGATGTTGTCCGCAAGATCTTCCGGCAACCAGCGCCCGTCCACCTTAACAAAAGGGATGGTCGCAATTTTCCCAGAGGCATTCACACTGACCATCGCCTTGTCGCCTTGAACGGATTTCACCGTCGCTTTGGTTTCTTTTAACATCGCGATGCCTTTCCGGATCCGCACCGCATCTTTGGTATCCGATTTTAAATCGCTCATGATTTTTAGCAACGCCGTGCCCTCGCGTTGCATAAAAGGCCGAAGCTGAAAACGTTGCATGGTGGTTGTGTCTGCCAACGCGCTTCGTGTGAGCAAGCTAAGCAGGCTCGTGGTTTGGTCGTAGATTTCTTCTCGAGATCCAATGAGCGGAAGCTTCTTCACCGTAGGCGACGCAAGCAGCATCGGCTTCTTGGTTTGCATCACCTGCGTCGTCTGACGAAGCAGGCCCATGAGACTTTTATAAAGCGTCGGATCCATCTTCTGCCCAAACCCGCGTGCCAGCGTTTCGAGATCGCGGGTGTACGAGGCGGGGAGCGCATCGAGGAGCAACTCTGCCCGCCCTTGAGTCAACGCTTCGCGCGTCAGGTCGAAAAAGCCCTCAGGTCCCGTTCGCACCGTTTGCGCCTGGGTGTGAATCGTCAGCCCGGTCAGAAGGACGAGGAAGAACCCAAGAGCCAGCCGATGACCAAGGGCGTTGAATCGAAATGTTTGATTTTTCATAACAAGCTTCTTTCTATTGGTTGTGCCGAGTGGAATAAAAATTCCAGATTAATCACATGAAGCTCTCGTCAGATTCTCCCCAAACAGCCAAAAACGCCCGATCCGGGGGCGGAATATCGCCTAACTTGTCCCCTGAAGTGCCGCCTGAGCTCGCAGGGAAAAAAACGGGGTGGCTTCATGGTTCGTTGGCAGGCTCCAACTGGAGAATCGCCTTCTTTTCGTTCATCATCGGTTTATCGGGCGCCATGATGCCTGGGCC
>ENA-ORXR01004297-ORXR01004297.1-marine-metagenome-genome-assembly--contig:-NODE-4297-length-12020-cov-2.851377_pt1 | contig 12020 bp, 8 predicted proteins | sample MGYA00237866_ERZ511479 | MGnify/ENA metagenome assembly ERZ511479 | reverse complement strand
AGACAGGTTGGGAAGTCAACGCTTTGCCTCGAACGAAACCAAGAATACCGGGTGTTCGACAATCTGATTGAACGCGCAGCAGCATTACACGACCCTATTGGTTACATAGCAACCTTGCCCAAACCCATCACCTTAGATGAAATACAAAAAGCGCCCGAAGTACTGGAAGGTATCAAGTTAGCAATCGACAAAGATCGGGTAAACGGTACTTTCTTGCTTACTGGATCGGCTAATGTCCTGGATATGAAAAAAACCAAAGACACTTTAGCAGGGCGTATTATTGAGATACCGATGTGGCCGTTATCTCAAAAGGAAATCCACCATAAACCTGATGAGAATATTGTTGATCAGCTATTTAAAACAGGTGTAGAAAACGTAGATACTTCCCCGATACCCCATGAAGAATTAATGACAGCAATGGTCTTGGGTGGCTACCCCGAAATGCTGAAGATCGCTTCTGAACGAGGACGTTCGCTTTGGTTTAATGCTTATATCAGTACCTATGTTGAGCGTGACATACGCGATGTGGGAGAGCTGCGCGACCTGTCTGCCTTTATACGTTTCTATAATATTATTGCACCGCGAAGCTGCGGCTTAGTCAACAAATCTGATCTTGCTGCCGATGCAGGGCTGTCCGAGCCGACGGTCAACAATTATCTCAGCATGCTAGAGATGATTTATCAGATCAGATTGCTTAAGCCTTTTAGTGCTAATATTTCCAAACGATTCATTAAATCACCCAAGCTTTACATGACTGATAGCGGCTTATTCTGCCACCTGCTAGATATAAGAAATGGCGATGACTTGCTGAATTCCCGACATAAAGGCGAGGTTGTGGAAACCTTTGTATTTAGCGAGTTACTGAAACACATTGACTATAGCGATTCCCAACCGCAGTTTTATCATTATCGCACCACGGATAAAAAAGAGATCGACTTTATCTTAGAAAAGCCTAATCAAATAATTGCAATCGAGGTGAAGTCATCTCAGAGCGTGAAGCGTAGCGAGTTTAGGCACCTTGCTGATTTGCAAGAAAAATCTAAGAAGCCTGTACTTGGTATCGTGCTTTATTCCGGAGAAAATATTTTGTCTTTTGGTGATGAGAATCATGAACGTTATGCTGTGCCATTAAGTGTTTTCTTTTAATGATTAACGCTTTGATTGTTCTGTTTGGTTTTCAATTACTTGGAACTTTGCTAGAGCGCTACTTTGCTCTACCGGTTCCTGGCCCGGTGATAGGAATGGCACTGCTCTTTGGCTTATTCCTGGTGCGCCGCTCACTGATTGCGCCAATGAAACCTACAACCGATGTGCTCATTCAATACCTTCCGGTGTTATTCATCCCAGCGGCTACCGGAATCATTACCTTTAGTGATCTGCTAAGTGTTGATGGCTTATTATTAGTTTTGGTGCTTATACTTAGCACCTTAATCGGCATTGTTAGTACCGCATGGATATTTTGTAAGCTTGCCAGACGCTGGGTACCGCCTAATGAGGAGGAAAGGTCCTCATGAACAACTTGTATGAAACCTTTGTTTATCTCGCTGATACTCCGTTATTGTGGTTATGGTTAACCTTGGCTTGTTACCAAGTAGCGCTTTGGCTCCAGCGTTTGAGTGGTGGTGCAGCTTGGGCGAATCCGGTGGCTATTTCAACGGTGATTTTAGGCATTAGTTTACTGGTTTCAGGGGTAAGTTATGAGCAATATTTCAGCGGCGCACAATTCATTCATTTTTTACTTGGTCCCACAATCGTCGCGCTGGCATTGCCTTTGACCGTGCATTGGCGCAGCGTGAAACGCGCCATCCTACCTCTGTTGTTATCTTTGCTGGCAGGCTCGGCAATATCTATTGTTTGCGCGGTTGGCTTGGCTTATTTATTTGGGTTGGATGAAGTGCTGATTAAGTCATTAGCCCCAAAGAGTGCGACAGCTCCCATCGCTATGGGAATCGCCGATAGTATTGGCGGTATTGCCAGCCTCGCTGCGGTTAGCGCCGTCATTACTGGGGTTATTGGTGCAGTGATCGCAACACCACTACTGAATCATCTTCAGTTTCAGGACTGGCGGGCAAGAGGGTTTGCCGTCGGACTCAATTGCCATGGCATTGGCACAGCACATGCTTACACCATTCACCCGATTGCCGGAGTGTATGCAACAGTAGGAATGGCGCTCAATGGGATGCTCACGGCGGTACTGACACCCCTAATATTTTTGTTTTTGAAATAAAAGATAATCCTGCTCTCATTCCGATAAATGGCGATTAGCGAGTGAGTCATAATTTAGCCGCAATAGTCGCTAATTTAGTTGTCAAAATAGATTACTCACACTAAAATTAGCGCGTTGCGATGGCGTCGCTACTGAAACATTTTTAATGCTTTCTGCATTCATTGTTTCAAGTCTATTTTCTTCCTGAACGCCGGGATCTTTTTCGAAGCTCACGCTTCTTTTGAGGTCACAATGACAATTTCTACCCGCACTAATTTCTTACGCTTCCATAACGGCGAGCAATCCGTTTTACCATTCTCTAATGAGGAATATGAACAGCGCTTAAGTGGTCTTCGCCACATTATGGCGGAGCATAATATCGACTCAGTTGTATTTAGCTCGATGCACAATATCGCCTACTACTCTGGCTTTTTATACTGCGCATTTGGTCGTCCCTACGCTTGTGTTGTCACCGCCACTGAGAGTGTCACTATCAGCGCAGGCATCGATGCTGGCCAACCGTGGAGACGCTGCCACGGCGACAATATTACCTATACCGACTGGACGCGTGATAACTACTGGCGAGCGATAGAGTCGGTAACCGGCAGTCGTCAACGCATTGCCTATGAACGCGACCACATGACTTTATTGCAGTTAGATAAGCTGAATCACTTCCTGAAGCCTTCTGAAACCATTGATGTCGCTGACCTGACAATGCAGCAGAGGATGTATAAGTCACCAGCAGAAATTGAATTAATCAAACATGGCGCCGCCGTTGCTGATGTCGGTGGTTTTGCGATTCGCGATGCGATCAAGATTGGTACACGCGAAATTGATGTGGCAATGGCTGGCCGTGATGCAATGGAGCTAGAAATTGCCAAGCGTTTTCCTGATGCAGAATACCGTGATACTTGGGTCTGGTTTCAGTCCGGCCTAAATACAGATGGTGCTCACAACCCAGTCACTTCGCGGAAGTTACAACACGGCGACATTCTATCATTGAACACCTTCCCAATGATTAGTGGTTATTACACTGCGCTAGAGAGAACCTTATTCGTTGGTGAAGTCGATGACGCCAGTCTGAAAATTTGGGAAGCTAATATCGGCGCTCATGAATTGGGAATAAGCTTGATTAAATCAGGCGCTACCTGCTCAGGCATTACCGCAGAAATTAATGACTTCTTTGCAGAACGTGATTTATTGCAATACCGCTCGTTTGGCTATGGCCACAGTTTTGGGGTGCTGTCGCACTATTATGGCCGTGAAGCGGGGCTTGAGCTTCGAGAAGATATTGATACGGAGTTAGTGTCGGGAATGGTAGTTTCTATGGAGCCCATGCTGACTATTCCTGACGGACAGCCCGCAGCAGGTGGTTATCGTGAACACGACATTATACTGGTGGGTGAGGGTAGTTCTGAAAATATTACGCGTTACCCTTATGGGCCAGAGTTTAATGTAGTGGCGTAGGTAAGCATTTCCAGCAAGAAAAGTGGGCAACCTCCCTGATGAGGTTGCCCTTATAACTCAAAATTAAAAAACTATTTACAATTCTTATACTTTCGGAAAAAGTATTAATTATCCTTGCAGTTGAGAATGGTTTTTGTCAACCTTTAGATAAGTGCTGCATGTTCACACCTTTTCAAAAATCTATTGGTGGTATTTCAGGTTATTTCATCGCTTCATTAACGCCACAAGCACTGGCTCTGATCGATAGCAATATGCAAGACCCATAAAGCAGGTGCTACTGCAACTTACTCATTCATAAAGTTAACTCTAGTCATGAACACTGGCAGAGCATCAGCATCATTTGCGGTAACTAAGCCAAAGTCAGCACCGTTAGTAAGACCATTAGCAAAGGTATCTTCTACTCTGAAGGTAACCGTTTTAATTGTCCCGTCACCTGATGTTTGAATAGCGCCCACTGCACCGGTTGCGGTTACAAGCGTCAGTGTTGTTGCAATAGTATCTTGGAACACTACTTTCGCTTCTAGATCACAAACTGTTGCTGAGTCGCATCGGCTGCTTACAACCGCATCGTTGATATCAAACAACAATTCATTGCTGGCCCTGGCGGTATAGTCATACTTTTTTGAAGTCTTGGTATTATCAGTAGTGACTTCCACTCCCGGTAAAGAGCGAGGGATACTGAAAGGTTCTTTTCCTTGTCTATCTCCTGTAGCTGGATCAACTTCTCCAACATCTAAATCCAGCAAATTAGACGGAGTTCCTTTACCGCTGACTTCGGTTAACCATCTGCCATACTCACTAACGGTAATAGTATAACCTCCAGTACAGTTGTTAGCGAGGGTATCTTTTCCAGATGTTTTCAGCCCATCTATAAGTCCGCTTAACTCGCTGATTATGGTTGGGTCAGGTTGGCCATCTAAATCTGCTGGGTAGTCTGGGTCTAAAGAATAAGCAGGATCATCAAATGCATCAGCATATATCGTCCGGATGTAGCGTTCACCGAGCACAACAAAGGCATCAGGCGTATCACTTTTACTACGCCCCAAAGTACCTGCAAGGTAATTTAGGAAATCAATTGTTTTATAAGGATTGTCTGTTGCCAATTGTTCCTGTGTTATATCAAACATAGCATCCGTATTAAGCAGCATATGATTCCTACGCATTTGTAGCGCTCGCAAAGAAGACATCATAAAGCGATAAGGTTGGTCGTCCTTTCCAAACTTGTCTAACACGTAGTTTTCATCTTCTTTTTCAGGGTCATAAAGGAGATATTCCTCATTTTCGGTTCCCCAGTAACGGCTACCCACTATGTCTGCAATGTCTTCATCCATTGTCATTTTACAAGTGCCAACAGGTGATTTATCAGGGTCAGATTTGAAGCCCATTCCGTAAACAGGGTTGTTGTATGACATCCAGTCTTCAATCAAACCATCGCGATTACCAACGCCTGCCGCTAATACATACGGTGTGATTTTTGATGTTTTAACATCATTGAATTCCTGGATTTCGTCATCACCGACGAGAGTTTTTGCTGGATCGTTATAAACAAAGTTGACTAAGTTTGTCATCGCAAGTTTTGAAGTGACATCCTCAGAAGGATAGGGAGGATTGAAAGGACCGTTAGAATTTCCAACATAGTCAGGATTGGGTTTAAAAGCCGACGTGTAGTTATCAATGATTGTTTTAACGGAGGATTGAAAATTTTCTACCGTTAAACCATCATCTATAGCCATAGCATGTAGTAACTCGCCTTCTTGAATCCAAAACTCGCCCCAGCCATCATCTCCGATAAAAGAATTGAATCCAGCTTCATTACAGTGAGAAGCATAATCAAAATCATCGTAGGTTCCGCCAGCTTCTAAATGCTGATCTAGTTGATTCGCTATTTGTTTGTACTCACCATCAGCAATGCCTAAATGTACGCCTTTGACTCTTGGATCTGCTGCAAACTTTGAGGCAAATTGCCGAACAAATTTATCAAGTTCATTGATATATGAATCTTGCCAAAAGGCGATGGAGCCACCCGCGTAATAATTTAGCTGATCCCGTAATTTATCCGGCACATCACAAACCGAATTAACTTCTAATCTAACAACTACATTTTCACCTGCTCCGCCACCATTATTTAACCACCAATCAAAACCTCTAAATCCATATTTACACTCTTTAATGTAATCACCATCAAGAGTAGCATCATCTGATGAGTCAAAGTTACAGGCGGGGTGGTTAATTCCTTTATCATCAAAGTAAGGAGCATCCGACCAACGTACAGAATAAAACGCAGTATTAGTGTAATCTTCTGGTTTATCTACTTTAGGCCATGTATTGCGGATTAACCCACCACCAGTATTTTCACTAGCATAGGCAGGCAAGGTCCAATCATATCCATTAGCTACCGTTCCTTCAGTAATAGTAGGAATAGTAGGACTAGCGACAGTGAAGTCTGCTCTGGCTAACACTGAACGGTTATAGCCATTACTGGCTCTGACGGTGAAACGGTACCGCCTGTCTTGTGGTAATTGTCCTGCTTCTGAAGGTGACTCGATACCTTTAACAAGATGATCTGCATTTAAAGTGTATGAGCAAGTATCTGATGAACAAATGTCAACTGCTGATAAGTTCGCTCGATACATTAACTTTTTATTGGTGATATCAACGATACGAATGGTGTACTGCTCAGCAGGCCCGGATACTTCAGCAGATCCAGATACTAATGAATGTGACCACTCGAACGAAGGCTGACCAGGTGACGTGTAAGCCTGATCGTTGACCGGTGCTTCTATAACTGGTTTTTCAGGTGAGACTCCAGCCGAAACGAAAAAAACGTTTCGTTTGATGCCCATTCTCTTCCCAGCGTCATTGAACGCTTTCACTCGCCAGGAATAGCGCCCGTAATTAACTAAAGGCATAGTGTCAGTGGCTGAAATTTTACAAATACCATCATCTAAGCAAATTTCACTGGCCATTAGCCTTAAAGATTGCTGCGGATTATAAATATATTCCTTAAGCCGATGGTCACGAATAGAAAACGCGTATTCCCTGGCGCCTTCAACATGCTCCCATTTATATACAAGATCAGCTGGTGGAGTGGTGATGGGTGCTCTGGATTCTGGGAATAGTAATACCGGGTCACCTCCAGCCAACAAGGTGCCGGAGTAAGAGGTAAAAACGATACCTAAGAGGAAGGGTCTAAATATCTTGTGGATCATAATCAAGTTCCTTTTGATAAGAGTTTCAATGAGTAGTTATTAATGAAATCAATAATTCATTGCTTAAATATTTATCAATTAATTGTTAATATAGGCCAAAAATAGGGGTAATGAGACTTAATGAGGATCAGCGGGATGATTAAGTTGATAGGCGGTACCGGTTAAAATTAACGTTAATACTTCTTAATTTATTTGGTACCGCCTGTAGTGCGATTCTGGGTGTGGCCGATGGCGCAGATTTTGAACCTCAGCAAGCAATAACCCATGGTATCGATGAGTCGAGAAGAGTCTGACAATGAGCAACGCAAGATCGGTATTTACCGTCTCGATATTGCAACGCAGTCAGTCACTGAGCTGTCCAAAGACAATACAGTCGATTTCCTAAACCAGACCTACATCGGCAATGACCCCAGCACACGCTTTGCGCTGTGGAAAATGCAGATTGATGGTAGCGATAGCTTCACCTTTTATGGTCAGGAATCGGCAACTGATCGCAATAGCGACAATATTTATTCGCCACGGGTAGTGCGTTCCGGCCCTTACAAAGACTATGTATTAATGGGGCAGGGGGCGCGAAGCAATCATCCTTTTGTTGCTGAAGGCGATATTGTGATGATGAGAGCAAGGAAACTCCTTAAAAAACTTCGAATCAAAATTTTAAAGCACTAAAGAAAAAATCAAAACCGCACCATTTCATCGCAAACCCTTCCAAGTAAACCCTACCGCAGTGCACAATAACTCCATTATTCACCTAAATAGCTAAAATAATCTATTAAAACAATAGCTTAAATATTTGGCACAGCAATTGCTTAAGTTAAACCAAGCCCACGCTTTTTGGTAATCCCTCGTTCGTCTACCGGATAGTGTGGGCCCTTTTTAATTGTAGAAACGACTAAGGGTTTAACAATGAGCAAGTGCATGGCACGACGAGAATTTCTAAAGAAAACCACACTCTCCCTGATTCTATCAATGGGCATGGGGGCTGGGTTAATGACCACTTCTTCTGCTTGGGCAGATGAAATTGGTGAGCCTGAAAAAGAAGACCTGAAATTTGGCTTCATCAAATTAACCGATATGGCACCGCTGGCAATCGCTTATGAAAAAGGCTTCTTCGAAGACGAAGGCCTTTACGTCAAGCTTGAAGCCCAAGCCAACTGGAAAGTACTGCTAGACGGCGTTATCGACGGCCAACTCGACGGTGCCCACATGCTGGCGGGACAACCTTTGGCAGCAACCATCGGTTATGGCACGAAAGCGCATATCGTCACGCCTTTCTCAATGGACTTGAATGGTAACGGAATTACCGTTTCCAACGACGTTTGGAAAAAGATGAAAAAGAACATCCCCGTTGAAAATGGCAAGCCAGTCCATCCGATCAAAGCAGACTACCTGAAGCCGGTGGTTGAAGAATTCAAGGAAGCAGGCAAGCCGTTTAAAATGGGCATGGTGTTTCCGGTATCCACTCATAACTATGAGCTGCGCTACTGGCTAGCGGCTGGCGGTATTCACCCCGGTTACTATGCGCCGCACAAAGACGACATCACCGGTCAAATCGATGCGGATGCGTTACTGTCTGTCACACCTCCACCACAAATGCCTGCGACCCTAGAAGCAGGCACTATCCACGGTTACTGTGTGGGTGAGCCTTGGAACCAACAGGCGGTATTCAAAGGGATCGGTGTTCCGGTGATTACCGATTATGAAATCTGGAAAGACAACCCTGAAAAAGTTTTCGGCATGACCAAAGCGTTTACCGAGAAATATCCCAATACCACAGCGCGCTTAGTTAAAGCGCTGATTCGTGCGGGTGAATGGTTAGATGCTAACGATAATGCCAACCGCATGGAAGCAGTGAAGATTCTGGCTAAACCGGAGTATGTGGGTGCCGATGAAGAAGTTATTGCAAACTCCATGACGGGTACCTTTGAGTATGAAAAAGGGGATAAGCGCGACATTCCTGATTTCAATGTGTTCTTCCGTTACAACGCCACCTACCCTTTCTACTCTGACGCGATCTGGTACCTAAGCCAAATGCGCCGCTGGGGACAGATTGCCGAGCCTAAAGATGACAAGTGGTTTGACGAGACAGCTCGCAGTGTTTATCGACCAGATCTTTATGCTATCGCGGCCAAAGCGTTGATTGCAGAAGGCAAAATGAAAGCCGCTGACTTCCCTGATTTCGCTACCGAAACAGGCTACAAACCAGCCACCGCTGAGTTTATTGATGGCGTTAGTTATGACGGAACCAAGCCTAACGAATACCTAAAGTCCTTTGGCATCGGTTTGAAAGGTGACGACAAGCTGTAAGCACTATTTCTCACTCCGGGGGTCGCAAGCCCTTGGAGTAGAATTAATGAATATTGGGAATTTATTACCATGCAAATTCAACAACGATTAACCGACCTGACGATTCCATTTATTGGCATCTTGATTTTTCTGGCTATCTGGCAAGTGGGCGCACCAAAAATAGTCACTTCACTGGGCGCTGTGCCGGGGCCGGTGCAGGTATTTGAGCAATTTAAAGGATTGATCAGTGAGCACAACGAGCAGCGGGATAAAGAGGTCGCTTTTATTGAACGTCAGGAAGTGCGTAACGCTAAAAAGCTAGAAAAAGATCCGAATGCTAAAGTGCGTATCCGTCCATACACCGGCAAAGCGACTTTCTTTGATCAAATTTTAACGAGCATTTTTACCGTCATGGCGGGATTTATTATTTCAGCCTTCATTGCTATCCCGGTAGGCATTGTCGCGGGCTTAAGTCAAACCGTTTATAACGCGTTAAATCCGCTAATTCAGATCTTCAAACCCGTATCTCCACTGGCTTGGTTACCCATTGTCACGATGATTGTCAGTGCGGTTTACATCAGTGATGACCCAATGTTCGACAAATCGTTTGTCACCTCAGCGATTACCGTACTGCTGTGCTGCCTGTGGCCAACCATGATCAATACCGCAGTAGGTGTTGCCAATATCAGTAAGGATTTACTCAATGTCAGCAAAATCCTCCGTTTGAGTTGGTGGACGCATGTTCGCAAGATCGTTTTGCCATCGGCGATCCCTATGATTTTTACCGGTTTGCGCCTCTCCTTAGGTATTGCCTGGATGGTGCTTATCGCGGCTGAGATGCTGGCACAAAACCCAGGACTGGGTAAGTTTGTCTGGGATGAGTTTCAAAACGGCAGCTCCAACTCATTGGGGCGCATTATGGTCGCCGTGATCGTCATTGGCATCATCGGGTTCGCACTGGATCGGGGCATGTTGATGTTACAAAAGTATGTGTCTTGGGACAAAAACGCAGCCTTGCGTTAAGGATTTAAAAATGACAATAGAACATTTAATACTCTCTCAGGTATCAATGGATTTCCCAACGCCAGATGGCCCGTTTCGGGCGCTGGACAAGGTCAACCTAAAGATCAAAAAGGGCGAGTTTGTCTCGATTATCGGGCACTCCGGCTGCGGCAAGTCAACCGTCCTAAATATCGTTGCGGGTTTATATCCGGCAACGGAAGGTGGCGTGATTCTCAATAATAAAGAAGTGAATGAGCCGGGACCTGAGCGTGCAGTGGTCTTCCAAAACCATTCGCTACTGCCGTGGTTAACGTCTTATGAAAACGTCGAGCTCGCCGTAAAGCGCGTATTCAAAGGCAAGAAAAGCAAAGCTGAAATGAAGGAGTGGATTGAGCACAACCTGCAGCTCGTGCACATGGAACACGCCATGAATAAACGGCCTGATGAATTATCGGGCGGTATGAAACAGCGCGTGGGGATCGCAAGAGCCTTATCTATGGAACCACAGGTATTGCTGCTGGATGAGCCTTTTGGAGCCTTGGATGCGTTAACGCGTGCCCACCTTCAGGACTCGGTGATGGAGATACAAAGAGATCTTGGCAATACCATGATTATGATCACCCATGATGTGGATGAAGCAGTCTTGCTATCTGATCGCATCGTCATGATGACCAATGGCCCCGCAGCAACGGTCGGTGAAATTGTTGATGTTAATTTGCCTCGTCCCCGTAACCGCGTCGCGATGACTGAAACCGCCGAATACATTCGCTGTCGCAAGGCCGTGCTGAGTTTCTTATATGAACGCCACGGCAAAAAACAGCTTAGCGATGAAACGGATGATCCCTCGCTTATCGAAGCTGAGAACGACGTAGCGCAAGCATCAGCGCCCGCTGATAATTTATTAACACTGAAAAAATCTGAGTCAGCAGCTGCCTGAGATTAATGAAATATTTTCGGAGTAAGCAGAATGCTTAAACAAGATTTAGTCCTTATCGGCAACGGTATGGCCGGTGTTCGTACACTGGAAGAACTACTTAAACTCGACGCGGATCGTTACAACATTACCGTGTTTGGTGAAGAGCCTTACGGCAATTACAACCGCATCATGCTGTCGCCTATGTTAGCTAGCGAAAAAAACCTGGATGAGATCATGCTCAATGATGAGCAGTGGTACGTCGACAACGGCATCACGCTGCACAAAGGTAAGAAAGTTGATGTTATTGATCGGGCCAGGCAAGTTGTTAAAGCTAGCGATGGCACTGAAGCGCGTTACGACCGCCTGATTCTTGCGACCGGTTCCAAGCCATTTATGCTACCTCTGCCGGGTGCAGATAAGGAAGGCGTGATTGCCTTTCGTGATATCGGTGACGTTGACACTATGCTTGACGCCACCAAGCGTTTTAAAAAGGCCGTGGTTATCGGTGGTGGATTGTTAGGATTGGAAGCTGCCAATGGCTTAATGAAGCAAGGCATGGAAGTCACTGTCGTGCATCTTGGTAAAAGCCTTATGGACAGGCAACTAGACGATAACGCCAGCCAATTACTGCAAGAGTCTTTGGAAGGTCGCGGCATGAAGTTCCTGATGGAGCATCATAGTGCCGAGATTATCGGTGACGAGCGCGTTAGTGGTCTTAAATTTGCCGATGGCAGTGTGGCTGAAGCTGATTTATTAGTCATGGCGGTTGGCATCAAACCAAATATTGAGTTAGCGCAATCGTGCGGACTCTATAGCGAACGTGGTGTGGTGGTTAACGACACCATGCAAAGCTATGACCCTAAAATATATGCCATTGGTGAGTGTGTACAGCATCGTGGTATTGCCTATGGTTTGGTTGCGCCGCTGTGGGAAC
>ENA-ORXR01004296-ORXR01004296.1-marine-metagenome-genome-assembly--contig:-NODE-4296-length-12020-cov-114.890312_pt1 | contig 12020 bp, 6 predicted proteins | sample MGYA00237866_ERZ511479 | MGnify/ENA metagenome assembly ERZ511479 | reverse complement strand
CGCGTCATTTTTGATTCGATTCATTTCAAAATAAACGTCAAAAAATGTAAATAAATTTATAAAACAGTGTACTTAGAATGGAGAATCTACTCCGAATTTGGGCGAAAATACGGCTGACATTTTACAAATGGCAGACGAGTTTTAACCCAAATTCCAAATTCCAAATTCCAAATTTAAATTTTATTTTATATTGTTGAGTTATCACCGATTTTAATAGATTCAACTATTTACGGTTTATTCTGCACAAAAATTGCTTTCGCTCCTATCACATTATTCTCCTGTACACTCACCCAATACAAGCCACTCTCAAGCTGCGCCGGCAATTGAAAACGCCCTTGATTTGAGGTGGATTGATGTATCAAACGCCCTGCAGAATCTAAGAGTGAAACGCTCGAATCGCCCAGCAATTTACTGCCTTTTTCGATACGAATTTCGCCACCTGCCTGCGCTGGATTCGGAAAAATTTTAAAGTCATCTAACAGCACGACTTCCGCTGCATCAACCATTAATTCTTCACTATCTACCCGAAATGCCATATCCCACTGCAAGCCGGGAATTGGCAAATAGAGCGTATTATCGGTAGCCGAGACGGGAAATGCCCATATAATTTCCCCGGTCAGGCAGTCGTACCATTTTACATAATAATCGCCATCTTCGTAGCCTTCTACGACCAACTGACTGCCCGTTACTTTTTCTGGAATTTCATTTGCTACAACGTTTACATAGTTGTAGTCGCGATTAAATACCCAACCGGCAGCCGTTTTATTATCGGCAGCCGTCAGCACGTAAGAGTCTACCTTTGACCCCAAACCATCAAATTGATATGACTGAATGCTCATCCAATCTGCCCCCAAATTATCTACTTTAATTAGGTTTTGTCCGGGCGGTACGAGTACCGTGTAAGTCGTGTTTTTCAAACCTTCTTCATCAAGAATCAAACTGCCATTCACGTAAATGGAAATTCTGGGCGATTGCCCCTTGCTGTCACCCGTAGTGACGGAAAATTCACCTTCGGCAAGATAATTCACTGAAAAATTTGGCGGACTTCTATACTCCGTATTCCATTCCGAGCCATATAGGAATGAACTTAAGCCCGGATTTTCAGGGTCAGTTCCGCCGCTATCATTTACTGTAATTTGACTATCACCAATTATACCCCAACCTAATGCCGGAGTCAACAACAAATCTCCGGGCGCACCCGTCACATACGAAGTGGCAGGCTGCATATCCGCTTCTACAAACGCTATATCATCTGTTACTGTTCGCACCGGTGCGAAGTGGTAATAGAGGTCGCGCGGATGAATGTAGTTATCCCACCACCAAGTCAGACCTGTACCCATGCCGCCACCAAAAAGTGACCCCCAAAGCGCATTGTGAACGTGAATGCCGTCAGGGTCAGCATTGGCAAGGCTAGCACTGCCGCCTAAGCCAAATTCACCGACCAAAGTAGGTTTTCCAAAATCTGTAAGATACTGACGAACACCACCTACAAGGACACGTTCGAGGTTGGGACTATTGATATAAAAATGTGTCTGCGTGAAGTCGAAATCGGGATTGTTCCAGACTTCGGGGTCTTGGTCAGACTCGGCATAGCTCGTCGTGACCAAGTGTTGATACGGGTCAATTTCCTTCAAATACGCACCCATTTCGGCGTGCCAATCGCGTACTTTTTGAATGTGCGTATGAAAATCATCGGTCCAATTTACTTCATTGAATAACTCCCACGACTGCACCGCTCGCGAATACCCATATCGCGCAACCACATAGCGCAAACGGTTGCGGGTATGTGCGCGAGCTGTCGAATCAGTGAAAAAATCCCATGTATTTTGACATGTTCCGCCATTGGCAATATTGTACGGGCTGTCATTCCAATTTGGATTGACATTGCTTGATACCTGCCCATGATGTTGCAATGTCGGCATGATATATACGCCTTTTTCAGCACAAAAATCGTACAACCAATCCTGATAAAATAGGTTCGTCTCCTTGTACCGTCGCAAGCCTTCAAAGCCCTGCGAGCCATCTTTCCACTCAATGCCCAAGCCCCAGTGTGCGTGCCAAACTCGGATAAAATTACCCCCGTTTTCATCCAATTTATTGATCCAATTTCGATAATTGGTGTATGCATTGGAGTTTTGCCAAGCCATATTTTCACCAATCAAAATGAGCTGTTCGCCATTGTCAAATTCTAAATAATTTGTATTGCCTGTTCGTACAAAACCATTATTTTCCGGGTTCGTAGTTTGTGTACATTCAAATGTTTGTATACCAAAATTTGAGGTACCTTCATTGTCCGTCACACTTACTTGAAAAGACCATTCGCCCGTTTCATCCGGTGAAAACCGTACTCGAAAACCGCCGTCACCTACCGAAGTCAAACCACCGCTTGTAGTATTCAGATTATAATCTTGCATAAAAAAACCATCCACCGTTTTTTGTGTGCCAGAGGGTGAAGTGAAGACTGCCGAAACCTTAATTTGGTCAAAATCGTAGGCATTATCGTAAGTAGCTTCAAGGTCGAGCGCGGCTTCAAATTTGCCATATTTTTCCACGATAGAATCTTTCAAAACAACGGCATTAATCACAGGCTCATTCACTTCTTGAATGTCATAAATTTGATTGGTCGCGAGGTCAAAAAATTCCTCTACCTGCCCGCTTGCCCAGTAAATTGTTGCTTTAGCTACTTGTTGGTATTGTGCTAATCCGAAATGTATATTCAGCGAATTTGCTCCTGCAAAACCCGTTCCTGCCATGATAAGGTCACTTTGAGTGTTACCGTTGCCATATTCTATCAGAATACGTGAACCGATAGCTGCGCGGTTGCTTTGTGTGCCTTTTAATTTGAAGCTAATCCAATTGTTTTGATTTGGTAAATTTTTAAATAATTGATTGCCGGAATTACCGAAAGTATTTGCAAGTACAATATCTATAAAACCATCGTTATCAATATCTCCGCAAGCTCCGCCTATACCGCCTTCTTCACTTGCAAGTGGGGTATTTTGCATGACTTTTTGAAAGGTCAAATCACCGTTGTTTCGATACAGTACATTCGATTCGGGACTGTATTTTGAATCATTTACCACATAAATATCCTGCCAACCATCATTATCTACATCCAAAAACATTGTTCCCCAACCCATACCTGTATCACCAGTTCCGGCACTCTCCGATATGTCTGTAAAACCACCTTGCCCGTCATTCAAAAACAGGACGTTTTCATCCAAATCTGTGAGGTAAAAATCTAACCAACCATCGTGGTTAATATCGGCTACATCAACGCCCATGCCATGCCCGGCGTAGTCCACTCCTGCAGCTTGCGCGACATTGGTAAAATTGCCTTGCCCGTCATTTTGATATAGTATATTTGCTACTTCAAAATCGTGTACGAGATACAAGTCTTGGTCGCCGTCATTGTCATAGTCAAAAAAGGCACAAGCCATTGAATGGGAAGCATCATTGGTACCCGATGAATTTGTGATGTCTGTAAAGGTGAGGTTGCCGTTATTTTTGTACAAATGATTTTCTGCGAGATTATTTGCCACATAAATATCAAGTAATCCGTCGGCATCCACATCTGCCATATGTACGGATACAGTTTCTTCCGAATTAAAAATTCCGGCATCGAAAGTAATGTCTGTAAATGTAACATTGCCATTGTTCACTGCGCCGTTATTGAGGTATAATCTATCGGGCGCCTGATACGAACCAATGAATAAATCTAACCAACCATCATTATTAATATCTCCCCAAACGGCAGCGCGCGTACTACCGTTATGATTCACGCCTGTCGGAAGAGCCACATCATTGAAGGTGCCGTTGCCAAGATTTTCGTATAATTTATTTTGATTGAGGCGAGTAAAAGCATAAATATCCTGATCGCCGTCATTGTCAAAATCGGCAAAAGCAATCCCATGATTTTTATTGTCAGAATTGGCGATACCGGCTTGTTCGGTGATTTCCTGAAAAGCTATTTGCCCGAATATTGTTTGAAATGAGAATAAAGAAATGATGATTAATAGACCGTTTTTCATTAATAATTTTTTTCTATAAAATTAAAAAATGAAGCCATGTGAACATCTAGACTTTGGACATTAGGTAACTGGGAAATTAGGTAATTAGGCTGACGAAAGCATAATTCGCTATTTATCAGCATAATAAAAATTATAATAAAGTTAATTTAAAATAAAATGCAAATTAACATAAATTATTAATAATGAGCGATTCACCTAATTACCCAGTTCCCTAATTACCCAATGTCCAAAAGTCCAGTGAACATGGCTTCATTTATTTTTAGTTCTTTCACTTATGATTTTATGTTTATTATCTTTCACTTGCCATCAGTTCAATACTTGCAATTTCAAACTCTTCGAATGAACACCTTGGTTGATGTTGATAATATACATTCCCGATGAAAGGTCAGTCGTCGGAATTTGAATGTTTTGAAAGCCCGATTGAATGTCCGTTTGCTGCGACCAAAGGGTGCGTCCAAATATATCAAGTACCTGAATGTTTGTATTTTGTAATGTTTCTTGTGCGGTAATATTCAAATTGACGATGGAATTGGCAATTGCCGGGTTCGGCATCATTTCTAAGGTCAAACCAAGTGCTTCGACACTTTCCATGTCAGTAGTCATGGCATCACCGGATGGGCAAATTTGTACATCATCCAACCATACGCTATACGCATTTGAAAAATCCGTTACACGGTACAATTTCATTTCTAAAAAGGCATTGTCCCATGTGCCATCGGCGGTAAAATTATCACTATAATTTAGCCAATCATTGCCCGTACTGACAAATTCTGCTGCAAACTGCGAAGTCCAGTCAGTATCACGTACTAAACGAGTAAAGGCGCGTACTGTATCGCCTGCGGGAACGTTGCTACGCATCCAAATTGTGACGGTATAATCCATGCCGTCTTCCAAAGTAATGTCATTGCCATAGCGGTGGTGAAATTCTGCCACATCATGACCTTCTGTAATGTCGATTCGCATAGATTCGCTGCCCGAATTTGGCAAAATCGGGTCAAGCTCAAAGGTCGATAAATCCTCGTCGTCGCTACCGTCCCAAATATCCCAACCCGCACCATCATTTTGCATATCTTCGGCGAGGAAATCATCAGCAAGATTGATCGAACAACTTGTCGTAACCACCGTTGAACCATAGATATAAGGGTCAACGGTAGGCCCACCTGTATCGCCGGGGGCATCATCTGTTTCACAAATTGATACCTCATCGAACAACACCTTATAAGGTACATCAAAATCGGCATTAAAAACCTTTAATTCAATGTGAACGTCGTCTCTATCTTGTTCATTTTCAAATACAAAGGTTGCTTCTGTCCAGTCTGTACCAACAAGGGCTTCTCCCTCACCAATAGTTGTCCAGCCATCATTTTCGTCCTTTACCCACATCTGAATTGTGGTATTTTCCACAGTACTTTTCGCCCATGCCGTTACGCGATAATTTTGCCCTGCTACGACAGGTGACATCTGCGGACGGCTGTTAAATTCAGCTGCTCCGGTAAGTTCGCTCGAAGGCTTCAAGATACTAATTTCGGCACTCGCATTACCAAGCTCACTCTCTGTGGAGGTTTCAAAAGTGTAATCGGTTTGGTCACCGCCATGCCATGTCCACCAATCGCTCTCAATACCACTTTCAAAGCCCGGGTTTGTGACGATATTATCAGAGCATGTATTGGTTAAAATCTCTGTCAGGCAGATAGACACATCGTCGATATACACGCTATACGGTTGATGAAAATCATCGTTGAAGACCTTAATTTCAAGGTGAATGTCTGCACGGTCCATATCCGCTTGCCAGATGGAAGTCACCTCCGTCCAGTCTGTACCTACGGTAAGGATATCGTTGTGCAAGAGTATCCAGCCATCATTTTCGTCTTTGATGTAAATTGGAATTTGTGTGTTGTCGAGCGTACTTTTCGCGTAGAATTTTATCTCGTAAAATTGCCCGCCAATCACAGCATTCGTTTGCGGACGGCTATTGTATTCACCTCCTTGTCCGCCGGGAATCAGGTCAGTATCTTGCAATACATTGATTACCAGAGAACTATCGCCCGTAAAGGCATCTGCACTTAGCTCAAAGGTGTACGAATCGGGCGAATTGTCGTGCCAATTCCACCAGTCTGTCATACCGTCTTCAAAGCCACTATTAGTGACGATGTTGTCGGTACACTGAGCCATCAGTCCGATGGCTGAGGACATAAAAATCATAGTTGTAAAAATTCGTTGTAGCATTAAGTTCATAATTTTTGCTTTTTTTAATAATTAAAAATGTACGTTTTAAAAAAGAACAAGTCTAATGTTTATTGTTTTTTCATCCCTGATTTAGAAGTTATGAAAATATTTTGTTTCTAAATGAATGTTGGGTGATGTTCAATAAAAATAGGGCTATAAATAACACATATTTGGGCATTCAAACCACGAATTTTCATAAAGAAAACTTCGTCTGCCGACTACACCCTATTTTCCTCAAACACCGCCAAATTTTGGTTCATTCATATATTTTGACATATTTAGAAACGCCCTTCAGTGAAACGCGATTGAAGTCATTTTGTCGAATAATATATATGTTAATTAATAAAAATTTATTAATAATTTAGTAATAATAATTTCATGCTAAATTAAATGTAGTTAACACTTTTTAGGGGGGGTGAATCGCACAAAATGGAGGGTTATTTGTAACATTGCAGAATTTTTAAACGATTTTTTTTTAAAATTCCATAATTACGCCTTTAATTTGGGAGAAATACCTCATAATATTTGTTTTTGGCAATTAGTTATATTTATGAAAAATTTACTCAAAATGCTCATCATACTTGTGATGACTTTATACAGCGTTGCGGCTACTGCTCAAATAAACGTGACCGGCACTGTAACCGATGAAAAAGGCGAGACGCTTATCGGAGTGACGATTCTCAATAAAAATTCGGAGGAAGGTGTAGTGACGGATGTGTTTGGCTCGTATAGCATCACTGCCAGTATGAATGATGTTTTAGAGTTTAACTACATAGGATTTGAGACGAAGGAATTGGTCATAACGGGTAATACGGCTGATATTACGCTATCCGAAGCATCGGAGTTATTAAGTGAAGTTGTCGTTGTGGGTTATGGTACGACGCGGAAAAGCGATTTGACGGGGTCGGTATCTTCGGTAAAGTCGGAAGATTTGGCGAAAACAACGATTACAACCCTTGAACAAGGTTTGCAGGGTCGCCTCGCTGGTGTAAATGTAACCCAAGGCGATGCAGCACCGGGTGCAGGCATTTCTATAGAAATTCGTGGTACAAATTCTGTTCTCGGGGGCAATGAACCTTTATATGTCATTGATGGTATTCCTATTACAAATCCGGCAGCGGGGCAGAGTTCGCTCGGTGCATCTGAACCCAACAATCAAATCATTTCCAATACCAATGTTTTAGCGACCCTTTCGCCTTCTGATATTGAAAGTATTGAAATTTTAAAAGACGCCTCCGCCACCGCAATTTATGGTTCGAGGGGTGCAAATGGCGTAGTATTAATTACCACAAAAAAGGGTAAAGAAGGCGTTGGGCAAATCTCACTAAATATATCGCAAGGTTATTCGAGCATCATCAATAAAATAGAACTATTGAATGCTGAAGAATTTATGAACTACCAAAATGAAGCATATAATAATGCAGATTTGCCTGTTGAATCTTGGCTGTGGGCACCCGATACACTTGCAAATCCTGCCAGACCAACTATTAGTGAGATTCTCAGCTTGCGTCCCGATGTGGAAGTAGATTGGCAAGATGAAGTTTATCAAACTTCTGTGATGAGTGATTATCAGCTCGGTTTTTCGGGTGGAAGTAAGAAGGGAAGCTACTCCGTAATGTTAAACTATCTCGACCAAGGTGGTATCATTCGTGGGTCGCAGTTTCGCAGAGGTGGATTGCGCACCAATTTAGATTATGATATCAACGAACGCATCCATGTTACAGGCAATCTGGCGGTGACACGATCTCAAAACAGCCTTATTCGAACTACAACAAATACTACACAAACTGCAGGTGGTATCGTACGGTCGGTATTAAATTATCGCCCTTTATTATCTACAGAAAGAAATGAAGATGGCGCAGTACAACTGGTTGATTTTGGCGACGATGAACGCCTTGATGACCCTTCTATCTTCCAATTATACGGCGCAAATCCGCTACGCTACACTGATGAAGTGACGGAGCAACAAAACTTTACACGCATTATTGGTGGGGTAAATACGGGCATCAAAATATTTGACGGACTGTCGGCAGATATTCGACTGGCAGCTAATTACATTGACCGAAAAAATAACACGTACTACCCGCGTACCGTACCGGAAGGGTTTGGGTTGAATGGTCTCGCGGTGGTTTCCTCAAATGAATTTGTCAATCTTATCAATGAAAATTTATTACGCTATAATACTACACTTGGCAAGCACCGTGTAGAGGCAGTTGCCGGATTTACTTATGAAACCAATCGCGATTATTGGATAACCAACGAAGCGCGAGATTTTGCTGATGACGAACTCGCGTATTTTGCCCTACAAACAGGGCTTTCACACGTACCCACACGTACGAATACAGCAAAGTGGGAACTAGCCTCTGTTTTGGGACGAGTGAATTATATTTTAAGTGAAAAATATTTGTTTACAGGTACTTTCCGCTACGATGGTTCTTCCAAATTTGCGACCAACAATAAATTTGCGCCCTTTTATTCCCTTGCCTTTGCGTGGCGAGCGAGTGAAGAAGAATTTATTAAACGCATTGATGCAATTTCTAACTTGAAATTACGATTAAGCTACGGAGAGTCCGGCAATCAGGCAGTAGGACCTTACCAGTCATTGGCAACTATAGAAGGCGTGACAACTTCTTTTAACAACCAACTCGTTCCGGCGATTGTCGAAGGACGTTTGCAAAACAATAATTTGAGATGGGAAACCACCTCACAGCTAAATGCCGGGCTTGATATCGAACTCTGGAACGGGCGTATTTTCTCCACAATTAATTACTACACAAAATCAACTGATGACCTACTCCAGCTAATTACCCTCGCACCGAGTACAGGTTTTGCAAACGCACTCATCAATGCCGGAACCATCCAAAATAAAGGCTTTGAACTCGAACTTGGCGGTTATCCGATTCGTAAGGATTTGACATGGCAAGTTGGTGGGAATTTTTCAATTAACCGCAATAAAATCACTGATTTGGGTGAAGTCGATAGGCAATTTGCCGGCGCACTCGGCGCAGGAGAAGGCTTGACCGTAGCCCCTTTTATACAACAAGTCGGGCTGCCGATTGGGGCGGTTTTTGGCTATAGAGAAGACGGTATTTTCCAAACCGAAGAAGAAGCCGAAGCCTACCAAGATATTCAACCCAATGCCGTCGTCGGGCAAATTCGCTACAAGGACACCAACGGCGATATGACTATTGACGACAAAGACCGCGTAGTCATCGGCGATGTGAATCCTGATTATGTTTGGGGCTTGAACAACAGCTTTTCGTGGAAAGGTTTTGATATGAGCTTCCTCTTTCAGGGAGTCGCAGGGGCAGATATTATCAATACACTCAATATTCGTTTTCATAACCTTGACGGGCGGCGAAATATTCCACTCAACGTCTATGAAAATGCTTGGCGCGGCGAGGGTACATCCAACGATTTTAGACAAGTTAACCTCAACAATGGCAATAGCCTATTTTCAGATAGATTTGTCGAAGATGGTTCATATATTCGCCTAAAAAATATACAATTAGGTTATAATTTAACGCCAAAAAATACCAATTGGTTTAGTAGTGCGCGACTCTACGTCAACGCTATTAATGTACTAACGTTTACCAATTATTCAGGCTACGACCCGGAGGTGAGTGCTTTCAGCAACTCGGCGATGAAGGGCGTAGATCTAGGCAATTATCCGCAAGCCAGAACAATCATTTTTGGCGCAAATTTGCGATTTTAATCAACTCTCGAATATTGACTAATTTGAAAAATATTTTACCATGAATATAAAAACACTACTCACATGCCTCCTTCTGACCATCTTAACGACAGGCTGTGGAGACAATTTTTTGGAAGAAGATGTATATACCTTTCAAGCCCCGAAAGATTATTACACCAATGAAAATGAGGTAGTTGCAGCCGTCAACGGTATGTACGACGCCTTGATGACCTGGGAACTTTGGGTACAACCTGCATGGGTTGCCATTGCTTTAGAAAATGACGATATGCTTGGATTAGATTGGGTATCAGGTGGTTATACAGGGATTCAAAATGGGACTTGGTACGTTGAGCGTCCATGGAAAGGATTTTATCAAGTAGTCAATCGGGCGAATAATGTGATTGACCGCGTGACTCCAATCGACTTTTTGGATGAGGACAGGAAAAATGCCGCCTTAGGACAAGCCTATTTTTTGCGCGGCTATTGTTACTACGAAATCGGACGTTGGTTTGGTGATGCACCAATTCGTACAAAGTCGTATGACCCCGCCACAGATTCGCCGGACATCGCGCGCAAGCCCCTTGCAGAAGTATATGCACAAGCTGCCGCAGATTTCGAACAGGCAGGCGAGTTGCTTCCAAGTAGCTACATATCAGGAACTTATACAGATGCTGATAGGGGGCGACCTACCGCACCATCGGCTTACGGTATGCAGACAAAGGTCTATATGCACATGGCAGGCGCAGAACTCGGACAAACAGAATTTTACGCACAAGCTATCGCTGCCGCACAAAAAGTAGTGGAATTTGCCAATGCCGGATACCCTGCTCTGGAAACTGAATATATGACAAATTTTGACCAGGCAACACAAGACGAAGGCAGCGAAATTCTCTTTTCCATACAAGCTACACAAGCGCCGAACGAAGGTCCCGAATTGCCGGGTTACTACACTCCCGGCAATACAGGTTTTGCCGGCGGTGGCGGTATTGGCGCAATTTCGATGCGCGAAGATTTTTATGATACTTTCGAAGACGATGACAAGCGCGTGTCTTTTGGTACAGCGATTTTTGATGAATGGAAAGACCTCACCGGCGTGCAATTCTATCAATTCCGAACCTTGCCATCTACAGTAGTCGGCATTGTTTCTGAAGATGTTATAGATAATGGTTTTGGTAGATTTGGAAATAACCGCTACGAACTCATGGATGGTAGTGTAGTGCGTGGTACACCCCGTTATTACATCAAAAAATACATAGATGATCAATCGCAAGTCAAAGATGAAAATGGTTCAAATCCGATTATTTTACGCTACGCAGATGTTCTTTTAATGCTTGCCGAAGCGGAAAATGAAGTCAACGGACCCAGTGGCACTGCTTACGATGCACTCAATCAGATCCGCCAACGTGCCGGATTGCCGGGCATCGAAATGGGGTTGGGTGCAGACCAATTTCGCGAAGCAGTACGCATAGAACGTAGGCATGAATTATACGCTGAATTTCAACGTAGATGGGATTTGCGACGCTGGGGCACTTGGGTAGAAACGATGAATGCCGCAAATCGCCCCCGACTCGAATATCAACGATTATTCCCCATTGCTCCCGAAGAAATTGCAGCGAATGCCATGATTGATGCCAACAACCCGGGTTGGTAATTTCTAAAGATTAACAATGTATTTACTAAATTTTAATTTTGTGAATATATCGGAGTGCATAAAACATTAGGGGAATTCTAATATATTTCGGCATACGACTATTCAAAAGAAAACTTGCCACAAAGACACGAAGTATAAACAGTAAAATTCTTTGTGCCTTTGTAGCAAAATTAAACGTGTACAACAGTTAGGTGTTTTGACATTTCATATCTGATTGCCCCTAATATTTTACACACTCAATATATCAGATTTACAATTGATTTTCTTTAACAATTTACACAAGTTCATCTAAATTAGAAAAGTAGTTGACACTTTTACGTTCAAATTAAATGAATGTAAAATGTATTCTACTGAACAACAACTTTATTTAAAATGTATTTTATTGATTATTAATATTTTATAACGAAATTTAAAAACA
>ENA-ORXR01004295-ORXR01004295.1-marine-metagenome-genome-assembly--contig:-NODE-4295-length-12021-cov-12.106664_pt1 | contig 12021 bp, 17 predicted proteins | sample MGYA00237866_ERZ511479 | MGnify/ENA metagenome assembly ERZ511479 | reverse complement strand
GAGACGGCTGAGGGGCAGAGGTGGTCTAGGGCTTAGTGCATGGTTGGGTGGTGACCGCGAGGCTTCTTCATGAGGGATTCTGTTGAACCCGCACTGCCCCTCGTTGCGAAAGGCTGAGAACGACACCAACCATCAAGGCCAGTTGACGGCACCATCGTTAGCCATTATTAAATGAGACGGACTGAATATTCCCCCCGGAACACAGCAAGAGTAGACGCCTTCTTTGAAAAGCGAAAATATAATCGAAAACTTGTTGAGACATGCGATCCCGTTCAGCAGAGGGGGGGGGCGGCCGGACGTCGGCTCCAAAAGGCATGAGCATCTTTCATGCGCTTTCCGTGACGGATGATGTACGGCTGACATCGCTTGCACGTGACACTTCAAGGCCGAATCGTTAGTGTGGCCGGCTGAGAGGCACTCTGCCCGAGCGACGACAGCCTATCGTGAGCAGACCGTGTACTAACGATAGGCTGAGAATCGGCGGACTATCCGGGAGGCTTGGTGATGCATTGCACTCGGGCCTTTTGTAAAGATCTGATTCGACATGCACTTCTGTTGTGCCTTTTGACCAATCAGAGGCATTGCACAGTCAGTCTTGGTAGATCAGGACAGAATTCGGGGATCAGCAATGTAATTAGCAAAGCTTCTCGTCGGGCCCGAGTGCCATGCACCACCAAGCTTCCCGGATAAACCGCCGATTCTCAGCCTATCGTTAGCAGACCGAATACTAACGAAAGGCTGAGAATCGGCTGTCGTCGCTCCTGAGGAGCCTTCTCAGCCGGCCGCACTAACGATTCGATGTCGCAGTGCCACATGTGAGCGATGCGAGGCGCACAGCATCCGGCACCAACCTGGAATGATATATGTAATTGCCTTTTCGCGCCGACATGCGGCCGCCCCCACCTCTGCACGCCGACGAAGTACACTGTGGATCGGCTCTTAGAGCAAATCTGACTGTCCATTGGTCGTCGTTAACAATTCTGACCTTCCATTGGCTGACATCGATTCGGTCAGACTGATAGGAAACACTTTGCGATTCTGTGCTAGATTTGCCATCGAAAACAACATGGCGGCTCCGGAGCGCTCCCTATTTTTTGGTGTCGCCCGATGCGTTTCTGAAACTTCCCTGCAACAACCACGCGGCGCCACCACCCGGCTGTCGGGGACGAAGCGGTAGCTTGCTGTGCACAACGGAGGGCGTCCACAAAATTTGCGGCTATACCACGCGCGCCCGTACGGGTGCCGATACCGTTTGAGGAGGTGGATGTACAGTCGACGTACAGGTATGCCCACACTGGGCCGTGAAGCAGAAGGACAATGTCGGCTGTGCATGCCCTGTTTTTGCAAATACAAAACAAGAAAGAAAAAAGACGGGAGGATGCAGTGTTGACTACAGGAGTACCGCTGGGGACAGGGGGGGAGGATAAGAGTAGTTCCCTCCTCGTGCCCGGGGCACAGGCTTGTTCCCCCACCGCCCCAGCCACGCCCGCCCCTTCCCTGCATTTACAAGTGCAACCGCCATATGAGGACAACACAATTTCCAGGTTTCAACGTCGTCCGCTAAAACGAGCCCCACCACAGGGAGACGACAACGGCACGGCGCTATCCTGGAATTCTGAAAACCGCCTGCAGACGACAGGCGCAACAACAAGAGGGCAAGACCTGCTCCGGTCGGAGCAGGTTCGGCCTGAGCAGGTCTTTCCTGTTGTGGACACGGGGGGGAGCAGCCACTACGTGCACCCCCCCTTCCCGCGGCACCCGCCGAGTCCACGCCGGTGGGTGTCGCCATCGGGGGGGTTGCGCCCCGCCCAACGCGGGGTGACCCACCCGGTACGGCGCCACGCGGCCGGTGGGGGCCAGCGGGGGAGGCTCCACCGAGACGGTAGACGTCACCCACGAAGGGAGCCGCTGGTGGCCTAGACGCATGGTGGGGGGTCGACGAGGCGGAGCGACTTAACCAGAGACGGCGCGAATGCGTGGAGGGTGCCGGGAAAGGGGGAGCCCATCCTGGACGAGGCCCCTGGTCAGGAGAGGACAGCGGCCGGGCGGTCCTGCAGGGGGGAGCCCTGAGGGCGGGTGCCTTGGGGAGCGGGCACGACCGAGAGGGTATAAGAGGGCGGGAGCTGGGGGTTGGCCCCGGCGCACGGATAGCACAGGAGCGTTGGATCTCTGTACTGCACTTTACCACGGTGTGATTGACGGCACGCTCGCGCACCCTGACTGCGCGCGCTTGGGACTTTGCGCTCACAAAATTTCCCTTCTGTTACGCTTTTGGTCTGCAGCAGGCTCTTTCCTGGCGGCGAACGATGTCACCGCCCACGGATCAATCTGGATCGTCAGCCACCACTCTCAGAGAGGTCTGTGATGCCGAAATTGGGACGCGACCCACCCCTCTCACAGGGGTCATGGATGCAAAAACGGGGACGCGTCCCGAATTCATCGAATACGGACTGTGCGAGAGGGGTAATCTCTCTCGACCACTTATGTTGTAGCACGTTTCAGATTTTCTTTTCATTCGGCAGATGGAATTCTCAGACCCGTAAGAGCCGGCTGAACTGGGCGTGTCTGCGGCACGGGATCGCATGTCTCGACATTTATTCGGTTATTTTGCATGCTTTTCATACGAGCCTCTATTCTTATCGTGTTCCCGGTGGAATAATCACACCGCCTCAGTGAATTCTGGATCATGACATTGCCGTCGACCGCCCTTGACGGTTGGTGTCGTTCGTAGTCTTTTGCAACGAGGCCCAGAACGAGGTCAACAGTGTCTCCTCTTAAGGAGCCTTGCAGTTACGTTCCCACCATGCAATAAGCCCGGGACCACCTCTACGCCTCAGCCGTCTCCTGGTCAGCTCGTTTAGCTGCATTGAATAAAGATCCCTGGCGTCCCTGCTCACGGTGACACCAGGTGTAGAACTGAGTTATCAGCACACAGTACACTCGTGTTGTTTCTTTTCCAACCAGACGGGATACGTGTTTGTTGGTTGACCGCCCTCCCCCTTCAACATCGCCCGCTCTGGCTGCTGCCTCTTGGTTTCTCTTTGCAGGGGAAGTCGGCTGCGGGGCGTCAGTCGGGGGAACGACTTTTGGGGGGCCATCAGTAACACGAAAGACTGTGTGAGAGAGGACTGGCGAGGTGGCGATGTTTTGTGGGGACGACGGTTGATGGAACGAAGATGAATGGGTCAACAGTGAAAAGGAAGATGGTCTATGGGACGACGGATAAGGGGACGACGGTTTGGGGGAGGACGGTGTAGGGGACGACGGTGGAGGGGACGACGGTTTCGGGGACGACGGTGGCGAGGACGACGATCGATGCCGTCATCCGCCACAGTTACATCCATTATCCACCCTCACCCTCTTTGAAATGATCAAGAAAGGTCGCGCCCCTCGATTCCCAGTTCTGTGGCCGCACGCTAGCCGGTTGGTGGCCATCATATTTGGCAGATAATATCTGTGCACGCGAAACCCTTTGAATTCACCCTTGGGTCATCCGATACGACGATCGATAGGATGCCCTAGGCGTTTTATTTGGAGAGCGACCGGGACACTCGCTTCCTCCAGCCCAAATCCTTGCGCGGCTGTGACCGACCTTCTGTGAAGGACACACGCGCAACCTTTGCTGCTCTGTGCGACTCCAACAGGCCAGCCCCACTCATTCCGAGCTCTTGGTTGCCTGTGAGACCAGCCCACACGCACAGCAGACCCAGATCAGATTCGCTCTCCAGAAGCAGGGGCGAAAATCGACCAATAAGGTCGGCCCAATTGATTCCAGCTCCTGACAGCCAAGTAACGGAGGCCGCTGGGGTGGTGAGACTTCGTTCCCTCTTTTCAGCTCCGGCAGGCTCGGCACCCTCTCACAGTGAACTAGAAGTCACCAGACTTTCCATACACTAGGGTTAAATGAAGAACTATGGCCGTAGCAATTCCCGCAGGCATGGGTTCTCCCTCCTTACTCAGATGCATGCCCTGCCAGCGGATGCCCTTTTCCAGGGGGGCACTACAGAGATAATTTCGTGGGTCTGGACCACGGACGGTTCCCCGCGTTCCCGGGCACTGGAGACCAGTATGTTAGTCGCGGGACGGGCGGGTTGGCCCCCCGCTCGCTGTCGTCAGTGCCAATCCTGTCCCCATTGCGGGGGCATCGCTTGCTTTGGGCCAGCCATGACTCTTGCAAGCTGGAAATTTCTCCAAAACTCACCATACAAGGATCGAGCCCTGTTCTGACACTTTATTGCTACCACAGATGCGAGCTGGCCCCATTCGCCATTCCAGATGACCCCGGAAATGCCGCCTATTCCCCGCTCCAGCGCCGGCGCCACTGAGCGCAAGAGCCAACCAAATAGGATCCGAAGAGCTCCTCTCGCTTCCATACGTGTCTCCAATCAAATCTGCATGCGTACGTTTCATGGAGCAGGCCAAACAGAAGCCAGGACTTATCGTTGGTTGACAAATCGCCGCACTGATTTTTCTGCTCTCCGACAGGGAGTCCATCGCCGAAGGGCTCCTCTCCTCAGGCATCGCATGTGTACCAATGGAATCGCCAGGATCTTGCAAAAAGTCCTGGAGACCCGGCCGACACTGTCCCAATTCTGGAAGCCTTAGAGATGGCTCAGCTCAGGCCCGTCGGCATGAGGGAAAGACTGCGGTAACTGAAAGATCACAGCTGAGAACTCACTCTTCAAGTCAAGTTTCTCGCTCGTTGGCATCGGGCCAATGTCCCGGTAGTGGAAGGTTCGTGGTGCTTGCAATTTCGTGTTTCCAACAGTGTCAGCGATCTCGGATCATTAGGGGTCGTCCCATGCGATTACGCAGCTGGAATGTCCGCGAGAGACGCATGTGTTCGCATGGCAGGACCGTCGATGCTGTGTTTCGGGCCCAGGGGCGACGCTGTCCCCGAGGTTCACAACGGTGCGCACGAGGCCGACCAACAGAGTCCCCGTGGAAACCCCGGAGCTGCTCGTGTTCGCACGTCATCAACCGGGCCAAGCCTTGGGGGACGCGGTCGGCCGGCACATGCTTGAGCCCATCGACATCCGCGTCGTTCCCGTCGTCACGGTGCTCCACTGGTTCGTACGACATACTGTGTGTCCCCGACGAGCTCGATGGAGTGGCGGCGCCCGCCACTGCAGACTGCGACGTCCCGGAAGGGGACGCAGACACTGCGCCCGACATCAACACCGACTGTGGGGGAGATGGGCCCCGACCGGGGTAGCGCGGTGCACGCGCCGCCAGCACGGCTTGCGCCCACCCCGCGCAAGACGGGCCACACCTTCGTTCCGCGAAGATGTCAGCGGTTTACGGTAGGTCAAACGGGCGAACGTCCTCGGCCACCTGGCCACTCCCCCGTCGTCGGTCGACTCCAACTCCACGGCGATACAGCCCTCGTGGTCATGAAGGTGCAAAGTGTGGCAGAGAAGACGGCGGCGAAACGCCTCCGCGCCAGATAGCTGGTCCGAGAGTTTCAAGAGCGCTTCCAACGTGACGGCCCCTTCCTCGGGAGATCCTTCCATGCAGGCGCCGCTGTTAGTGTCGCCGAGCGTGCGGATCCAGTCGAAGAGCCTCGATGGGTACCTTCAAACTACGGGGCGGTCGCGGAACGACTCTTAGAGCACCGCGGCTGCCGCCAAGGCCCACTCTCTCCTGAGAGTGCTCACGTGGACAGCTTCCCCTAGACTTCTTCGTCTGTGGCATAGGCTTGAATGCTCGTTATCTCCATAAGACGCCCGCACGCGAACTCGACGCCACATCACCACACCGGCATTGGAAGGTATTGGTGACCCCGGTGGACAGAGGAAAAGCTCGAGTGCTCCACCTCGTACCACTTCAAGAGGTGGCAGTCGATGCTCCAGCGGTTGTTGCGGGACGTAGGGAGCTGCAGCTTCGTCGGGCCCTCGGGGTTGGCCATCTCGACTAAGGGTGGGCTTGTCATGATGCAGTGAATTGACCGTGTCCATGGCGCAACCACGCGGTCATCGAGAATTGAACAAACGTACGACCGGTGGTAGTTAACCCCTTTACGGAGACGCACCACTGTGAGCGCAGTGTCCCTGGCGTTCAGGGTGTGACCTCGCGCATAGAGCATCGCGTTGATGTTCTTGACGAATGTGCACGTGTAGTGGGCGGGATTGATGCTGCGGAAACCTCGTAGGAACTCGAGCCGGCCTCCTCGGGACGCTCCCCGTCACGCTTCCATGAGGGTCCCCAAGTGGACGTGTCGGTCACGTCGGGCATTCATCCCATGGCGTCCCGGTAGAGTAGCGCCTCATGAGCCATCATGACCGTGGGGTGGGCGACGACAGAGAACGCGGGGAAGTGGAAGACCACCAGGTGGTGGAGGAGGCCCGCGTAAGGCAAGCGACGCAAGACGCTCCGGGCACCACGCGCGGGGGCGGACCCCGTGGCCGGCGCTTAATTGGGTGGGCGAAGAACACAGGCGACAAACACCACGGGAGGGGGGCGGTCAACCGTGCGGGTGGTTACGATGCGGGCCAGACGAGGAGGAAGGCTTGTGTGACGTACGTACTGATGAGGCACAGCCACGCGTTTTGCGGGCGTGGGGGAGGTTGCCGACGGATGGGGTGGCCGCCAAACCGCACCACGCGCGCCTGAGTGAGTATGCGCGGGGGCGACCGCCAGGTGAGGCTACCCGCCAGGCGGCGCAGCGCCTGTGTGTGGGGAGGGGCCGGGTCTCCGGGCAGCGGCAGCCGCTCGGCCCCGCCTGTTTTGGTGTCGTGTGCGGGCTGGAGCCGGTTGGATGGCGCCCGCTGCATCATAGGGGCGTGAGCCGGGGCGGGTGTGGCCCGCCGCGTCACCCGACCCTGACAAAACCCATGGGGGTAGGAAGTGGGGGGGCGGGGGGACGGTGGCCGACACTCGCGCGGGTGTCCGCTCAGAAGCGCCAGCGCAGGACTGTCTTGAGATAGTCGGGGACGCCAGTTCACGCGAGAAGGTGGCTGTGTGGCCGTTGGCATCCCACAGACGGAAAGGGCGGCGCCCCTCTGCGGTGAAGAGCACGCCACGCGCCGCTACAGATTTTCCCCAGCCCGAAGGCCAGGCGGCTCTGGGAGATTGGGTCCGAAAGGGCACTGGTGTGAGAAGCGCGAGAGGTCTTCACACTGGGATTTTCCCCAGTGCTTTTCCTAGCCACACTTATTGGTTTGTATCCTTCTTGAATCCGTGGGACTATCCTGTTCTGGGATCACTTGGGGTGGCTTCTTTGCCCGACGGTGTTTGGGTTTCAAGGGAGGGCCTATTGGGCGAAGAGGCGACCCTCGTCATCATTGTTCAATAGAGTCAACTGTGCTTTGACCAGCAATCCCCCCCTGAGCTTTGCCGTGATCCTCCCCCTGCGTTGGTGATGGCTGGGCAGCAGCTCTCATGCCTGTGTAGTTCCTTCGACGGGCCGAGCACATCAAGGGTGGCAGAGGGTAGATCGACGAACCAACGTGGCGGCGCTAGAAGCCGCGACAAGGGTCAGTGGGGGACACGTCCCCACTGATGCTCCGACCGGCGGTGTATGCACGCGCTGGGACGGGTTCCGCTACGCCAGGCATTTCTCAAGGTCTACACTCAAGAGCACGTCCCCAATCGCCGCCACTGGACGACCAGTGCCCACACGGTGCTTTCCGAGAGTACCCGTAGGCACGCTCCCCGGTCTCCGATAGTCGCAAGCGTACACCCCGATCGGCCGTTCCAACGCGCGTACCGTACGACGGTGGGAAGGCTCCACCGTGCTTGTCGACCGGCAGGATGCGGTGCCATGTTCGTGGACTTTTCGATGCGTTGTCCACGGCGCCGTCCAGCGTGGTGTCGGAGTGCGACGGCGATCCGTCCGCGTCCACGGCGGAATCGCCTCCAAGATAGTGGTTTGACTGCGAGCGCGGGTCGGCCGCCGCTGTCCGAAGAGAGGTCTAGGTCCAAGCTGCTTCGGTGGATACGCCTCAGCATGTCTGCGGTTCCGCATGTCTTTTGATTGAGAGAAGCCGAAACAGATTCAATAAACCGATCGATTCTTATCGCCTAGCACATTCCCCCTCCCCCCCTTCTCCGCGGTGCGCGAGCAGCACGCGCCCCCCGCCCCACCGTCCCCCCCCCCTCGCCTTTCACACGGTACTATCTTACCAATATCCTGCGAAACGGTGGAAGATAACTTTCTACCTCAATTGCTGAGACAACATCCAGTCCTTCGCCGCTGCCCCCACAACCCTACACGCCACAACCAGAATCTGCTGTCGTCATCTGGCAATGACCGCTGCCTCGCCCTTCCGACCCCCCCCCCCCCCTCCCCGGCCCCCTCTCCCGCCCCCCGCTCCCCTGTCCTCTTTCTTAGGAGCGAGTGACAGTGTGTGAGGAGAAAGCGCGCGGACATACTATTGGGGCTAGTATCGGGAATAGAACGACCCACAACGATCAATGGGCTACAACAGATTGTGCGTGGGGCTGAAACAGATAGTGAGTGCTCTCTGGGGGGGTGTGGGGCAGGTGGGGGGGGGGACTTTTGGGGGGGCGGTGCGGGGAGGGTGCGGACGAGGGTGCTGGGGGATGCGCTTGCGGGGTTTGCTGAGGCGGGGGGGCTAAGTGAGGAGGGGATGAGAGGGGGGCTGACCGGGGGTCGACGGGAGCTGAGCGGGGCCAACCAGGGCCCCAGGTCCGTGACCGTGGCCCGCCGGGCACCGGTCCCCCCATGGCCATGTCCTTGGGCAGGGGTTGTGCATGTCTTGGACTTTGCATCGTCTGAGGGTATATGAGCATGCGCTTTGGGGTACGTCTGCACCGTCGCCTAAATCAGCGTTGGCTTTGCGTTAGTACCGGCGTTCTGGTTTAATAGGCGCCCTGTGATTCGGGAGCTCGTTTTCATTTTCGTTTTTGTCCCTCGACATCCTGTGTTGGGTTTCCGACGGGTTCTTGCCTCGTCGGCTTTGAGAGGCAGGATCCACCACATGGGAGGATCTTGATCGCTGATGACACACCATAGAGCAGCATCGGACGATCCTGCCCAATGAACGCATGTCTTTGGAACGATCTGGCAGACGAGAGGACGAGGCCGTCGTCAAAGAATGTCATTTTCTGAAGTGGACGGTGGGATACAAAGTGCACAAGAGTGTTATACATCTGGGTATCCCAGAACCAGCCGAGTGCCGGACCGCGGCGGAGCGCTCCAAGAGGGCTACGATTCGCTCGAAAGGACGCACCCCATGGTGATGCCGGGAAACTTCGTGCTTGGTACGGTTTCCGGGAGAGGAGGGGAGGTCGCTTCGGAATACTTGCTTGCGCCCCCCCCCTGGACCACTTGGTGCCGCCCGTGGCGTCAGAAAGCGGGTGCGAGCCCCGGAAACCAAGAGTGGCAGAGCACGCGGCGGAGCCGACCACACGCACCGTCCTGTCGGCCGATCGTGCGCGGGCGCGCGGCCCCACACGGATGCCACCGGGCCCGTATCCCCAACAGACGCTACGTTGGCGGCGGTCGGTCTCCTAGTTCGTCGACCGCCCACGCGCGGCATCAGCGACCGGACCATGCCGCAGTGCAACGTTCTGGGCGCTTTCCCGCCACCCTGGCCCCCCGGACCACCCCCCGTTGTCGTCCACCCACTTGCGTCACAACGGTTCTATCTGTCGCAGAACACGCCGTGTCACCTCAGCTCACAGAAACAGATAGGGACACCAGCCCAGCTGAGGGAGCACGCCCGCACCCGCTTGCTCTACTATCGCCCGGTGACACGGTTACCTCGGAAACCACTCGAAGGCGCAAAGAGGGAGTAAGGAGGTGAGAAAGCAGTTATGTCTTTGTGGGGAAGCCGGGCCACGGGCGCCTCGCTGTCCCCTTAAGCTATCCGAGCAAGCGGGCCCAAATGGCCCCGAATCCGACACAGTAGCCTCCCCAACGGGAGACTTGGGGATCCGTGCCAGTGGACCCCCCTACTGTTGAGAAGATTAATCAAGCAATAAACAGTCACATGCAAACGACCCACAATCAATCAAGATATCAGCCAGCAAGGACAAGGACACCTGTCCAATCTGGGTCACGCCATGTCAACGGGAACGCTCCGTGCCCCGCTGGTGACCGTACCGGCAAGTGCCGCGGCCCGGCACCGCGATATGCGACCTTTTTTCCTACATTTCGGCCCGTCACGGCCTTTGCCATGGCAGGAAACTCCCGCGATGTGCCCACAGCCCGTCGGCGCGTGGGACGGCGATCCGAAGGTAATGGGCGTGTGTATCGTCATGTCGGGGGGACGGGGTGGGGAGGGCTTTTGCGTTGTCATCATCTTCGGGGCAGCATGGTTGGGCGCGGTCGCCACGCAGCCATGGCGGACTCGCTGCGTCCCCGGGAGGGGGCCTCGGCTGGGATAATTGCAGGCGCAGCGCCGCCCCCGTCTGCTGCGATGCTCATCATCCCGCGGCCAGCGGGCCAGCCCGCCGCTGGGGAGTGGCGCTCGACAGGGGAATCGGGCCCCCGCGCTGGCGAGCACTCTTCTCGGACATGGCTCGCGCCCCCTTGCACCCCTGCCTCCCCACCTGATCCTCAGACGCGGGATGCGCTGTGCGAAGCGCTGTGTGACAACACGCCCCGCCAACCCCACCCAGTCGGGGGGAAAACGAGCCAGGCCGTGTCTCCGGGTAGTCCTGTCGGGGAATAACCGCCCCGGAAGGAAACTCCGAAGAGCGCACACGCACGGCGTCGACCGGGGGAAGACGCCCCGAGCGACAAACACGAGTTCACGAATGGGGCAGGTCCAACGCCCGCCCCATTTCTGCGCTTCGGCGTTGATTCGTACTTCCAGGATTCCATCATGACCATTGAAGACCAGAATGGGGTCGATCGCGTTGACAGGAAAGCCCAGTGGCCCCCTTTCCATAATAAAGAGACACGTTTCTGCTTCGTCGCGCAACGTGTAACGAATATGAGATGGGGCCGACCTTGTTGGGATTGCCCTGAGATTGCGAACCAGACACCCGAGTCCAGGCTCAAATGTGGGGGTGAGGTTGTTGCGACCAGCGTCGCAGGTGCGTCCTGTTTGTGCGACCAGCTCTCACAGCGCAGCTGTGAGTACAGTACAGTGAGACTGGACACTAGAGTTGTTTCACTGTCAGATCTACTTTGTCGTCTTTAAGGTGGCCCTGCCGCGTCTCTCTCATGTTTGGCATGTGACCATCGCGAGCAAACGGGGTGGAGAAGCCCAACGGAAATGGCGTTCATTGGGGCTCCGTTGGGCCCCGCTGGGCGCCAACCAGGGTTGCACACGACGCCCCTATTTGGGGGGCGCCAGGGGCGCGCGACAGATAAGACGCCTTACTGACGCCCCATTAGGCAGCCAAAACGCCCTGACGACGCCCCAAGTAGCACCCTCAGTATTCCCCTTATGAGTCGAGTGGCACCCATACTAGGCACTCGTATGTCATTTTCTGTTTCAAGACTGGGTGCCTGTCCCCAACTAAGGTGCACAGCCGCCACCTGCTGAATCTTGTAGACCCCCTTGAAGTCATTTGCTTCGCGACGCCTTGCTGACGCCCTTTTGAGTTGGAGCGTTAGAGCAAGCCCAGCGGTTCGGATTATGGCGGAGAATCTCCGCTAACGCCAACTTTTAGCGGAAAGGGGTGCCCAGCGTTCAGATTTATGGCTCAGAATCCACGCCAAACATTGGGATGTCGGAGATCCGACGCAATAGTCCGATGGTATGGCGTGAGATCTACCCCATCCCAACATTTGGCGGAGCTGTACGGCGGAAACAAGCCGCTTGAAATCGGAAGGTCACTTCGAATAGCAGGACAAGTGAATTTTTTATGTGGCCCGGTGGTTGCTTTCCACCGCTCGACCAATGTCGACGAGACACGTCCGTGAGCAACGTCGCTTTCGAAGCCAGCGATCTTGCCGACTCGAGTCCCAGAAGCGCTCCGGAGAGGGAAGTTCAAATACTTCAGTCCTTTCGCCGACCATCGCGAGTGTGTTCGACGTGAAGAGTGAGGGGATGCAGTACGTCCCTTCTGCCGTCGTCAGCTTCAACCCAGTATAGCTGACCG
>ENA-ORXR01004294-ORXR01004294.1-marine-metagenome-genome-assembly--contig:-NODE-4294-length-12022-cov-3.149686_pt1 | contig 12022 bp, 10 predicted proteins | sample MGYA00237866_ERZ511479 | MGnify/ENA metagenome assembly ERZ511479 | reverse complement strand
GTCTCGTTGCTTCTTTAGCAGGTTATTGGATTGCTAATTACTTAGACACCTCCATAGCGGGAACCATTGCAACCATTTTAGGATTGATTTTTTTTATGGTGTATTTATTTGCTCCAAGCAAAGGCTATATTTCTCAGTGGTATAGAACCAAACAACAAAAAACAGAAGTAGCTATGTTGGTTTTTATGCTACATATCTCAAATCACGAAGAAGAAAAAGAAAGAAACATCAACCATTTACAAGAACATATCAACTGGACAGCAAGCAGGGCTAAAAAAGTACTAAAGTTAGCAAGTCAAAACAATATGATTGTTATAAAAAATAACGTTATTAGTTTAACCGATAAGGGTGATAAATTTACGCAAAAGGCAATTTCATATATTTCAGATAATAAAAACTCTGAACTAGAGGGGGTAAAAGAAGCTTTCTTTTTGTTTAGAGGATAACGGTATATTTTTTAGAGTTGCTTAATTAAGCCTAAAGTAGTATATTGAATTAACAACAAAAAAAACAGATTATGTCAATATTAAATGTTTTCCTAAGTGGAACCCAAAAAAAGAATAGAGGACACTTGGCAAATATTGTAAAAATAGCCAAGTCCAATGGTAAAATTAACAGAGATGAAATTAGATTACTTAAAAAAATCCAAAAAGAGTTAAATATTAGTGATTTGGCATTTAGAACAATCATCAGAAAACCAGAAATATATCCAATGAATCCGCCTTCTAATTATGAAGAAAGAATAGAAAGGTTGTATGCTTTGGCAAACATGATGTTTGTGGAGAAAGAGTCTTTTGAATTGTCTAAAAAATTATTAGAAAAACTAGCAGTGGGGATTGGTTTTCCGTTAAACACACACGAAGCGGTAGTGATAGCTGCTGCGGAGCTAGTAAACCAAAATGCTAGTCTAGCTGTATTCTCTAAGGAAATCAAAAGAGCAAATTCTATCTAAAAGTGTAGATTGTATGTAGTTATTTATTAAAAGAGATTGTTTACTTTAGACACTCTCTTTTTTTTATATTATGATTTCACAAAGTTTTTTTAAAGTTTACAATGCATCTGCGGGTAGCGGTAAAACCTTTACATTGGTAAAGGAATATTTAAAGATTGTTTTAACAGCCGAAAAAGATTTTGAGTTTCAGAAAATACTGGCTATTACATTTACCAACAAAGCAGCGTCAGAAATGAAACAGCGTGTTTTGGAGACACTAAAAAAAGCTTCTAAAGGAGAAGAACACCCAATTGCTGTTGCGTTAAAAGGAGAAATCAACCTATCTGACTTGCAGTTTAGAGACAAGGCAACCAAAGTATTGTCTAACATACTGTACAATTACGCTAGTTTTAATATCATTACTATTGATAGTTTTACACATAAGTTAATTCGTACTTTTTCTATGGATTTAGGCTTGCCGTTAGATTTTGAAGTAGAAATGGACGCAGAGCCTTTGTTGCGAGAGACTATTGATTTGTTGGTTTCAAAAATTGGTGAAGATAAAGCCCTAACAAAATTATTGGTTTCTTATACACTAAACCAAGTAAATGATGATAAGTCTTGGAATATTAACGAATCTTTAATTGCTATTGCAAGACTGTTGTTAAATGAAGAAAATGAAGTGGAGGTGTCTAAATTAGTAGATACAGAACTTTCAGACTTTCAAAAATTAGAACAAAAATTAAAGAGATATTTATCAGACACCGAAGAGGCTTTCAAACAAGTAGGTGCACAAGCGCTTGCATTGATTGATGATAACGGTATAGAACACAAGTCTTTTTCGTATTCAGATTTACCAAATTATTTTAAAAAATTATTAGGGAGTACTTTAAAAGATGAAAAACAACCGCTAGGTGCCAGATTAGCAAAAAATATGGAAGCAAGTGTGTTGTACGCATCTTCCAAACCACAAGGGGTTAAAGCCAGTATTGATAACATCAAAGAAGATTTATTTGCGTTGTTTGCTATTTCTCAGGAATTATGCAAAAAGCATTTGGGTCAGTATTCTTTGGCAAAAAAAATACTCAAAACATTGGTGCCTTTAGCGGTGTTGAATCACATTCATAAAGAATTTGTTAATTTAAAAGAGGATAATAATTTTAGGCTAAACGCAGAATTCAATCGTTTTATTAGTAATCAAATAAAAGATCAACCTGTTCCGTTTATTTATGAGCGTTTGGGGGAAAAGTTTGAGTATTTTTTTATTGATGAAATGCAAGATACTTCAGAATTACAATGGCAGAACTTAATTCCATTAATTCACAATACACTCGCTCAAAACAAAGGAGGTTTGATGTTGGTAGGAGATGCCAAACAATCTATTTACAGATGGAGAGGTGGAAAAGCATCGCAATTTATTTCGTTATCTCATCAAGAATCAGAAAACAGTTTTTTTATTCAAAAGCAGATAGAAACCTTAGGAACTAATTTTAGGAGTTACAGTAATGTTATCAATTTTAACAATGATTTTTTCTCGTTTATTTCTGAATATTTAAAACAAACTACTTATCAAGAAATTTATAAAAAGGAAAAACATCAAAAAACAAATTCTAAAGAGGGTGGCTATGTAAGATTAGAGGTTTTTGAACGTGAAGAAGATTTTGTTGAAAAAGAATTTTATGCAAAAAAGGTATATCATCAAATTTTAGAAATCGAAAAAAAAGGTTTTTACAGAGGAGATATTTGTGTGTTAACTCGTAAAAAAGCCAATGGAATTGCAGTGGCTAATTATTTAGCAGAACAGGGAGTGGAGGTAATTTCTCCAGACAGTCTTTTGTTAAAAAATAATGTTTTAATTCAGTTTTTTATTCGTATGCTGCGATGGATAGAAAATAAAGACGACCATGAATCTTTTATTGGGGTTTTGCATTATTTGTGGCTCAATTTTGAGATACAAACACCTAAGCACACTTTTTTTGAAGCATGTATTCAAGCCAAAACCACAGCAGAATTGTTTGCTTTTTGGAATATAGATTTTGAGGTTTCTACCTTTTTTTCTCAATCCTTATACGATGGTACAGAATACGTTATAAGAGCCTTTCTCTTAGAGTTTAAAATAGATGTTTTTGGACAAGCATTTTTAGATTTAATTCTTCAGTTTCAGTTAAAAGAATCAGGAGGGTTACAGTCTTTTTTAAAGTATTGGGACCAGAATAAAGAAAAGTTAAACATAGAAGTTTCTCCAAGTACAAATGCTGTCCAAATTATGACCATTCATAAATCTAAAGGATTGGAGTTTCCAGTGGTCATTTTTCCATTTGATTTAGATACAGAATACATTCAGAATGAAAAAATATGGTACAACACGCAATCAAACCCAGTTTTTTGTGGTTTTGAAAGTTTCCAGATAGATGTTTCTAGTAAGCTTTCATTGTATGGAAAACAAGGTGAGACTTCTTTAAAAAAGGTAAATCAAGAAATTCAACTAGACAATTTTAACCTTTTGTATGTTGCCTTAACTAGGGCTGAGGAGCAATTGTATATCTTATGCGATACCAAAGTAACTAAATCTAATTCGTTTCAAAATTATTCAGATTATTTTAAAGCTTATATCGATAAAGCAGGAGGAGAGTATGTGCACGAAATTGGAGATCCAGAAAGAATCTCTATTCCTAAAAAAGAAGAGCAAAGTTTTTTATTACAGAGCTTTGTAAGTGTTGATAAAAAAGAAAATCAAATTTACGTTGTTCAAAATCAAGAATCAGACGATCAAGATGCTAGAATGTTTGGAACTTTAATTCACAAAGCATTTGAAAAAATAACCTCTTATCAAGATATAGATAGCGCATGGAATTACATAGATCAGTTGGGACTTTCTACTAAGATTAGCTCAAGGGCTAAAAGTTTGCTTAAAAATGTGATTGAACATCCTTTGCTTACAGATTATTATAAAAAAGGACGAGAAGTTTATAATGAGTATTCCTTTGTGACTCATAATGGAGATGTTAAAATTATGGATAGGTTGGTTTTTGATAATAAAGATGTAGTAGTTATAGATTACAAAACAGGAGTGTTTCAAAAATCACATCAATTACAAATAGAAAACTATGTTAATATTTTGTCTAATATTGGCTATGTGGTAAAAGCTAAAATTCTGGTGTATTGCAACGAAACTATTGAGGTTGTGATTGATTAAGTCTTTTTATTCATAATAAAGTAGTTATATGATTTTTTTTGCATAAAAAGCATTTATGTAATAACGATTACCTATAATAGATTTTATAGTTTCTTTACCCATGTTCTAAACAAACAATTTCTATTTCAATCACCATACGATCTCCATTTATTGGAGAGTAAGCTCCGTAATTTAGTTCTCTGACAATCTTAAATAAACTCTTGACCAATTTTACGCTTTTTAACTTTCTAGGTTTTGCCCCGATTAACAAACCCTCAATTCCTTCTTCTTTACAAACTTTTAGCCATAACTCCATATTACGAATAAGGTAACCCAAATGACTCGCTAAACCAGATTGTTTTTTAAGTGTCTTTTCTTTTTTATGAAGTAATAATTGTAAACGTAAGATATTTTTTGAATTCCATTCTTTCCGAATCGTACAACGGAGTTCTGATGACGTTTCAAATAGCTCAAATAACAGATGTTTGGCATGTCTAAATATGTGAAATTTATATTCGAAATAACATTATTTAGTTCTTTTTATTCTGTTTTGGTAATGTCGCACAACTGTAAACAATAAAATGATCCCTGCTCGAAAAGGTTTTCTTTGTTTCTTTACATTAATGTCTCTCTGAACAAATGCATCTCGCTATATTTGTAAATAGAATTAAAATTCAACTACAATGAACAAAAAAGTAATCTTAATGATCCTTGATGGATGGGGGGTAACTCAAGATCCAAAAGTATCTGCCGTTTTTAATGCAAACACATCGTACATTGACTCTTTATATGGCAAATATCCTAATGCTACTTTGCGTACAGATGGAGAACATGTTGGTTTACCTGATGGACAAATGGGGAATTCTGAAGTAGGTCATATGAATTTAGGTGCAGGTAGAATAGTATATCAGAACTTAACTAGGATTAACATTGCAGTTAGAGAAAAAACTTTAGGGCAAGAAAAAGTATTGGTTGATACCTATAAATATGCCAAAGAAAATAATAAAAAAGTTCACTTGTTAGGACTGGTTTCTAACGGTGGAATTCATGCACATATAGACCATATTAAAGGTTTGTTAGATGTTGCAAAAGAGAACGAAGTAGAAAATGTATTTTTACATGCTTTTACAGATGGTAGAGATACAGACCCTAAGGCTGGAGCTACATTTATAAAAGATGTTCAGGATCATATGGATAAAACTACGGGAGAATTGGCTTCTATGACAGGTCGTTACTTTGCTATGGATAGAGACAATCGCTGGGAACGTGTTGCTAAAGCTTATCACGCTGTTGTAAACGCAGATGGAACAAAATCTACAGATGCCATTGCTACCTTGAACGAAAATTATGCAGCGGGAGTTACCGATGAGTTTTTAGAACCAGTAATTATGACAAACACTGGTGGAACTCCAAAAGCAAAAATTGAAGAAGGAGATGTTGTTTTGTTCTTTAACTATAGAACGGATAGAGGTAGAGAATTGACAAATATGTTGTCTCAGAATGACTTTGCAGATCACAATACCAAGAAGTTAGACCTATACTACACAACTATTACTTTGTATGATGAAACTTTTAAAGGAATTAATGTAATTTATAACAACGATAATATTAAGAATACAATTGGTGAAGTTTTATCTGATGCGGGTAAAAAACAAATACGTATTGCAGAAACTGAAAAGTATCCGCATGTAACGTTCTTTTTCTCAGGAGGACAAGAAGATCCGTTTGATGGAGAATCTCGTATTTTGAGAAATTCTCCAAAGGTGGCTACTTATGATTTAAAGCCAGAAATGAGTGCTTATGAATTAACGGATGCTTTGTGTGATGATTTAGAAAAAGGCGAGGCTGATTTTGTATGCCTAAACTTTGCAAATGGTGATATGGTTGGACATACTGGAATGATGGATGCAGCCATTAAGGCTTGTGAAGCTGTAGACGCGTGTGCTAAAAGAGTGATTGAGACTGGTTTAGAAAACGGTTATACTACTTTGGTAATTGCCGATCATGGTAATTGTGAGGTGATGATGAATCCTGACGGATCTCCAAATACTGCACATACCACCAATCCTGTTCCTATAATTTTAGTAGATAGCGAATTGAAAGAAATTAAAGATGGTGTTTTAGGAGACGTAGCTCCAACCATTTTAAAGTTAATAGGCGTTGCTCAACCAAAAGAAATGACACGTTTTCCATTAGTATAATCTTCAATAAATATAGATTAAAAAGAGATTCCTTGATAAGGAGTCTCTTTTTTTTGTGGATATAATTAATTAGAGGTAGGTTATTAACGATACACTAAATTGGTCGTTTTCACTTTTTTTCCTTGACCATTCTATTAATTAGCTTACCAAATCTATTATCAACCCTGTATCAATAGATGTTTAATTTCAAGCTGCATATTTTATGCTTTGATGCTTAAAGTATTAGTTGAATCTAGGTTTTTATAAGTGACTATAATTAATTATTTGATTTTTAGTCATCCTATTTCAGGAAAGTATATATCTGAATTATGTTTTAACTCTCTTGATATAGTAGATTTGTGTATACCTATATGTTTAGCTACATCATTAAAACCTGTCCCTAGTTTTTGTAAATGATAAATTTCATACCTTTGAGAAATTACTAATAGGCACATCTATAATTAAATTTTGACGACCTAAAAATATAATCCTTTTAGTTTCCCATAATCTTTTAATTTTTTCTCAGTGAAAAATTAAAAGATTATGGGTTTTTTTATTAAATTTTAGTACCTGTTGCGTTTGTGGATTGGATCTAAGAAATGCTACTTATTTTTTTTTCACCTACTTTGCTTTTAACTTCCAGGTTCTTACCCAGTCCACTCTCATAGTGTTTATTGAATTATCTAACAATTCTTCTTTTTTAGGCAAACCACCTACCCAAGGAGAGTCTTGCGTCCATAAATCCCAAATTAAAAACTGCTCTAGAGTAAAAGGTTGTTTGGTTGTAACACTACCAGAAGGTTCTCCATTTAAATAAAACTGAACATTGTATGCATCTTTCCACCAAGCACCAACTACATGATAAGCTTCGTTCCAAGCAACACCTTTTAACAAATTTCCATCAGATAAATCTTTGTTACTAGAGTTCCCCTTATTTCTCTCTTCTTTACCATCTTTCACAATAAAATATTGAGAATTCATTTGCCACGGATACTCATCTAAAGTAAAAGTACCCGTAGGAGCTTTTGTTGGGTTTGAGTTGTTTTCTACAATATCTATCTCATCCCTATTATTAATATCTCCGTTGTTTAACCAAAATGTATTAAAAGCAGAAATATGTGCTGTTTTCATGCTACACTCTGTATACATCGGGAACTTAATCTTATTCTTAGACCTAATTCGGGAAGTTTTAAACCATTGATCTTTACTGGTACTGTCTAATGTTGCTTTAATCCACAATTTCCCATCAGTAACACCTGAATTGGTATTGACCATATTTACAGGGGTCCCTCCATAATTCCAATTTGTTTTTCTCCATTTCTTGGAATCCCACATATCAAATTCATCAGACAACTCTTCTACTTTCTCCCAAACCATTCCTTTTGGAGTTATATCATTAAAAGATACAAATGTTGGATAATTTAAATCTGCTTTGGTTACATCGATAACTTTTGGTTTTTGTTCATTAGGTTCTTCACGTTTTGGTTTTTGTTCACTAACCTCTTCATTTTTTGGTTCTTCTACAGAATCGCTAGTACAACTACTTGTAACTACAAATAACGATAGTAACAATACAGGTCCTTTTAGTAAAAATTTGCTTTTAATCATAAATTTTATAAATATTTTAATAATTTAATAAAAATAACATACTAAAAGCAATAATAACATAATATATATTGAATTTAGGACAACAAACATCTTATCTAGAAAATATCTAGTTTAAAAAAGCGATTCCACCAAGTGTAATCGCTTTTAACATGCATGTACTATAATAAATCTCGTAATCTTTGTGCTGCCCCTTCGGCAGTAATATCACGCTGGGGAGTTCCAAACATTTCATAACCTACCATAAACTTTTTTACGGTTGCACTTCTTAATAATGGTGGGTAAAAACTCATATGCCAATGCCAATGTGAATTATCTTGCCCATCTGTTGGAGCTTGATGAATTCCACTAGAATAAGGGAACGAGGTATTAAATAATTTATCGTATACTTTTGTTAAAACAGAAATTGCTTCAGCATAGAGCTTTGCTTCTTCCTCTGTCATATCTAAAATACTATTCATTTGTTTCTTTGGAGCAATCATAGCTTCAAAAGGCCAAATAGCCCAAAAAGGAATCAATACTACAAAAGCATCGTTCTCAAAAATGATACGTTCTCTATCTCCGTTTAATTCTTGTTTTAAGTAATCTCCTAACAAACTAGATTTTTTATCAACAAAGTAAGTTCTTTGCGTGACATCTTTTTTATACACCTCGTTTGGTAAACTTGATTGCGACCAAATTTGCCCGTGTGGATGTGGATTGCTACAACCCATTACAGCTCCTTTATTCTCAAAAATCTGTACATAGTTAATAGCATCGTCAGCTCCAATTTCTTTATACTCTCTTTGCCAAGTTTCAACTACTTCTGTAATTCCAGCAACATCCATATCTGCCAAACTCTTAGAATGATCTGGACTAAAACAAATTACTTTACAAATACCCGTTTCACTTTGTGCCTGTAACAAACCATCGTTTACTCCAAAAGAAGGAGAGTCTTTTTGTAGTGCAGCAAAATCGTTAGTAAAGACGTAGGTTCCTGTATATTTTGGATTTACATCACCAGAAATTCTTGTATTTCCTGCGCACAAATAACAAGACTCATCATACTCAGGTCTTTTTTCGTTATTAACCGCTTCATTTTGCCCTTGCCAAGGACGTTTTGATCTATGAGGAGATACTAAAACCCATTCTCCTGTTAAAATATTAAGCCTCTTGTGTGAATAATCTTCTAAATTCTTATCCATGATATTATTTGTTTTCTTTTGTTAAATTAAGTTTGTTCCGTCAGACAATGCTACTTCGTAAGGAGAACATTCATGCCCGAATTTTTTTGTAAAAGCAGCCACTGCTGTTTCTTTAAAACTAGCTACTGCTGCCTTTTTAATTAAGTTAATGGTACAACCACCAAAACCACCACCCATCATTCTAGCTCCTAAAATGTCTGAGTTTTCTTTTGCTAAATCTACCAAAAAGTCTAATTCATCACAACTTACCTTATATTGGTGTTGTAATCCGTTATGAGATCCATAAATTAATTTACCCAACTCTACTAAATCTCCCTTTTTCATAGCAATCGCCGCAGCTTCTGCTCTATTGTTCTCTTGTACTACATACACTACTTTTTGGAAATCTTCTACAGATAATTGGTCTTTTACTTTTTCTAAATCTACCTCAGTAGCATCTCTCAATGCATCAATACCTAACAGCTTTGCTGTTTTTTCACAAACAGCACGTCTATCATTATAAGCGCTATCTGATAATTTATGTTTCACATTGGTATTAAATAATAGTAATTGGTAATCTCCAAAGTCGATAGTAAAAGGCTCTGCCTGTGCCGTTCTACAATCTAACAACAAAGCACTGTTTTTTATCCCAAACATAGAAGCATACTGATCCATAATACCACATTTTACACCTACGTAATTATGTTCTGCAGCTTGTGATATTAAAATCATTTCGTATTTCGTTAACCCTAAATCAAACAATTCGTTGATTCCGAAAACAATACTATTTTCTAAAGCTGCCGAAGAAGACATACCTGCACCATCAGGAATATTACCTCCAAAAGTCACATCAAAGTTCCCTACAGTTTTTCCTAATTTTTGAGCTTCAGCTACTACACCAACAACATATGCGTGCCAGCTTGATAAATTTGAGGTATCTAAATTTGTTGTATCAAACTGATAGGTTTCATCCATATCAATTGCAATAGCAGTAGAAACATTTCCTTCTGTTTTTTGAATAGCCGCTACAATTCCTTTATCTATGGCTGCTGGAAAAACAAACCCTGCATTGTAATCTGTATGTTCTCCAATAATATTAATACGACCTGGTGAATAAATCATTATAGGTGTTGATGAAAAGTTTTTCGCAAAACTTTCTGAAACTTTTTGAACTAACTTCGTATCCATATAAACTTGTATTTTATAATTTTTCTTTTTTATTCTTTTGATTTAAAAATCAATCTACTATTCTAAAGTAATTTTCCAATTCACCTCGTTTTTAGTACCTGCTTTTAATTCTAACAATCCCATTTTGTTATTGAAACTATCTGAAATACCTGTAACAGGTTCTAAAGCAATTGTATTTGCTACAGGCGGTGTATACATTTGAAAATAATTTTCTTCTGCTGACGATTCTAGTGTCATTTTGTAAGCTGGTGTGTTAAATATTACGATCCCGTTATTTAATGCGTAACAATTATCTAGTTTCTGATGTTTAATTTCAAAAGGCATTGTCACATCTCCAAAAATAACTTCTTTGGTTATCATTCTATTATCAAACTGAACGGTTTTAGAACTGTCAAAATTCAAACTACTTTTTGATAAATCTTCACAAACAAAATAAGGATGCCACCCTAATGTGTATGGAAAATCAGTAGTATCATTATTTTCCACAGACATATCTAGCATAAAATCTGCATCTCTTAATGTAAATGTTAACGTTAGCGTATACAAATAAGGAAACCCAGCTGCTTTTTCAGTTTCATGATATTTTAACACAACGGTTGCACCGTGTTCAGAAGCATCAGTACCTACCAATTCAAACGTTTTGTTATACACCAAGCCATGCAATGCATTGTTTAAATTTCCTTCGTTACAATCAAACTGAAATTCTTGATCTTTATAGATGTATTTACCATCCTTAATTCTATTGGCAAAAGGAAATAGAATAGATGAAGCATACGTATTTTTATACTCTAAAGGAGCCAAATCTGCTATGATGTTTTTTGACTTTAAACATAGACTTTCCAAGGCGGCTCCTCTATCCAAACAGATTTTGGCTTTTGACATACTGTTTGGACTTTCTATCTCTAAGTAACTCAATCCGTTTGCTTGTGTTTTATTTATTGTATATACGTTCATGTGTTTTTATAATGATTTCCTTAAAATTATTTGATTTGTATTTTCTATCTGAACTTGTTCTTTGTTGTTTATCATTCCTGCCAAACGTTTTCCCATTTCATTAAAATCTGTAGATATAGTGGTAATTCCACCTTCTACTATTTCTTTTAACAAGGTATCATTATAGGAGATAATACCAATATTTTGAGACAGAACCAACCCTTTTTCTTTAATTTTTTTTACAATTCTGATTAAATCTCTATCGTTCGGAATTACATAAACCTCGCCTTCTGTTATCTCTATATTTTTAGCTGGTTCAATTACTTTGTAATTTATTTTATTTTTTTCGCAAAAAGAAGTAAAACCTTTTAACATTCCTAAAGGTTGATTTTTCTCAGAAAACAGTAAAATTATTTTAGAATACTTTTTTATACTCTCAATGGTTTTCGTAATATTATAACTCTTCGTCTGGGCATTACAAAAAGAACTCATAAAAATGAGAACTAAAATATGGGGGATATTTTTAGCAAAATTCATAGAAAAAACCCCGACTCTTAAGTCGGGGTGTAAATATAATTATTTAAATATTCTAATTCGTTTATCTTCTCCAAAGACCACGACCAAAGTACCAAGCAATTCCGATATTAATAGGGTTACCTATAACATTTAGACCAGCTCTTGTACGATTTACGGTAGCCTTTCCAGGCTCATCAAAATTCTTTTTTGAATTAGAAATCCCCAAACCAACAAAATCACTATAAAGAGCAAAGGCATTGTATGGAGTAAACCCAAAACCAAAATTTAAACCACCTTGTACTCCATTAGTTACAAAACCGTCTACATCAGT
>ENA-ORXR01004292-ORXR01004292.1-marine-metagenome-genome-assembly--contig:-NODE-4292-length-12024-cov-11.495354_pt1 | contig 12024 bp, 6 predicted proteins | sample MGYA00237866_ERZ511479 | MGnify/ENA metagenome assembly ERZ511479 | reverse complement strand
GAAAATGTCGTGTATACGCAATTAAATCACCGAAGCGTGCGAAAAACATACTGTGGCGGCGCTTGCCCACTCCAAGTAGAAAAATACGAGTGCATACCTTCTCCGCCGGAACTGCTCTCGTTTTCATGCGATTGCGGCACTACCACGACCACTGTAGGGTGCGCATCTGAGTCACAGAGGAACACGAAGCAAGAGAATCGCATCAACGGGGGAATGGAATACAGCACGAGGCAGCAGTTAGAACGTGCGCATAGTGGGAAACAAATACAAAAGTGAAGCCTGTAGCAGAGTGAGACAGGTACTGCCTATGGAACGGACTCTGCGCATACCTGGAGCGGTCGGGCTGTCACTGTCCGGGGACACCTCCGAAGGCACCATAGTGGAGGGCGACTCGGTCATGGCAGCTCTCCAAAACTCTGCCTATGGTACCACAGTGGCAGGGCTGTGGAGCTGGCGAAGAAAGGTGCGTACCCCGGCAACTGCTTGAGCGACCAAAGAACGGCGCGTCCACGTCCTGCACGTGTGAGCGACGACAGCGCGTCGCCGCCACTGCTGACCAGAGCGATCGTTGAAAATTGTTGCGAAGACATCAGAGAATTCTCAGGAGCCTGGGACGAACCGGTTCACCAGATCTGTAAGCTCCGTTGTCGACTTGATTCGCCGATAAATCGATTTTTCGAGGTTAATTCTCTTGTAGACGATTCTCTTATAACGAGAACACACTGTACTTCGTACACCTGTTTCGGCCTCTCGGGTCGCTGAAAACGGCTTCCCCTGCAGAAGCGCACGGACACTGGTCGGCAGCCGACGCCAGACACGATAGCCATCATGCACGGACGCGCTTGATCCGCCCCTCCTGCCAGCGCCCGCCGTCCCGCGCCGCCCATCCCTTGTCCCCTGGTCCGCCCGTCTTCCAGTACCGGGACGACGGGGCGCGCTGTTCAACAACGGGGAAGTTCCCCGTTGCTCATGCACCCGGCGCGCCGTCCCGTGTCCGACGGCTTGGGTCGGAACGGGGCCAGCTCCGCCCGCCATTCCGCCATGACGTGTCAGTGGCGGCGGCGAGGGACGAGGCGGGGGCGGGAAATGTCAGCCCCTGCCTGACGGGTCGCACGCCGCGCAGGGGTGACGGGGTCCCGTTTGACCCCCCCACGCGTTGGCAACAGACGCGGGCGCCGGCGGGCCGCCGTCGGCCGCTAGCTGCCGACCGCCGAGCCCGTGGGGGGAGGGCACCCGGCGCGACCGCCACCGTCCCCATTCGCTGCCGCTCCCTCGAATCGCGGAGTAGCCCCGTCGCCGTGCCGCCCGTGCCGTTCCCCTGCTTTGCCGGCGCACCGCCGTCCCCGCCCGCCTGTGTTTCCCCCCGCTCCCCAATTGGCGTTCTGCCCCTTGCCGCCATGTCCAACGCCAAGATGGCGGCCGTCGCTGCCGAGCTCCCCGCCCCCCCCGTGGACGAGTGCGCGCCGCGGCCTGGGGCGTTCCCCCTCCACTTTGGGCACTCGGACGACGCTTCGTCCGTCTGCTCCGCCGTCTCCATCGGCGCCATCCTCCGCGACAGCAGCCTCGCCGCCCCCGACTCGCTCGCCGGCTACACCGCCGTCGGCCTCAAGACCGCCGCCGCGGGCGGCGCCGTCGGCGCCGCCGAGCGCCTGCGGCCGGTGCGGCTGAGCCAGGGGGGGGAGGCCGCGCGCGCGGGGGAGCTTGACGGGCGGCCAGTCATGATGCACCGGGCGCCAGAGGGGGGACCAAGAATACCCGCGCCGGTGGGGGGGGACGGCGCGCCTGGCGGTGGGAGGGTGGGGGGGGCGGGGGGTGCGGGGGGGTGCGCTCTCCCCCCTCCGGAAGCGGCGCCGACCAAGGAGGACCTGATCCGGCTGTCGGGGATGGCGACCGCGGACGGGCTGGAGGGGGTGGCCAAGAAGGGGGGGCGCATGTCCAAGCTGCTGCGGAAATTCAAGCAGCGACCAAGCAGTGGCGGCTTGTGAAGTGGAATGGGGGGCACGAGGTGCTGAAGTAGGGGGGGGGTTTGGCGGAGCAGGGGGGGGTGGCCGAACGAGTCGTGTGGGTGTGTGGCCGAGCGAGTCATGTGGGTAGGCGGGCGGACGACGTTGGGGAGGGGGAAGGGGCGGACGGCCATCGGGTAGGCGCCGGCGGGGGCGGGCCTATAAACGTTGGCGCGTGTCCGCGCGGCGCCAGGGTGGGCGGCGCGGCGGGTGCGCCAGCGGCGCCGACCTCGAGGCCGCCACTGCAACCCTTCTATATCGACAGGACGTGTCCGCCGTGCGGCTGTGCAACGCACACACGACCCCCCCCACCGACACCCGCCGCGCACAACGCGACAGACGCCCGCACGACGCGGCCGCGCGCGTCACGGTTGCGGAGCAAACGCAAAACACAACTTTACACAAGCGGGGGCGGCAGGCGGGGCGGCGGTGCGCCCGACCATGCAGGCGCGGAGGCACGCGCCGCCCACACGCCTTGCCCCGACGCAGGCACTCGACCGGCGGGCGCGCCCCCTCCTTGCCCTCCCCTGCCCTCCCGCACGCCCACGCCCGTTGAGTTAGTCAGGCACCCGCCACGCCCGCTGCCGTCACACGGTGGGCCCCCGGCCGTGGCCCTTGCGGTCCCCCCCCCGGCTGCGCGCGCGGCGGGACGCCGAGGCGCCCCCCCCCACGGGCGGCACAAAATCCGAGCCGCCGACGAGCGACAGCGCGCCGACCACGTCGGTCGCTTGTACGCCCAGCATCACCTGCGCGTGGGCGGCGAGGCGCTCCAGCGACGACGCCGACGAGCGCGCTTGGGCGGTCAGCAGCGCGTCGCGGAGGTCACGCGCGACCGTCCGCCGGCGGGCCGCGTCCATAACCGCCGCAGCGGGGCCGGCGCTCGGGTCGTCATAGGCGAGGAGCGACAGCGCCGCCTCCAAGTCTGCCCGCGCGTCCGCGGCGGCGGTCGCCGACGCGACCGCCGCGTCCGCATCCGCCGCCGCCGCCGCTGCCGACGCAGCGTCGACAACGGCAGCGGCCGTGGCGGCGGCAGCGGCGGCGCGGGCGGGCGCCTCCCGCGCGGCGGCGGCAGCGGCGGCGGCGGCGGATGCGGCGGACACTTGGACCTGCGCCAGCCGATACAAAGGGGCGGGAGCGCCCGTGTCGAAGGCAGCTACCCGCGGCGGCGCGTGCATGGCCAAGGCACTCGAGTGGGCGCCCCACGCGGCGGGTGGAGGTGGGAGTACCGCCGCGACCGCCGCCGCAACAGAGGCGCTGGCGGCGGCAGCGTCGCGGTCACTGGCCGGACCGGCGGCAGCCGACGGTGGGGGCGCCGCCGCCGCACCGCCCAGGCGGCCGGCGCCGAGGAGCACGTCGGCGAGGCCGGCCGAGGGTACCGCCGTCGCTGTAGCCGCCCCGGCCGACGATGCCAGAGGAATAAACGCGGCGGTGCTGGGCGGTGCCACCGCGGCAGCGGCGGCGGCGGCAGCGAGCGCGCCGCCCGCGGCGGCGCCGGATGCACCACCCCCACCAGCGGCGCCGAGCGCCCCCCCCCCCGGCGGACCCGCCCCGTCGCGGTACGGAGCGAGCTCCGTTTGCGCAAACGCGAGAGCCTCGTCGAGGCGGCCCGCCCGCACCAGCTCCACAAACTTGACGCACAGCAGCCGCACGGCGAGGCGGGGCGACGACGGGAGGAGGGCGGGGTGGCGGGCAGACACGCCCGCTACCGCGTCGTCGATGCGGCCTTCGACAACGGCGGTGTAGGCGGCTTCCCGCTCGGCCAAGGCGGCCATCTCTGACGCGAGCAGCGGGCCCCGGTCGGTGGCGGCGGCAAACGCAGCGGCCGCGCGCGGTGCACCAATGTGCACCAGGTATTGGAGGACGACGCCCGACACCGCCTCGAGGGGTCTTGGCAGCTCCGTGGCGGCGGCGGCCGCGAGCGCGGCCGCCCGCCGCCCCGCCACGTACGCCTCAATGTCAAAGAGGTAGCGGCGGGAGCCCGGCACCGCCGGATCAAACGGCAGGGCCGCCAACTCGGGGGCGCTCTCGCTCACCGCCGCCGCCGACGCGGTGCGCTCCAACCACGCCTGGTCCGACGCCCCAAAGTTGGCCACCGCCACCTCCCCCTCGGTCCGCATGCCGACGGTCGGGAAGAGTTCCCCCGAGACGCCCCGAAACGCGACGCCGAGGCTCTTGCCATTCTTGGTAAACGTGACGCTGCTGTCGGTCAAATCCCACAAACACCCAATCGTGTCGCCCGTGGTGTAGGTCGGTCCGTAGCCGGCGCCGACGCCCGACCCCGCAAACGCGTGTCCGTCGTCCGCGTGGTAGGCCCAAGAACGGGCCTCCCAGCCGGGGAGGCGCGTCAACTTGACGTCTCGCGCAGAGAGGCCAATGCCAATGAATCCAGACGCGCCCGCCGACTGCACGTACATCTCATAGTAGAAAAACGCGGCGCCGCCAGTCGGCACCGGCACGTCCGCCCGCACCGCCGAGGCGTCCGCGTCGGCCAGCCCAGCGCCGGCGTACGTTGCCATCAGCCCGTCGTCCGAAATGGTCATGGAATCACGCGCGTCCGTGGCGGACCACCGCGTCGGCGCGCGGGTGGCGGCGGCGCGGAGGGCGGCGCCGTCGGCGCCACACACCCCACGCTGACACAGGCGGGGGGGGGGTGCACCGGCACCGCGGTTGCTACCGCTATCGCTGCCGTCGGCGGGCCCACCAGCGTCGCCATTGGCGGCGCCGTTGGCGGTGGCGGCGCCGGGCTTGGCATCCCCACCGCCCGCCTGCGCGTGCATGATGTCGAACAAATTCCCCGTCGTTTGGTGTCGGGCACCCAGAGGGAAGGTGGAACGTTGGAGAGAGGGGGCAGGGGGAAGAAGAATGAGAGTTTGGGGACGGGGACAGTTGCGCCGACAGTAGAGAGGGGGGGACGGCGCAAGGCCCGCGAGAAAGAAGTGGTGTGACACCGGGTGGAAGGTCTGGCAAGAGACCTGAAGACCAGACCAAAAGCGCTAAGGCGCAGACCAAACGACTTGAGAAACTAAAGGCCAGGCGAGGAAGACAGAAGGTCGGCAAGGGAAGAGCGCCACAAGTGAGAAAGACACGGTTGAAAGCCGCGGCGGGCGCGCGGCGACGCTGTGGGACAAGAGGGTCGTGGGCCAAGGCTCGCCTCGGCCAGCAAGCACACGACCTCGACTCCGCACACTCAGGCGACACCACAGAAATGCATGCGGTCCTTGACGAGCAAGCTAACAATTGCTGGTGACAACCTGGGAACTTTCAGCGCATTGCAGTCTGATCAGGAAAAATTTCGTGCCACGCATCATGTGCTGCTTTTCCCGTATCGCCTTTTGCTTTTCGATACAGCCGTTCTCGCAAAAACCTCGCACGCCAACTGTTGCACCACTCTCACAAATCGGCCTCTGCGACCCCGTGAAGGCCGATTTGTAAGAGTTCTGTGACAGTTGGCGTGCGAGGTTTTTGAGAGAACGGCTGTAGGGACAAATGGTTGTCAAGAAGAAACCGCAGCCAGAACAATTTCATTGGCATCCCTTCTGTCCGGCATGTATGGCTTCATGGAGCCGCAGGCGATGCCACCATGCTGCAGGGCGACGTGCTGTTACGCACAGTAGAGCCTTTAAGAGAGAAACAAGGGAGAGGGCATCAAGTGCGAAACAAACAAGAAAAAGTGGTCAAGGAGATTTGCTACCAATGCTTAGTCTCGATACCTCTACATCAGTGACCCGCCTGTCCAGGCGCTACTACGTCAGTTCCGCTTCTCAGAAGCCCGCCTTTCTCCATCCATTCATTTGCAGCTTGACTCCCTCCAGAAGGCTTCGTGCTGCCGGCTTCCTGCACAAGCGCTTCGCGTCGCTGACTCTAACTCCGACCGTATGCCGCGCACCAGGCCCGTCGGTGTCTCGAGAATCACGTCGTCTAAGGAATTGACTCAGTTTGCTCTTCGCTGTCGTCCAAGCATCGTGTGCTGATCCACTCTGCCGCGCCGGCGTCCCCGACGCCCTCTATGGCACCCAGTCCTCCACTGTTATCCACCTTCGTCATGGCTCCCTTTCCGACGTAGTTCCCTCGCCGATGATCAAGATGGTCCTACACGATGCTCATCAACGGCCCCCAGACTCTCCCGTGCTCGCCCTCGTCCCTCTCCGAGGCAACGACGGTTGGCCGCCCCCGTGGAGCGACATGTTCCGGCCTGGCCGCTGCCCAGCCTGCTGGCAGCTTGGTGCGGTGCGGCCACGGCACCGGGGGAAGGCGCGGCTGTCTGTACGAAATTATTTCCCCGCCGGATGAGGGGAGGCAGGTGCGTCGCCTCGTCGCCGCGTCACCGCGACCTCCCCTTCCCCCTTTTTTTCGTCCCTGCTCCCACCGCCCGTGCCTGCCTGAAGTAATTACATCGGGCAGCGGCTCGCGTCGGCGGGGAGGCGGGGCCCCCCTCTCGCGGTGGACTGGACTGCCGCCGCTCCGGGTCGCTTTGGGCCGCCGCCCGCGGGCGCTCGGTGGTTTCGTCCCTCAACCGAGTGCCGCTTGATGTGCCTGTGTGTACGCGCGTGGGCGTGGTCTTGTTTCTTCCTGTTTTCTTATTGTTTTCTGCTCGGCACGGCTGTGCACGCACCTGGGAGGTGCGAGGGCAGCGGCCCGCACTGTTGTGCAGACGGTGAAGTCGAGGGCTGTGGAGGTGGCGGTGGTCGAAGAGGGGTTGGGTGTCGAGCGGTGGCGGTGGCGAGCCGGCGAGGAGCAGCCGCCGTGACGCTTGTGGAAGCCGGAGGGGGTAGCGTGGACCAGCCGCCTCCGCGCGTGCACCGCCTGCTTGGCGGGTACGGCTTTTCCCCTGCCCTCTTTCGCCTATCGGTCAAGAGGTGCATCCCGCGCCGAGGTCCGCCGTCCCGGCGGCGGGTGCTGGCGGGTGTGACACGGCTTGTGAGGGGGAAGGGGCCGGGGGGGGGGGGGGGGGGGGGGGGGGGGGATAGGTGCCGAAGGTGGCGCCGCCGCGGGCTTCCCCTGCGGTCGAGTGGTGCAGCAGGTACCTGTGTCGGCTCAGGCCCCGCACGGGCGGCCAGCCATTGGGAGGTACGGCGACGGTGCGCCGCGGCTGTGCCATCCGCGGTCGTCGTCGCAGCCGGTTGGCGGGCGGGTGAGCAGGCGTCGTTGCCGGACGGGCGGGACGGTGGTGTGCGTGGCGTAGGAGGTCACCACCGCCACACATGGTACAGGCGTGACGACAGCCGGCTACCGGACGCGGGCGCATCGGTCTTTATCTTCCCTTCTCCTGTGCCCATTCCTCGACGGCTGGTTCTTCGCGGGCTGTTCCCGTCCCTGCTTTGCTGGCACCTGCGGGGGCGGCGCCCGTATTCCACGCGCGCCCCCCCCCCCCCCCCCCCTCCCCTTCTCACTCCCTTTAGATTTCCCAATCGCCGCCCGGCCGTTGCGATGAAGCGGCGCGTGCAGGGGGGTGGCGGGGGTAATCCGTTGGCTCCCCCCGTGTCGGGCGACGCGACGGCTGCCAAGGGCGGGACCGGCAGGCGGTCGAGGACACCGGACGTGCCCGAAGCCTTTCGCAAGGTCGCCTCCAGCCCGGTACGCGAGCGGGGGGATGTGCAGCGCGTGTTGGCGGCCCCGCTGCTCGCGCTGCGGGCCAAGACGGGGGCGGCGCGCGGGGCGGGGGCGGCTGCGGAGACGGGGGGGGGGGGGGGGGGGGGGGGGGGGGGGGGGGGGGGGGGGGGGGGGGGACACTCGTCGGGCAGCGCTGCTGGCGGCGGCAGCGGCGGGCGCGGCGCCTTTGGGCGGAGGACGTCGGACCCCATCACGCCCGCAGACACCCCCCATCTGCATAGCAGCCGCTACGCGACCGCGCAGTTCCCCCCACAACTCCCCTCGGCCGCCACCGCGGGGACCGCGGGGGCGACACCGGCGGTCGGTGGGGGCGGCTCCCCCCAGTCGCGCGGCGTAGTCGTGCGCGGCAACTTGCGGCGCCTCACGTCCGGCCTCGGGCGGAGCTTCCGCAAAATCCAGGGGCGCCCAAAGTTCCGCCCCACCGCGCCGCTCGCCCGCGGCGCCGGCAGCGGGTGGAGCCGCAAAGCGGCCGGCGCGGCTGCCGGCGGCGGCGTGCATGGCTCCGCGTCGGGCACCACGGCCGACGCGTTTGTGCCCGTCCTCGCGGCGGTGCGCAAAGGCGAGTGGCCGCTTGAGGCGCTCCTCGACGCGATGGCGACGCTGTCCGAGCGCCTGGCCGACGGCGACTCGGAGGCGCTCTTCAAGCACCTCGCCACGCCGGCGGTGCTCGGCGCGCTGCTGCGCGTTGTCCTCGGCCGGCGGGACGGCCCTCGCACGGCGGTGGTGATGGACGTGCTCGTCCGCGGGCCGCCGCGCTTGCGCAAGGCCATCTTGCAGAGTGGGGCGCTGCGGGAGCTTCTCTTTCGATTTTTGGAACACCCAGCGGCCGCCGACCAGGCAGAGGCGGCGCGGGAGCGGCAGGCCGCGGCCGCCGCCGTGGCGGCAGCGGCGGCGTCAGCGGCTGGCGGATGGGCTGGCGGCGGTGGCGGGCTGTCCCCGCTCAGTGGGCGCCTTGCAGGTGCCTGGTCGGCCGCCCAAAGCCCCCGCGTGCAGTCGGCGGCTGCGTCGGCAGTGTCGCTTGTCTGGTCGGGCCCCCGTTCGCAACCTGCGACGGCGCCGATGCTCGCCGGCGCCTCCGACAGTTGCATCATAGTCGAGCCGCAGAGTCCAGTCAGCCGGCAGAGTGTAAGGTCTATGTGGGCGGCGGGCGCGGCCCTCTCGTCGGGCGGCGAGGTGTCTGTCCCTGTACCGCCGTCGGCGCCAATACCCTCGCGGGAGAAGCTCGACGCTCCAGTCGACCTGTCGGTCGTCGCCGAGCGGGTGGCCCGCCTGCTGGCGGCGCTGCTCAACGACGCGCCCGAGGAGTTTGCCAAGGTGGCGGCCAAGCGCCGCTCCTTTGCCGCAGACCTCCTGAAGGTGTGTGCGAGCGCCGGCTGCGTGGTGGACTTGCTCCCGCCGCTCTTCTCTGCCAACAGCTACTACTCGCTGTCGCCGCCCGAGGACTTGCGGTATGGCGCCACCAACGCCGTTGGGGTGGTCCTACTGGCCGACGCCGACGTGTTGACGCTCCTCGTCCGCCGCTTTACCGAGGCCGTGGACGTGGTGCCCGCCACCGCCGGCTCGCTGGCGGCCGTGGAGAATTGTCTGGCCATGGTCGTTGCACTATCCCTCCGCTGCATCCCGCCGCTGCGCTGGGAGCCGTCCAAGCGGCCCGACCAGGCGACGGTGGCGAGCTTGACCACCCTCGCGAACCGCCTGAGCGTCATCAGCCGGCCCGCGCACGTTGGCGCGCTGCTCGACGTGGCGTTTGGGGTGGCGAGTCGCGACGGGGGGCTCTCCCTCCGCCGCACGCTCGCCGCGCTGACCGACATGATGCGGACGATCCGCTTAGGCACCGTGTCGGCTCAGCCGGCCACGCGGGGGATCATGGCGGCGCTCGACATGGGGCCGATGGAGCGGGAGTTGGCGGCGCGGATACCCGCACTGGCCGCCGTCTTGCGCGCCGAGTCGGGCGCGGGGGGGGTCGGGCCAAGAGGAGGGCCGTTTTCCGCTCTCACGGCGTCCGTATCGCCCGGAGGAGTGACCGCGACGGATGCGGTGGCAATGGGGTACCCGCTCCCTTCCTTCCCGCAAAGGGAAGTGCCCCCAACACAGGGATCCGTTGCCTCCCCCTCAAGGGAAAGGGGCGGTGGCAGCGGCGGTGGCGGCGGCGGCGGTGGGGAACTACCGTCGAGCTGGAGCCAACGTGCGGGCGGGGGCGGTGCCACGGTCCCCTCTGGGGCGGCCATTCCCTCTGCCCAATCGTCTCCAATATCGTCCTCGTCCCCGTCATGGACGACCGCGTCGTGTCCGCCATCACCAGGCACCGGCACGAGCTGTGGGGGTGACGGCAGCGGCGCTGCCCGAGTCGGCGGCATGGAAGAGAGAGGGTCTGCCGCTCCGTCGACGTTGTCGACCATGTCGCTGGTCGTATCCACTCCGCCCTCCCCCAACGCGGCTTTCCCACCGTCCCCCACACCTCAAGCCACGTCGCCAGCAGTGCCGCTGACAGCGGCCACCGGGAACGCGACGGCCGGTGCCCCCTCTGCCGTTGCCACCCTCGCCGGGGCGGTGGGGATGCCTCCCCCTCCTGTACCTCTCACTTCCGCGAGCCCCACAGCGCCGCACCGCCCCAGCTCCCCCACCTCGATTGGCACGGCGTACGAGCGGGTACGGTCCCCCCTCGGCTCCATCCGCGTGGCGGTGCTCGACCTCCTCGCGCTCGTCTTTTCCTCCAACTGCCCTGAAGCGCACGCTGCGCTGGCCGCCGCGTCGGTGCCGTCGACGCTCATGGAGTTGTTTGGCGCCCTCCGCTGGAACAGCATCCTCCACCGGTCCGTCGCCGACTGCGTCGCCGTCTCCCTCGCGTGCCCGTCGACGGCCCTCCACCGCGCGTGGTTGACCGAAGCGGAGCTGCCGGCGCGGACGCTCGAGCTCTACGCCCGCGCCTTTGACGTGTCGACGCGGCGCCTGCGGCGGCCACGCACCCAGCCGGCCGCGTATGTGGGCGACGTGATGCGGATGGCCGACGCGATGCGGCAATTTGTGGCTCGCCACCGGGGGCAGCTGGAGCGGGGCGGCATGGCACAGCCGGGCGGGGGGGGGGGGGGTGCCGCCGCCGCCGGCGCCGTCGCCGCCGCCATAACCCCAGACACGCGGAGCGCTGGCAGTGGCAGCGGCGGCAGCGGCAGCGCCCCGACGAGCGACGGTGGCCCGCTGGTGCGGGGCGTCGGCGGCGCGGGCGTAGCCGCCCTCGGGCCAACGTTTGGCGCGCCGCCCGCGCGCGGCGACGCGGCCGCCTTGCCCACCGCCTGTCGGGAAACGCCCGCCGTGGCGGTAGGCGGGCTGGCGGCGCCCGTCTACACCCACGAGGCGCTGCTCGGTCTGTTTGGGGGCACGCCCGCCGCGGGGGCGGCGGCGCTCAAGGCGCTCGACGCCTTTACAGAGGGCACCCTCCAAGCGTACAAGGCCAACGCGGTCAAGCCCCTGGGGGGGGCCCGCCCGGCCGTCTATTCGGGGTCGATGTTTGCGCCGCTGCGCACCAAGAGCTCGCTCAACGTGGATTAAAAAAACACGTGTGCCGTGGGTGACGTCTGTGTCTGGTTCTTGTGGGGGAAGGGGGGGGCGCCCATGGCCAGAGTGACGCAACGTGCGCGGGCCGTCGCCACGTGGAGACGACTGACACTGCCGCGCGGTGGGCCTCGTCTGACGGCCGCGAGCGCCACGTCGACAACCGTCGGAAGGGGGTGAGTCACGCCCCCGTCGGCCGCACGGCGCCGCTCGCGGGGCTGACGTTGACGGCGAAGCACAGGCGGTTGGCGGGCGAAACCCGCCCGCACCGCGTTTGGCAACAAGGCGCCGAGGGCGTCAGCGGGTCTCCACGCTCGTAGCGCCGTGGACGAGAGAGGCCTTGCAACCCAACGGGCATCCACCTCCCAATCCGACTGGCCTGAACGGTACCGCACCGACCCGCCTGCCCGCGCGCCTGCACACGCGGGCGCCCTCTGGGCCGCGCGCCCCGCAGCGCGGCGCGTTGCTGCGTTGACCCTCTGCCGCGCCTCCCCACCGCCCCGCCCACACTGTCCACACGGCGCGTGTACTGTACGTCATGCATGGGCTCCAGGCGACGTTCCCAGTGGTGATTGGCCGGCGGGCCGGGTGCGGCCGCCGCCAGTCGTCTCTCCCCACCGCCCCCCACCGACCGCCCAGGCCAGTGTTCACAGAGCGCCACCGCTATTGTGCGGGGGGGGGGGTCTATTTCCCATCCTCGACGCCCCAATTACACTGCAGCGCGGACGCGCCGGTGGGGTGGCCGCGCCTCGGTCGCTTGCACGACGGGTGTCATTTTTTTGGTCGGACGGGCGAGCCGCGGGGGCTTGTTGGCCACCCCCCCCCCCCCCCCCCCCCCCCCCCCCCCCCCCCCCCCCCCCCC
>ENA-ORXR01004290-ORXR01004290.1-marine-metagenome-genome-assembly--contig:-NODE-4290-length-12035-cov-3.972403_pt1 | contig 12035 bp, 9 predicted proteins | sample MGYA00237866_ERZ511479 | MGnify/ENA metagenome assembly ERZ511479 | reverse complement strand
GCCGTAACTATAACGGTCCTAAGGTAGCGAAATTCCTTGTCGGGTAAGTTCCGACCTGCACGAATGGCGTAACGACTCCCCTACTGTCTCAACCATGGACTCAGCGAAATTGAAGTACGAGTAAAGATGCTCGTTAGCTACAGAAGGACGGAAAGACCCCGTGGACCTTTACTATAGCTTGATATTGGTGTTTAATCTATATTGTGTAGGATAGGTGGGAGACTAGGAAGCAGGCGCGCCAGCGCTTGTGGAGTCATCCTTGAAATACCACCCTATGTATATTGACCATCTAACCTTGATCCGTTATCCGGATCGGGAACAGTGTCAGGTGGGTAGTTTGACTGGGGCGGTCGCCTCCCAAAGAGTAACGGAGGCGTCCAAAGGTTCCCTCAGACTGGTTGGCAATCAGTCTTCGAGTGCAATGGCAAAAGGGAGCTTGACTGCGAGACCTACAAGTCGAGCAGGTGCGAAAGCAGGGCATAGTGATCCGGCGGTAACGTGTGGAAGTGCCGTCGCTCAACGGATAAAAGGTACCCCGGGGATAACAGGCTCATCTTCCCCAAGAGTCCATATCGACGGGAAGGTTTGGCACCTCGATGTCGGCTCATCGCATCCTGGGGCTGAAGCAGGTCCCAAGGGTTGGGCTGTTCGCCCATTAAAGCGGTACGCGAGCTGGGTTTAGAACGTCGTGAGACAGTTCGGTCCCTATCCTCTGTAGCCGAAGGAGATTTGAGGAAATCTGCCCCTAGTACGAGAGGACCGGGGTGGACGCACCTCTCGTGTGCCAGTTGTCCTGCCAAGGGCATGGCTGGTTAGCGACGTGCGGAGAGGATAACCGCTGAAAGCATCTAAGTGGGAAGCCCCTTCCAAGATGAGATCTCCCACCGGGTAAACCGGGTAAGGCCCGTGGCAGAACACCACGTTGATAGGCCGGAAGTGTACGCGCAGCAATGCGTTCAGCTGACCGGTACTAATCGGCCGAGGGCTTGGTTCATACTTCATATTCGCCGGAATTCATGTATGTGAATCACCGGACGTTCGTGCTCGCTATACAGATCTCAAGGGACTGATGATGCAGTTCCCTCACATTTTTCGGTGGCAATAGCGGTGGGGTCACACCCGTACCCATTCCGAACACGGAAGTTAAGCCCACCTGCGCCGATGGTACTTGGGACGAGTGTCCCCGGGAGAGTAGGTCGCCGCCGGATTTCTAACAGTTGAGTTCCCGGCAGTCATGTGATGACTGCCGGCATGAACTCCTGGTCAATCAAGAAGCAAACGAGCCTCAGGAACACTGCATTTGTGGTGTTCCTGGGGCTCGTTGCAGTTTTGGGGCTCTAGCCTCTCTATGTGGCATATGACAAGGGCGGCAAGCCCCGAGGCGGATCCTCCAGCAAGCCGGGGGGCGGTAAGGGACGAAGCGGTGGGCCGCGCCGCGATGCGGGCAAACCCGGGAACAAACGACGCAGCGATGATCAGCGCAAGCGCCGGCCCGCCGACAAAGACGGCGGGGACAACCCCGGCCAAAGCCGCGGTGGACGCCCGGAGCGTGGCGCCAAGAACCAGCGCTCGTCGGCCCAAGGTCGCGACGGCCGCACCCGAGACGATGGCCCGCCGGGGCCGCGCCGCGAAGGGCCCAAACACTGGGGCGGTGTTGCGCGTCGGGGAGCCGCCAAGGTCGGCGAAGAAGAATGGCGTGATGAGGTTGAATACAGCGCCGAAGAAACTGCGGCCTATGAGGCCCGGGTGGCTCGGCGTGACGCCGAAGCGGCGGCGCACGATCGGCTCCGTCAGGAAGCCAAGACCGCCGTTCAGCGCTCTGGCGCTGACAAACCAAAGAAGAAGCGTAAAACCCCGGTCCGCAAGGTTCACGAAAGAGAGCCGCTGCTGCCGAAACCGGCCCGGGACCCCGAGTCCACTTTGAAACAGCTGCTGGGCAAAGACGAAGGTCAGAAAGCTTGGAAGAGTCTGCAGCGGGCGGCCGCCGACTTTGGCGACGAACGGTTCAATCCGGCCGAGCGGCGGCTCCGCGGCCTGGCCGACATCGCCCCCGGCGTCCCCGAGATTCAGGAGCTGCTGGGTTTGGCCTTGTACCGGCAGGGCAAATGGCGCGCCGCCTCCATCCGGCTGGAAGAGTTCCGTCTCCTCACCGGCAGTGTCGAACAACACCCGGTGCTGGCCGATGCCTACCGGGCCCAGAGCCGTTGGGCCGATGTGGCCTACTTGTGGGATGAACTCCGTGAGGTGTCACCGTCGGCCGAGCTGATGAATGAAGGCCGGGTCGTGGTGGCGGGGGCCATGGCCGACCAGGGGGACCTGCAAGGTGCCATCCGCCTGCTGGAGAAAAAGTGGAACCGGCCCAAGCGGGCCCGGGAGTACCACCTGACGAGGGCCTACGCGCTGGCCGACCTCTATGAGCGGGTGGGCGACAGCCCCCGATCGGCCGAGCTCTTTGCTTGGGTGGCAACCCAGAACCCGCACTTCAGCGACGCCAAAAAGCGCGCTGCTTCGTCCAAACGCCGATAGTTCAGCTGAGCGAGGCCGCGTAGATACTGGCTATGGCCTGGTCGAGGGTTTGGTCAAATTCCTCGGCGGTCTGGTCGACCCGCAAGTCAGAGGTCAGCGCTCGAGAGAAGCTGGCGATCATGCCCTGATTGCGGGCCAGGCGCTCGGTAGCCAGCGGCCGGCTGTATCCCCCCGACAGTGCGACCACCCGAATCGTGTTCGGATGCTCCATCAGCGGTTGGTAAAGATTGTCAACCTCGGGGATGGTCAGCTTGAACATGACTTCCTGGTCGCCAAGATCGTCCAGGCGCGTCAGCAGATGGGACACGAGCTGGGCTTCGGCCTCCGCCTTGTCCGGACAGCTGATGGAAACCTCGGGCTCGAGAATCGGCACCAGACCCGCCGCAAGAATCTGTTGGCCGATGGTGAATTGCTGATCGACGATGGTTTCGACCGATGTCGCAGTGAGCTGGCTGATCACGCTCCGCATCTTGGTGCCGAATACCGCCGCCTCACGACCCCGCGCCAGCAGGCCCTGCAGCTGGGGGATGGGTCGAAGCATCTGTGCGCCGTGGCGTTCAGGCTCCAAACCCTGGTCGCATCGCATGAACGGAACAATGCCTTTGCGCTCCCACAGGTAGATGGCCGAGGCAACGCCATCGATGAAGCGATCCATGGTCGCCGGAAAGATGATGGCCGCGATGACCCGGTCGTTGCCGAAAGCTCCGCTGGTGATGATGCGTTCTCGCATGGCGTGGACCGCATCCATGGCGACATCATCGAGCGAAGCCACACCCGTTCCACCGTCGATCGGTGAGCTGGCGGGTTTGGGGACCGTGACGCCATAGTTGGCCAGAACGGTGGCGATACTCCCACCGCTCTGATCCAACGCGGCAATGATGCCGGGCTGGTTCCGGATCTGATCCCGTTGTGACTGCGTTCGGTCCGACATCGATTTCAGCGCTCCCGGATCTCGGCCAACACGACCGGCTTCGGTTGGTCCTGCCACGTGGCGGTCAGGCCGATGGGCGGTTGCGGGCCTTCGGCCGCTCGCCGGTGGATCATGAGCTCGAAACGGTCGCTGCGGAGCACGGCCGGCGCGCCCGCGGCGTCTGCTGCAGAAACGAGTTCCAAGCCGTCGACGCACGCCCGTTCCTGAGTCCAGCCGCCGCCGTGGAGACGCACATGGGTGGGGGCGATGTGCCATTGGCCTTCATGGAGGACCATGCCAAGGGCCGCGCCCTGACCGGTGAGGGCTACCCCCGCCAGCATCACGCGGAAGCGTTGGTCCTGCACGCCGTCATACACCCATCGATTGCCAAGCGCGGAATGGTGTATTTCGCCCACGAGCGCCCCTTCGGCGTCCTCGACGGGACGGTCGCGATAGGTCAGCGGAACATGAAACACGGTGTCCCCACGCGACACAAGAAATGCCTCCAAACCAACCTGGCCTTCCGGGTCATCAAAGCGATACGCCCCGACGACGTTCAGCGGGTCATCCGACAAGGGACACCACCGCTGCGTTGGTACCCACGCCGCCAGCAATTCTGCCTTCGAAGGGGTGAGGGTTGCCTGGTGATAGAGGGCCATGCCCGGCACGGTAGTGCAGCGAGTTTGGCCGCCACCGGCTAATCGCCGAACACCGCCTCTCCATGGGTGGTGATGGTGGCGGCAATCTTGGGAAAAATCCGGGCCGAGGTCTTCTGATGGCTGGCAAGGACGACTCGCTCCGCAATGACCTCGGTCCGGCTGGAGAGCCGGCCAGCGGCTCGGTAGAACCGGCGGGCCGTGTAGCCAACGACGACCACCTCCACGTCCCGGTCCAGACGGGCCACGATGCGGGTGGGGCTGTGCCATGCCACCGGCGTGGAGACCCGCCCGGCCGGCGACACCGACGTGGACACCGAGAAGTCCGCAACCACCCGACCAGACGGCAACTCCCTCACCGTTGGCTTGGCGCTCACCTGCCCATGGAGCACCACCGAATTGAGCGATGGGGGATGGGAAGGCCGCCGCGACGGCGGCGGCGATGGAGTTGGCGATGGCGATGGCGATGGATTTGGAGTTGGAGTTGGAGATGGAGATGGAGATGGCGATGGCGATGGCGATGGAGATGGAGATGGAGATGGAGATGGAGATGGGGGTGAAGATGCAGACATGGTTCCTCCGAACCGGGTGGTCGACCAAACGCCCAGCGTGGGCATTGGATCGGTAATCAACGGAGGAAGCTGACCTGAGAGCGACCTTAGGTACTGGCGCCGACAATCTCGATTGTCAGCGGGCCCACGGCGGTCCGGTCCGAAACACAGATTTCACTGATCCATGGTTCGTCTACGGGGTGGCCAGTGGCTAAGGTCAGAGGCGGTCCGAAGTGACATTCGGCACAACAACCCAGCAGCCACAAACCACACATGAACACCATTCCGCTATGCCCAAGGGCCACGCGCGAGTGGGCGAATCAAGGGAGATTCGGTGACAGATATATCTACGGCAGGTCCTGAGGTGCAGGAAGTCGACCGGGTGGTGATTCGCTTCGCAGGAGACTCCGGTGACGGTATGCAGCTCACCGGCGATCGCTTCACCAACACGAGCGCCCTGTTTGGCAATGATCTCGCCACCCTGCCCGATTTCCCGGCCGAGATCCGAGCCCCCCAGGGCACCCTTGCGGGCGTGAGCGCCTTCCAGGTGCAGATCTCCGACCATGACATCACCACGCCCGGTGATGCCCCCAGCGTTCTGGTCGCCATGAACCCGGCTGCCCTCAAGAACGAGCTGCATCGCATCGAAATTGGCGGCACCCTCATCATCAACGAGGACGCCTTCGATGAGCGGAATCTCGGCAAGTGTGGCTACGAAGCCAACCCGCTTGAAGACGGCAGCCTTGACAACTACAAGGTCATCACCGTTCCCATGACCTCCATCACCAAAGAGGTCTGCAAAGACCTGGGCGTCAAGCCCCGTGACGCGGACCGGTCGAAGAACTTCTTTGCGCTGGGTCTGGTCAGCTGGCTCTACAACCGACCCACCGACACGACGACCGACTGGATCAATGCCAAGTTCCACGGACGCGAGCTGGTGATCGCCGCCAATACTGCGGCGTTCAAAGCAGGCCATGCCTTTGGTGAAACCGCTGAACTGTTTGACTTCACCTACCAGATCAAGCCGGCAAAGCTGGAGCCGGGCACCTACACCAACATCAACGGCAACACCGCGCTGAGTTGGGGCCTGGTGGCCGCTGGTCAGTTGGCCAAGCTGCCGGTATTTCTTGGCTCGTATCCAATCACTCCGGCGTCGGACATCCTTCATGAGCTGTCCAAGCACAAGAACTTCGACGTCCGCACGCTGCAAGCCGAAGATGAGATTGCGGCGGTCGCCAGTGCGGTGGGCGCAGCCTTCGGTGGCCACCTTGCGATGACCACCACATCGGGCCCCGGCGTGGCGCTCAAAGGCGAGGCCATTGGTCTGGCTTTGAGCTTGGAACTTCCGCTGGTCGTCATCGACATTCAACGCGGTGGCCCGTCCACGGGTCTGCCCACCAAGACCGAAGCATCAGACCTGCTGATGGCCATGTACGGCCGCCACGGCGAATCGCCCATGCCGGTGATTGCGGCCTACAGCCCCGCGCACTGCTTCGAGGTGGCCATTGAGGCCTGCCGGATGGCGCTCAAGTACCGCACGCCGGTGATGCTGCTTTCTGATGGTTACCTGGCCAACGGCACCGAGCCCTGGAAGCTGCCCGACGTGAGCACGCTGCCCGACATCAGCACCACCTTTGCCACCGAACCAAACGGCGAGGACGCCAACGGCAACCCTCGCCACTATCCGTACGTGCGCGATCCGAAGACGCTGGCCCGTGAATGGGCGGTACCCGGAACCCCCGGCCTCGAACACCGCGTGGGCGGTATCGAGAAGGAAGACGGCACCGGCAACATCAGCTACGACCCCAACAACCACGCCCACATGACCCAGACCCGGCAGAACAAGGTTGCGGTCATCGCCGATGAGATCCCGCCAACGTGGGTGGACGGCGACGTGGACGACGCCGAACTGCTGCTGCTCGGCTGGGGTTCAACCTGGGGCGCCATCACCAGCGCGGTGAAGCGGGCTCGCACCGCGGGCCACAAGGTGGCGCACGCCCATCTGGTGCACATCAACCCGTTCCCCAAGGACCTGGGCGAGGTCCTTCGCCGCTACCCCAAAGTGCTGGTACCGGAGATGAACATGGGTCAGCTCACCAAGCTGGTCCGAGCCGAGTACCTCGTGGACGCCCAGCCCATTGCCAAGGTGCAAGGCCAGCCCTTTACCGCCGGCGAAATATTCGACGTCATTACCGGAGCCCTCGCGTAGCGGCGGGCCAACAGACTGAGACGAGAGAACAATGACTGACATCGACGTAAACCCAACCGACGTTCCCGAGACCACCAAGGCCGACTGGACTTCGGATCAGGAACCCCGCTGGTGCCCGGGCTGTGGCGACTACTCGATCCTGACCGCCGTGCAGATGCTTATGCCCGAACTGGGCGTGAAGCGTGAGGACACCGTGTTCATCTCGGGTATCGGTTGCGCGGCGCGTTTCCCGTACTACATGGACACCTACGGCATGCACTCCATTCACGGACGTGCGCCCGCGGTGTCGACGGGTCTGGCGCTGGCTCGGCCCGACCTGGACGTGTGGGTCGTCGGCGGCGACGGCGACATGTTGTCCATTGGCGGCAACCACCTCATCCATGCGCTGCGCCGCAACGTCAACATCAAGATCCTGTTGTTCAACAACCAGATCTACGGCCTCACCAAGGGCCAGTATTCACCGACCTCCGAAGTGGGCAAGACCACCAAGTCCACACCCTTTGGTTCCATCGATGAGCCGTTCAATCCCATCAGCCTGGCGTTGGGTGCCGAAGCCGCGTTTGTGGCTCGGACCCATGACATGGACCGCAAGCACATGCAGGAAATGTTTCGCCGAGCGCACGCCCACAAGGGCGCGGCCATCGTGGAGATCTTCCAGAACTGCAACGTGTTCAACGACGGTGCGTTCGCCCAGATCACCAAGAAGGACAAGCGTGGTGCCATGCTCATCCCGTTGGAGCACGGCAAGCCAATCGTGTTTGGCGACGACCAGGAGAACGGTGTGATCATCAATTCCGTCGGCGACGCCGAAATCGTGACGGTGGCCGACGTTGGTTTGGACAAGATTCTGGTCCACAACGAAACCAAGCCCGATCCGGGCGTGGCGTTCGCGTTGTCTCGCATCAGCTCGGGCCCGTTCATGCCGACCCCGGTCGGTGTGTTCCGAGCGGTCGAACGCGCAGAGTACGCGTCCGAAGTTGCCCGCCAGGTCGACTATGCGAAAGAGACCAAAGGCGCAGGAACAATCGAAGGACTTTTGAAGAGCCAGGCCACGTGGGAAGTCACTGCGTAACGCGCTCGTAGCGCGCTCGCGGCGGACCAAGATGTAGTTTTCGTCGCGGCTTCGCATCGCTGCGCTCGCTGCAGGAGCACCTCAAAGCAGCCATCGGCCCGCCGCTGGTGCATTTCCCTGTCAACGTTGAGATATCTATCTTGTTCATGGCTCGACGGCCTTTCCGAATCTGCGAACTCCGACATTTCCACAGCGCTTTCCACTGGTCAGCAAACGTATGTTCGATTGCGGTGTCGATCATGACTTCGGAATCCGGCGGCGCCCCCGACCCATAGGAGACCCCGTAGGCGAGGCGATCGCCGGGCTGCATGCCGCCATCGACGCATCACTTCAGACGCTCACGGGCACGATTGATGCCGCCGACCTCTGGTCCGGAATCATCGATGTGATCGCCATCCGAAACCGATTTGCTGCCCCGATGAGCCAGTACTTCTGGCGGCTGGAGAGCTCGGGAGAATTGCGCGCGGTCGGGGCACAATCGGCGGGCGACTTGGTTGCGCAGCGAACCAAGCGCGGACCCAGTGGCGGTTCGCAATGCCAGCCAGCGGGGGCGATGGTTGTACGACCACCCGACCCTTGCATCGGCCTTCTCGGCCGGTGCCATCAGCGGAGAACACGTGGACGTCGTTCGGCGCTCGCATGTTTCGGCAGCCATTTCGATAGCCGACCAGGTGGTGTTGGTCGACGCCGCCCGCCATTCGTCGTTCGCCGACTTTCAACCGGCCGTGCAGGCGTCACGTAGCTAAGGGATGGTCTGGTGCCGGGAATGGACCGCGTTTCGGCTAACAGAGGGTCGAATTGTCCACGGCTCCTTGCGGGATTGTGAAGGTCTTTTGGGCGGTGAAGGAACCGCCTTGGAAGCTGTACGGGGTTACGGTGAAGCTGCCGGGCGCAGTGAACGAGTCCACGTGGAGCAAGGTGTAGGTACCGCCAGCAGCCGGACAAGCCCAGGGGCCTGATGGATTGAACGCGTCGGGGTGTGTTTCGAGGTCCAAGACGACCGGTCTGCAGCCGTTGACGCTGACGATGTGAGTCGTACCTGATCCACCGACTGCTGATCCGGCGTACGCGGAGTGCAGGGCGGCCACATCCGCATTGGATCCGGCGGGGGTGAACACATTCGGGAAGCCGCCGAACACGGTGCCGAGAGCAGGGCCGCCGTCATTCAAGCGGGGCATGATGTCCAGCTCGGCTGATAGGCCGCCGTCGCCGAATTGGATCTGAACCGTTGCGGAGGTGCCGGTCCAGGGGTTCGGCTGCTGTAGCGCACCGTCGTAGCTGAGGAACAATGTGTCGCTTGTTCCGTCGCCGTCGAAGTCACCGGTCATCATCTTTGCGGAAGGTTTGCCGGTCGGGTCGAACACGCCCACAGGGCATGCAGACGAAATGTTCGAACGAGGGCGCAGGTAGTTGGCGCTCGCCCAACCGGAAGCTCCTCCATCTTCAACTTCCCACCAAGGGAAATCATCGACCACGACGCACTGACCGGTTGCGGTCAGGGGTGTCCCATTGGCAAGGACGTACTGCACGGCCGTGCTGAGTCCCGGATCGGTGTGATAAAGCAGGCCGCCGTCAGGGTCACCGGTAGGGATATTGAATACTTCAACCACCGACTGAGTGGTTGATGGCGGGCGCTGCGCTGCCGAACATTCTCCGCCTCCTTCGCCGCAACCCCAGCCGCCGCAGTTTCCGCCACCACCGGTGCTCTGACAGGAGCTGTCATCGGGGACGGTGCCCAGAGTGAGCCAGCGGGTGTTGCCGCCATCGTCCTCGAAGAGGACTTCGAAGTCTCCGTTGGTCCACCGGGCATCGAAAACCTTGAACCACTCGTAGCCATCGGCATGAGGAAGACAGACCTGGTCGATCTGAAGGTCAGGATCGCAGGCATCTCCGAGGCCCAGGTTGTCTCCGTTTGCCTGATCAGAATTCGGCACGTCCACACAATTGTCGTCACCGTCACAGACCCCATCCGCGTCGACATCAGATCCACAGCTTTGGGAATAGAGATCGGTACAGATGGCGCTGTCGGTGACACCCGATGCCGGCATCCAGAAGATGTCACTCGGGTTGAACGGGTACGTGTCGCCCTCGATCTGGTATTCGAGCACTCCGCTATTCAGACGCTGGCCCGCGACCTTGTACCAGGCAAAACTGTCGGCATGGGGCAGACACACCTGGGCGGCGAGGGGCGGCAGGATCGCAGAGTCGCATGCGTCGCCCTCACCATCGTGATCGCTGTCAGCCTGATTCGGGTTGGGTACGTCCACACAATTGTCGTTCCAGTCGCACACTTCGTCGCCGTCTTGATCGCCCCCGTCACAGCCAATATTGCACCGGTCGGGATCGAGGAACTGGGTCGCGGCATCTGGGACATTGTTGGCCCCGAACGTAAGTGCATAGAACGCTTCGCCCGGGCCGCCGTTCGTCGTTGACCCCCACGTATATTCGCCGGTCGTGTAACCGAACACGGGGTACTCGCCCAAATGAGGATCGAAACAGACTTTGGTCTGACACAAACCGGTCCAACGCACATCGCTGTCCGCCACCCACACATATTCAGTCGGCCCCCACGCAAGTTCCCGCCAATTGGTTCCGTTGAGAATGCTGCTGGCACCGGTGGGCAACAACTTCACTGCGACACTCCAAGCAGCGGGCGAGATCTGGTCGCCAACCGCGGGTGTAGAACCCATCGACGAGCGTCGGTAAACACCGACGCCAGCTTCGATGCACAGTTCTTCCTGCTCCACCGGTACCTCCGGCGCAGGCGGCAACAGCGGATTTCCGCAGTAACAGCGGGCGCGGGGTACACCATCTGCGTCAACGAGAACTGCAGTTCCGGCCCCGAGTACCGCGTTGATCGGCTTGGCCACCCCGTTGCTGTAGGAGTGGTTGATCACCGCAGTATCTACGGCAAGCACCGTTGGACTGAGACTCAAGATGTACGACGAGAGTTGGCTGGGCGCGATGCCTTGGACGGCTGCCCATGCCTGGCCTTTGGCTGGGTTACTCAGCAAATAGTCCACGAGCCTTTGCGGATCGCACGTGTTTTCGAGCGTTCCCCCGTAGAGCCCAATCGGAGTCGCGGACGCAGGGGGGAGCGCCTCACCAAGTTCGAGAATCACTTCGGCCGGCCCCATGAATGGATCCGCACCGACTTCATCAGGACCTTCGAAGGTCGGGTTCGGGTCAGTGCGTTCCTCATAGGTCGCGACGACCGGGTCGGTCGCTGCCGTAAGGATCATCGATTCGTTGCCCTCGCTGCCCATTCTCATGACAAAGATGATTCCGACACTGAGGATGCACAGAATGAGTGACCCACCCATCCACCAGACAAATCCACGGCGCCGATTCTCCTCACTATCTTCCCAATATTTCGTGTGTTGTTGTTTCGCTGATACCACGGTGCTTCCTTTAAGTGGGGAGTGGTGTGACCTTCACACCACTTTCATTTCGCCGAGTAGACGGACAAGTCGGTTCAGCGGTTGACAGGAGTGTTCAAGGCGCTATCGCTACGCCGCCGACGCGGCGAGTGCGGCACGAAGAGCCGACCGGCCGCGTGAAGCATGGGTCTTGACCGATCCCACCGAGACCCCGAGCTCGGTCGCAATCTCGGCTTCGGAGAGCCCATGCCAGTAGCGAAGCGTCAGCACCGCCCGCTGCTGTTCGGAAAGGTCGGCGCACGCGGCGCGCAGGGCCCGGGCCCGCTCGTTGGCGACGCAGACGTCTTCGACCGAAGGCTGAGCCAGCAACTTGGTCGGCCGGTGCCTCTCCTGGCACAGGCGCCGGCGGACGGCGCTGCGGGCGTTGTTGACCACCATCGTCCGGATGTAGGCAATCGGCTCGTTGGCAACACGGTTGGCACTCCGCTTGTGGTACCGGACAATCGCGTCCTGCACCGCCTCCTCGGCGGACTCGGCGTCGTGCAGGTATCGACGGGCTGAACGGACCAGTGAGTCGTAGTTCTCCGCATAGAGCTCAACCAATGCGGTATCCCAGTTGGTGCTGGTGTCGATTGTGGTCTTTGTATCGGTTGCAGTTCCCATCTCGTATCTCCAGGTGTGCACCCGCCCGCTGCGGGTGATTGAACGTGAGAGAACGGGGGCTGCGATTT
>ENA-ORXR01004289-ORXR01004289.1-marine-metagenome-genome-assembly--contig:-NODE-4289-length-12035-cov-4.630707_pt1 | contig 12035 bp, 8 predicted proteins | sample MGYA00237866_ERZ511479 | MGnify/ENA metagenome assembly ERZ511479 | reverse complement strand
GTCTCGTCGTTCTCGACGATATTGTTCTGGTCCTTCTCGGCATGGACGTAGAGCTCTTCCGAGCCCATCTTGTCCTCCATGCGAATCTCGTTGAAGTTCGCGGGGCTACCGCCGGGCGAACTGCGACTCTTGATACCGCTCTGCGTGGCGTTTCCGGGTAGATCGTACGGTACCGGTCGGTCGCCGTTGTAGACCCGGCCGGTAATGATGGGCCGATCGGGATCACCGTCGATGAACTCGACAATGACTTCCTGGCCGATGCGAGGGATGTGAATGCCTCCCCACTTCTCGCCCGCCCACAGTTGCGATACGCGCACCCAGCAGGAGCTGTTCTCGTCGGATGCGCCATAGCGGTCCCAGTGGAACTGGAGTTTCACGCGGCCGTGCTGATCGGTCCAGATCTCCTCACCGGCAGGTCCGGCGACGATGGCGGTTTGCGGTCCCTTGATCAGTGGTTTAAGGGTGAGCCTTGGGGGCCTGTATACCAGCTGCGAGAACGCGCACTCGAAGGCGGCCTGCAATTCCACCTGACCCCCGCCCTCGCCGCTGAAGTAGCTGTCCATGGTGATCGCGAGTCGTGCTTCGACGATAAGGTACTCGCGGTTCTGGTCTTCCCGCTCGCAATTGACGAGGGCAAAGAAGTTTCCAGCGGTCAGGCCGCGAACGTTTCCCTCCGCATGAGCCGATTCGTGAGCGGCAACGACGCCCTCCATGCGCTTGCCCACCAGCTGCTCTCCGAAGCTTCGCTCCAGCATGCCGTTGTCGTGATTGGAGTAAGCACCGGGGTAGTCGTAGATCTCGAACTGCGGATGGGCGTCACTGAGCGTTTGCGACTCCTTCACCAACAGGTCACGCCTGGGTTGATCGAAGGCGAAGTCATTGATCGCGTACTTGCCAGGCTGAACCCGTCGCTCGAATCGCCAGTTGGAAAGGTGCTCTTCATCGTGGTTTTCGTGCGAGTCGGTCGGGTAGTGCGGCACCTCTTCATAATTGCTGACGGTGTCATGCGCCGAGGTGCTGTCACAGAGCACCAGCGTGTGCTTGCCCGCCTCGTGCTCGAAGTAGTAGTAGATGCCTTCGTGTTCCATGAGCCTGCTGACGAAGGCGAAATCGGTTTCGCCGTACTGCACGCAGAAGTTCCACGCCGGATAGTCACCTGTCAGCCGGTTGTCGACATCGTCGAAGCCGTTCTCACTGAAGACATCGCTGACAATGTCCGGCACCGACATGTCCTGGTAGATGCGACAGTCGGAGGTGCGCGTCAGCATCCACAACCAGGGACGAACGGAGAAACTGTACAGCGCATACTCTCCTCGACTCCCGGTGTGCGCGGCGTTGCTGACGACGCCATGAACCTGTCGTGTGCCCCCTCCCTCGGTATCGAATTCGACCGTGATGCCGAGTCCAAGCACCGCGTAGAGATCGATCGCCGCGTCTTCGCTGACACATTCAAGCCGATAGTCGAACAGCGTGCTCAGTCGCTCTACTCCGTCGAGCTGGCTCAACACCAGCGCGTTCTCTGCCAACGGAGTAGTGATCCTGACTGCACGAGCCGCCTGTTCGATGCCGCTCATCAGCCTGATATGTCCGGTCTGTCTGACCTGCCCATGTTCGAAACCCCGTTCATCCCTTTGATGCCATACCGATGCGGTTCATCGCCTTCTGATTCGATCTCCGTATTCATGATCGTCTATTGGTAAACCAACGGCAATCAACAACCTCACGCCATCGCATAGGAAAATTCACTGTCTGCCACCGACACGTCGATTCGCTTGACGCGCTCTCCATCGGAAAACTGCCGCTCGAGCAATTCCCGGCTGATCGCGGGCAGCAACGTGTTGGTCAGTATCGAGTCGATCATGCGCCCACCACTGTCGAGTTCGTTACAACGTTTCGCGATCAGTTCGACAACGTCATCGCCGTAGCTAAAGTCGATGCCGTGATTATCGTTGATGCGGCGCTCGATACGGGCGAGCTGCAGCTGCGCAATCGCACCGATCATCTGATCGTTCAATGGATAGTACGGAATGACGACCAGCCTGCCGAGTAACGCCGGGGGAAACACCTTGAGCAAGGGTTCACGCAGCCCTTTGGCGATGCCCTCTGCTGTCGGCATCAATTCCGGGTCCTTGCACATGTTCATGATCAGATCGGTGCCGGCATTGGTGGTCAGCAGGATCAGCGTATTCTTGAAATCGATGACGCGCCCTTCCCCGTCTTCCATCCAGCCCTTGTCGAACACCTGGAAGAAGATCTCGTGTACGTCGGGGTGCGCCTTTTCCACTTCGTCCAGCAACACCACACTGTAGGGCCGTCGACGAACGGCTTCGGTCAGGACACCGCCTTCACCGTAGCCGACATAGCCCGGTGGCGCACCCTTCAGCGTGCTGACGGTATGCGGCTCCTGATACTCGCTCATGTTGATGGTGATGATGTTCTGCTCGCCGCCATACAGGGTGTTGGCAAGGGCAAGCGCCGTCTCGGTCTTGCCCACGCCAGACGAGCCCGCCAGCATGAAGACACCGATCGGTTTCTCCGGATTGTCGAGACTGGCGCGGGAGGTCTGGATGCGCCTGGTAATCATCTCGAGCGCATGGCGCTGTCCGATGATGCGTTCTTCGAGGAGATCGGCGAGGTTCAGAACCATTTCGATCTCGTTCTTGACCATGCGCCCGACCGGCACACCGGTCCAGTCCTGCACCACCGACGCCACGGCCTGTTCGTCGACCGTCGCCAGAATCAGGGGATGCTCGCCCTGCAAGGCCGACAACGAGGTCTGCAGGGCGACCAGTTCTTCGAGCAGCGCGGGTCTGTCAATGTCGTCGCTCGAGGCGAACGATTCAGCCGCTGAATGGCGTTCATCTTCACGAAGATTCTCATCGATCCGGTCTTGCATTTCCGCGCTAGCGTCGTCCCGCGCGCTGTCTCCGGAAACCGCCTGCTCCAGTTCGCTGTTCGTGCCCTCTACCGCCTGCTGTCCCGCCCTGAGCTGTCGACGCAGTTCGAGAATCCGGCCAACCTGTTCCTGTTCGGCCTCCCAGCGACCAACCAGCTCCGTCTCACGCTCGCGGACCTCGTCAAGCAACGTCTCGACCCGTTGGCTTCGATCGACTGTCTCCATGCCGACCAGGGCTTCGCGCTCGATGATGCGCTGTTCCGTTTCAAGCGACTGGATCTGGCGTCGCGTATCGTCGAGACTTGGCGGCACCGCGTGCTGACTGATGGCGACTCGCGCCGCAGCCGTGTCGAGCAGACTCACCGACTTGTCGGGCAGTTGTCGCCCGGGTATGTAGCGGTGCGAGAGCTTGACCGACGCTTCGAGCGCTTCGTCCAGAATCTGTACCCGATGGTGTGCCTCCATGGTCGACGCGATGCCGCGCATCATCAGCACGGCACGCTCCTCAGACGGCTCGTCGATCTTGACCACCTGGAAGCGACGCGTCAGCGCAGGGTCCTTCTCGATGTGCTTCTTGTACTCGGCCCAGGTGGTTGCCGCGACCGTGCGTAATTCCCCACGTGCCAGGGCGGGCTTGAGCAGGTTGGCCGCGTCCCCGGTGCCGGCTGCTCCTCCCGCACCGATCAAGGTATGTGCCTCGTCGATGAACAGGATGATCGGCCTGGCCGATGCCTGCACCTCCTCGATGACCTGACGAAGTCGGTTCTCGAATTCGCCCTTCATGCTGGCGCCGGCCTGCAACAGACCGATATCCAGTGAAAGCAGCTCCACATCATGCAACGTCGGGGGCACGTCGCCCCGCGCGATTCGTTGTGCAAAGCCTTCGACCACTGCGGTCTTGCCGACGCCGGCTTCACCGGTCAGGATCGGATTGTTCTGACGTCGTCGCATCAGGATATCGACCATCTGCCGGATCTCTTCGTCGCGTCCGACGATCGGATCGGAATCGCCCGCGCGAGCAATCTCGGTCATGTTGGTCGTGAATCGGGCCAGCGCTTCCTCCTTGCCCATGGCGGCCGGCGCAATCGCACCGCTCGCCTCGCCAGGAGCAACACCGCCACCTGCGGAATACCCGTCCTTCGCGCCCATGGCCTCTTCTGGCGAAGCGCCCACGATGGCGTCGAATTCATCGATGAGTTGCTCGAGCTTGATGTTCTCGAACGCCTTTGAGATACCGAGCAGGCGATGCCGGAGCGACGAGGTTTTCAGCATGCCGATGACGAGATGACCGGTACGCACGCGGTTGTCACTCATCAGCAGCGTGGCATAGACCCAGCCACGCTCCACCGTCAGGGAGATATCTTCGCTGAAGTCCGAGATGGTCGATGCCCCACCGCGCAGCAACTCGAGGCTGTTGGTAACGTCGCGCGACACAGCCGACAGATCGATCTCGAAGTGCCTCAGTATGTGGTGAACATCGCTGTCTTGCTGGTTGATGATCTGATCGATCCAGTGAACCAGCTCGACGTAGGGGTTACCGCGCAGCTTGCACAACTTGGTGGCGCTCTCGACCGACTTGTAGCCGATGTCGTTCAGCTTGCCGAACAGCTTCGCTCTGCTGATTTCCGTCATTGCGCCGCTCTCCTGTCGCTGTGACTGCCCGGTTCACCCCGAGTCGGGAAGTTGTCCCGGGACGACGTTTCGCGTTCGTACCGAATCGTGCGCCAGTTCATCACCACACTCTGCTCTGATAGCTTGCGCGAACGCGAGCCCGTCAGCCAGCTATCGAAGCCGAGTGAACGACCACGATCCAGACGCCATTCGCCGACATCACCCTCACGAACGATCAATTCGAAATCCCAATCCCACTCGTCACCCAGGTAATTACGGATCAGATCGTATAACGTTCGCGCCCGCTTTCCACCGGGCCTAAACGAAAGATAGTCGGACCAGGACAGGGGGCCGAGCTGCAGTTTGAACTTGTGCGAGGTGCTCCACACACGCCGACCGAGGTAGGTCGAGACGCCCAGTGACGGTCGGCCCTTGCCACGTCCCAGGCGGATAAGCGCGTCGCCCGGCAACGCCAGCCAGTCGCCCTGGAACTCGAGTACACGCGCTGGCAACTCGAAGTAGTGGGCGATCAGTGCCAAAAGTCCGTCGGGGGACTTCGACTTCGACCCGTACCAGGCCACCTGAAAGCGCTTGGCCCCGTCGACGATTCCGTCTCTGTCCCGGCTCCCTGGAAGCATGTGCCCCCCAAGCGCACCAAGGAAGTCGTCGAAGGCGTTTCCGCGTGCACGATCGAGGTTGATCACCGGATCGAAGTGCGCCGTCGCACGGTAAAGGAGCGACAACAGACGATGGTTGAACAGGTCGATGAATTCCCGAAACGTCGGATCGCCATGATGACGGGCACGCTGATCGGCGTACTCCGTATAGTGCAGTGGCAGTGGGCCGTTGCTGCCGAGAAGCCCCGTGAAATTGCAGTGCAATCGATAGGCATGCTTGCCGCGAGCAGGCTGCAGGCCATGCAGTGCCGTCCCCTGAAACCCGAGACTCACGTGCTGCGACAAGCGGAGCACGTCGTCGCTTATGCGAACGGCCTCGCCGAGCCGCGGCTTGTCGCTGTGCAGGCACTCGACAAGCCGGATGGCCGACACGAAATCGACGCGCCGTATTCGCTCGGACAGTTCCTCGATCAACGCTGGAACCTCATCACCGACGTGCTCGGGACGAACACCGATCACGGTTGGCGTCGGTTCCTCCGCGGGTTGCGCCGCCAAGGTCTCGGTCGATGCGCTCTCGAGTTCTTCGACGACGTTCATAGTATCTGTCGCTGACCGAGTTGAATCGGCCAACGCTCGACCTCGTTTCGCTGCAGGGTCTCGAGCACGGTTTCGGTAAAGGAATTGATGCTGGCGTAGCGCGCGAAGAAGCGTTCGAGCACCGCCCCCAACAGATACACACCGGTACCCTGGAACGCAGACTCGTCGAGCCGGATGCGGACTTCCAGGCCATGGGCGATCTCGACGTGACCTCGGTAGTGTCGCTGGCGCACGGCCGGTGACGTCGATACCGACATGATGCCTTCAAGCTGCCGACGATCGGATCCGCTGTTCTCGTCCACGTGCAATTCGAGCATCTGACGCAGCATGGCAGCCGCCGCACCACCCTCGTCCGCGTCACCGCCGCCAATCGACAGATAGTTGAGGTTGAGATTGCTGACCAGACGCCAGGCGTCCCGGAAGTGCGCACGCCCGGGCGTCGGGACAGTCGGCCCGGCAACGCATCGAATGCTGTCGACGGGCGCGCCGATGTCGAGATTGAAATCGGTATCACCCCGACCGATCGGCATCTGCAGGGGAAGATCCCGATTGGTACACCGCGTCGCGATCGACAACTGTCGGAGATCCGATCGATACGGTGCCTCGTCGGCATCGACCAGCGACAGGAACACCTCACTGCCGATGTAGCTCGCCCTGGGCCCTCGCCGCTTCTGCTTCGACGACAATTTCCGCGGTACCCGATTCGCCGTGAAGAAGCTCGTCGCCGTGCGGCGCTTTTCACTGACGCTGAAATAAGGGTGGAACGTCTGCGACTGCGACTGACCGGTACCGTGGCCCGCCACCGACTTGATCGAGTGAACCTCGTAGTCGATGGGTCGCGTGCGGTCGGGAATCACATGAAATTCATGCTGGTTTCCGTCGACGTGAACGCGATCGGCGGACTTGTCGAACAGATTGATGGCGGGTACGCAATGCAACCGGAAATTTCGTTCGCTGTAACTGTCACCGATGCGTTCATTGATGTTGTCGAACGTCAACAGGATCTCGATTTCTGTCGACTCGCAACGGGCAAGGCGTGAGCGCAGGCCACGCAGGGTCAGGAAGCGGAATCGCTCGGGAAAGCAGAAGTACTCCTGCAGAAGCCGGTAACCTTGAAAACCCTGTTTCGTGACCGGTAACAGCGCTTCGTCGTCATCGAAACCACTGCGCGCAAGCTCGATGGGCCGCGCCGGTGATTTCACCGCAACGCCTGCACTGATCACATGGATCGATCCGGTATGCCTGAACACCTGTTCGTAGAGCTGGGCACTCGAATCGTCGGGACCACAGAGGTAGATCGAGAGCTCATCCATCGGCAGCTCGGCGAAGTTCACGTTGCCGGCGCTGCGCAGACGGATGGCAAGGGCGGAGCGGGCGTCATACGCGTCATCGACGCCTGCGCTCTTGATCGCCATGGCGTTGCCGAGCAATCGAACGCCTGCCAGCTCTATCGGCCACAGCGTCAACTTGCGCGACGTGCGGAAATCGCACTCGGTCTGTTCATCCGGCCCGATTCGACTGCGCATCCGGGTGCCGCGTTCAACCGGAAAACCCTGAGCCAAAGACCCTTCCGTCATGGAGGGCTTGAATTCGGCTATCGCCATCGAAGGCGTGGGCGAGAGATAGTTCGGGTAGACCATTTCAAGCAGGTGTCGCGCGAGTTGCCCGTGACTCGTGTCGATACGGAGCTGCACCCGTGCCGCCAGAAACGCGAACCCTTCGAGCAAGCGCTCGACATAGGGATCCGAGCACTCCAGCGTCTCGAGCCCAAGGCGACCGGCGACCTTGGGAAACTCGGCCTTGAACTCACCGCCCATCTCACGGAGGTGCTGCAACTCTCGCTGGTAGTGTTCGTAGAGTTGCGGATTCACACCCGGGACCTCGGCAAGCTCATCGCGCTCGAGACACTCATGCCTCGAGCACCTTGACTTCACCCAGCTCGAGATCAAGCTCCGTTCTGAGAAACAGCGCCTCCGGCAGCGGATTGCCCCACAACGTGCCTTCTATCTGGAAAGCAATGGCGTGCCTGTTGTCCGATTCTGCACCCTCGATCAGCGTGACGGAGACGGTGTTACGGAGGATGCGCGGTTCGAACGCCTGGATCGTAGCCTTTATGAGCTTCTGGATCGCCTTGCGATCCTCATTGTTCAGCGTGTTGCCAGAGAGTCCTGGCAGGCCGAAGTTGATCACGGTTTCGCGCAATTCAGGCCAGCGTTCAAGGTCGACGACCGACTCCAGGTTGATCGTGTTCATGAGCCACTCGAGATCCCGCAACACCGACTGACGAAGCGTATATTGCGTCCCGACTCGCTGATCTCGGGATTCCTCCGTGCGACGCGGCTCGCTATCCGTCAGGCGATCGAGGAGCGAGGGCAGCAGGCGTTCGCTTGGCGTCAAATCGGCCATCAGAGATCAGGTCGCCGCCTGATCGAAGACGATCTTGCGCGTCGCCAGCAGAGGGTAATCCGCCTGATCACTGGTCAACATCTTCTGCCCGGCGCCTGTGTAGAACGCCGCACCGATGTCCGTCCACTCGGTCTTGCGTCCCATCGCCCGATCGCTCGTCTCAACGCTGCTCTGGCCGGGATACCGGGCCGGCAGGAACCCGATCGCCGTTCCCTCGTTGGTCCACGTGAAGTGTGCCGGCAGCCAGACCAGGTCGCGCAGATCCTCAGGCTTCGAGAGGGCAATCGATGAAACCGTGTCGAAGGGTATCCAGTAGTACTTGCCGTCGATGACGGCCTCGACGACAGGACCAAGCCGCATGTCGGCATCGGCAAGCCACTCGAACGCTTGCCCGTCGATTTCACCGCGACGCGCGGGCGCACTTTCGAAGGTATCGTCGATAAGCGTCCGAGCGCGTTCACCCTGCCCGGTCGACGCCGCCGCGACGGCCTCGAGCAAGGTGGCGATCCAGACGGGCGGCTCGCCAAACACGAGTGGCGCGCGGTGACCTGCAAAGACGTCGGCTCGATAGGCCTCGCACTGCAAAAGCTCCCGGTAGGTCTGCGCCATCAGCAAGGCGTCGTTGTCGAGTTCAGCCGCCGTGTTCAGTTGCACAAGCGCCCGCTTCCAGTCACCCGTGACACACAGGAGCTGAAACAGGAACACGCGCTTGCGGGCGTCCGACGGGTCGTCTCGAACAGCGACCTGCAATGCCGCAAGCGCCTCGTCCAGAGCGCCGTTCCTGACGTGCTGTTCGGCAATGTCGAGGCTCATGCTTGAAGGATCATCCTGGTCGGCGAAACGTCCACATTTTTTCTACTTTCTGCGCGAAGAAAACCGGTGCGGCGCGTGCAGCTCGACTGGCGAGGCGGGGGCGTTCATCGTTGCCCCTGCCTCGTCGACATACCGGACTACGATGACTCAGACGGTCGCTACGTTCTTCTCGATGTTCCAGCCCGCCGGCATGGCTGCATCGAGCGTTCCGTCAGGCTTCTGCGGGAAGTATTCGATTCCCGTCTCGGCAAAGTTCAACGTGACGTTCTCGGTCAACCGGTCCTCTCCGCCAGACCCTCCCGTACTGATCGAGCTCACGATCAAGTCGGTCAAGGTCACCTTGAAATACTCCTGCTGCTCACCCCCGGCCTTGCGCATGACAAGCACACCTTCCTTTATAGGCTTTCCATCGAACACGCGCTGCCACAACAGGTTGGTGGCCTTGTCGACATATTTCGTGAACGAGAAATCCTGCACGCTTACCTTGCCACCGCCGCCGCCGCTGCCCATGTGTGTGGTACCGCTCTGACTGGCACCCCAGCTCCACGCCAATACATCGATCTCGCCTGCGTGCGTCTCGTCTTGCGATTCGCCATCGATACCGTCCAACTTGAGGAACATGTCTACAGCCATTTCAATTCTCCTGTCTTGCGTTGAATAAGTGAATGTTTGCTCGTCAACAGGCACACGCCTGGGATTGACAACAGATCAGACTCGATCGCGACCCTCAATATCAACTGACTGAAGGTTGAGCGGCGAATGATCACGCCTTGGCCGACGGTAGCTTGGAAACCAGACGCAAGGACACCGACAGGCCTTCGAGCTGGTAATGCGGTCTCAGGAAGAACTTCGATGTGTAGTAGCCGGGATTGCCTTCCACTTCCTCGACGATGACCTCGGCCGCTGCCAGGGGTTTCTTCGCCTTCGTGATCTCACCGGAGTTGGCAGGATCGCCGTCGACGTATTGTGTTATCCACTTCTGCAGGAACGCTTGCATGTCCTCGCGTTCCTTGAACGAACCCACCTTGTCCCGCACCATGCATTTGAGATAGTGCGCAAAGCGGCAGGTCGCGAACAAATAGGGCAGACGGGCAGCGAGATTGGCATTGGCCGTTGCGTCGGGATCGTCGTACTCCGCCGGTTTCTGCAGCGACTGCGCACCGATGAATGCCGCGGTATCGGTGTTCTTTCGATGCAAGAGCGGCATGAAGCCGTTCTTCGCCAGTTCCGCCTCGCGCCGATCACCGATCGCCACTTCGGTCGGACACTGCATGTCGACACCGCCATCCGTCGACGGGAAGGTGTGCACCGGCAGGCCTTCGACCGCACCGCCCGACTCGACGCCGCGAATGCGTGAACACCAGCCATATTCCTTGAACGAGCGGTTGATGTTGACGGCCATGGCATATGCCGAATTGGCCCAGACGTAGCTGTTCGGCCCGTCGGCCGTGTCCTCCTCGAAATCGAATTCCTCGACCGGATCGGTCTTGGCACCGTAGGGCACGCGTGACAGAAAACGTGGCATGGCAAGGCCGAGATACTTGGCGTCTTCCGAATCGCGCATCGAGTTCCAGGCCGCGTATTCGGGCGTGCCGAGAATCTTGGTCAGATCGCGCGGGTTGGCCAGTTCAGTCCAGCTGTCCATCTGCATCACGTTGTGCGAAGCACCGGTGATGAACGGTGCGTGAGCTGCGGCGGCAACCTGCTTCATGCCGTTGAGTATCTCGACGTCGGGGGCTCCATGATCGAAGTGATAGTCACCGACGAGACATCCGTAGGGCTCGCCACCGAGCTGGTCGTATTCCGCACCGTATATCTTCTTGAACAACGGGCTCTGATCCCAGGAGATACCCTTGTATTTCTTGAAGGTCTTGCCGAGTTCCTTCTTCTCGACGTTCATGACGCGAATCTTCAGCATCTCGTCGGTCTCGGTGTTATTGACCAGATGGTGCAGCCCCCGCCAGGCGCCTTCGATCTTCGTGAACTCGGCGTGATGCATGATCAGGTTGGTCTGCTCGGTCAGCTTCTTGTCGATCTCGGCGATGATCGCTTCAATGGTCGATACCGCATCGTCGGAAATGATGTTGGTATCGGCCAGCGCTTGTGCAGCCAGGGTGGCAACAGCCTGCTCGACGGCTGACTTCGCTTGAGGGGATTTCGGCCGGAATTCTCTATCGAGCAGCGCGGAAAAATCATCCTCCTCGACAACTTCCACTTCGGCTTCGGCAATGCTTTCTGTCTCGGTTGCCATCTGCTCAGGCCTCTTCGGTTTCTTTGGCGTCGTCATCAGGCGCAGGCGCTGCAGCGAGCGATTGCATCAGCGCGGGATCGTCCAGGACTTTCTTGACCAGCTCCTCAGCGCCGGCCTTGCCATCCATGTAGGTCTTCAGGTTCGATAGCTCGGTCCGCGCCTGCAAGAGCTTGTTAAGCGAATCGACCTTGCTGGCAACCGCCGCGGGCGAAAAGTCATCCATGCTCTCGAAGGCGATCTCGACACTCATTTCACCCTCGCCCGTCAGGGTATTTGGAACACGCAGCGAGATCTTCGGCTTCGTGGACTTCAGATAGTCATCGAAATTGTCGACATCGATCTCGGCGAAGTTCCGATCATCGATGCTCGCCTTCTCGTCCCCGGCATTGCCGGAAAGATCAGCCATGACACCCATGACAAACGGCAGCTGGATCTTCTTCTCGGCACCGTACAGCTCGACGTCATATTCGATCTGTACGCGCGGCGCACGATTTCGTGCGATGAACTTCTGCCCACTTGCCATCATTATCTCCCAGGACTCACTCAAAAAAAAGCGGCATGAATGTCGCCGTGTTCCACGCTGACCCGAGTGTGGAACCGATCGACTCTGAATTTGCAAGGCATCGTCAGCCAGTGGTCAGTCAACATGATATCGACCACCAGATGATATTGACCGCTAGGCGCTACCCTCCGTTTCCGGTGAGGATGCGCTCTCACCTTGTGGTGGGGCTGCGCTCGCATCCGACACGGCGAGCATTCCGCTCAGATCAGCCAGCAGCTCCACGAAGGTTTTCGGCACCAGTCGCCGCATCTCACCCAGAATCAACGGGGCCGGACTTGCAGG
>ENA-ORXR01004288-ORXR01004288.1-marine-metagenome-genome-assembly--contig:-NODE-4288-length-12035-cov-7.951664_pt1 | contig 12035 bp, 8 predicted proteins | sample MGYA00237866_ERZ511479 | MGnify/ENA metagenome assembly ERZ511479 | reverse complement strand
GCAACAACGACCTCGTTCTCATGAGGTTACGCCCGAAGGGTTTGCGCAGCCTTCGATTCGGCGAAGCCGCTTTCTATCCGACAATTCCTTCAAAACGACAGGTTGCCGAGTTTTTCAACACCCTGCTAGGGAGTGAGTGCCGACCGATGGAAATCAGCCGCTGAGCTGAAGGAACTTGGCTACGATCAGGATACCATCGCGCGTATCGAGATTCGGCAAGAGCTCCACGCAGACGCTCAGCTTCTGCTGACCCGAATTGACAAAGCTTTCGTCGAAATCCCCCGGCCGCTGATCACGCTGCACGTCGCCCGCGGCTACGATGATGAATGGTCACTGAGCCAAGAACGTGGAGAAGAACTTCGGGCAATGGATCCGGAAACTGACTGGCGCGAAGTCTCGGGAGAAAAACTACGCAACTTTACTGAATACTTCAGCTTCTCGAATCCCGAAGGCTGGCTGTTCTACCTCCCAGCATTCATGTCCGATGAACTGCGCGACTTTCCTTTCGACTGCCATGGTGCTGCACTCACCTTTCTAAATCCCAGAGACCCAAAAGCAGCCCTTCTGAACAACGAACAAATGGGCTGTTTGGAAGCCTATCTGAACTTAGACGGACTGGCAGACTCAGAAGAGTTGTATTACTGAGTCGGGCTCGCGTCGACAGAGAAGGTGCGAGACTGAACATACCCATGGGCAGCAATTGCGTCAGCCAACGTCAGCGCTCCTGATTGATAACCTGCTACCCCTTTGGGACGAAGAGAAGTTAGGGCGATCGTGATAGACAGCGGTGTATTCGGTGTTGTCAACGTCGTCGCCCCACTAGAGGTAGCGCCCTGGTTCAAATCCGTTTGATGTTAAATTCACAGTCGCTCCCGCTGGAACAATCATGTTTGTCGCAACACCAGCCGAATCCAAATAGTGAAGCTCGATTTGAAAATCGACGATATTCTCCACGAGATAGTCCTCCAGAAGAGTGCGCCCACTATTATCTGCCGCGTATACTGGCCAATGGGTCACCCAATAATCCTGATGGAGATTAGAAACATCTAAGAAGCGCAGAGGTGCGACTGCCGACTCCACTTCGGTGCGAAGGTCGGCCTTGAGCGACTCGTCCTCAACGGTGAATGCGAAATAGCGAGGAGTGTTTGCGTCATCGATCTGCACCAATCCCGCGTCAATATGAGGGACCCCGTTCGAGGTGAAGAGAGTTTTTGGCTCATTGAGGACAAACGATGATGAGGCATCCGTGACGTCTGTCGGGAGAACAAAGTTACCCATGGAGTCCGTCGCAGAAACCATCCAGCCGACGAACGACTTCGAATCTGGGTTTTCAGGCGTGTACTGCGGAGTCGAACCATCGAGCCCGTCATTGGTATTCGACCGCCAAACTCCCGTCCAAGCTTGGCGCCCGGGATCGGCAGTCGTGCCACCAATTTCCGTCGCTTCATTTGTCGGAGCTCCTGCGGTTGAATCCCCTCCCAAAATCGCTGCCGATGCGGTGATTCGTTGATCTGGGCCCGCAGCCGCCTGCAACTCCCCCATCGCGACTTTAAGGCCGGCCAATGCTGACTGCTGGGCAGCATGAGTTCGGCTCTGAGCTCCCGCCCCCCGCTGAGTCAGCGTAACAAACGACGCGATCACGGTAATCAGAAGAACGAGAACCGCCAAAATTAGGATCGTCGCGATGAGCGCAAAACCCTTCGTGGGGGGGACGTTGTCTGGCTGAGGGGTATTTGGGTTCATAGACTGGAGATTGTTACGACCTAACTACAAAGTATTTTGAGTCGGATGAGCAAAAATACGGGTGTCACGATAGAGAATGTCCGTTCGACTCAAATCATCACGGAATTTCGGCCTCTTCTTTTCGGTTTGGGAAAGCCCACCAAAAACTGGGCTAAAATCAGAGCGGGATTTCTTTAAGGACTTGCCGCAGCTGGCTGAAGGACGACTTGCTGAGTTTTCTGAAAACTTGCCGGGATATTGTAAGTCCGGCTCCACGTCGCCGTTCTGGCATCAAAATCGCACTGCCAAAAATCACGACCATGCATACTTTGGTCGAACGGCTTACCATCAATAAGCAGAGAGTAACCACTGTGGGAATTCAGCCCGACAAAAGTGATTGGCACATAGCCGATCCCGTTGGTCATCGCAAATGCCGCGCGATCGTCCACGACCGAAACTCGAACGTCCGGAAACGATCGCTGCACCGCACCGACCGTAGCCTTTACCTGCAAATCATCACCGTTGACCTGACGGTGAATCATTCGCCAAGAATCCCCAGCCTCTTTCAACGCCGCGCGATGGGTGTCATTTGGCCCATAATAATCCGATGCACGCTGTGGTACGATGAGGTGCTGGATCGTCGCTTCGACATAGTCACCGGCTAGAAATTGAGTAACTCCCGGTGGCGGGATCACTTCCAGGATCGAAGATTTGCCACCTAGTCCACGATCGATCCCCCGTTCGGCAAGCCATGGATGGGCGGGCTTGCCACCCAACACCGCCTTCCACTCGCGAATCACCATCCCACGGTTGGCCGTCGCGCTGTATTGAGCCGATGGCTCGGCCTCGTGGAGAGACGCCCAAGGAAGACGATCTCGGATCTCGATTGGGTTACCTCTGTAGGTATTCCCACCCCACTGGGCGTCCCATTCATTGATCAAGCCAGCAAAGTTCCCAACCGCGAACTTCTTCTCTCGGGTCGGATTGTAGCGATCAGATCCGACCTGAAAAATTGCCAGTCGGGACAAATCGGTGGGCTTGTCGACATCCATTCGAATCCGATAGGTCGCGCAGACCAGATCATCACTGCGAGCAATACTCACCGTTTCGTGATGGCGAATCCCAGTTTGGGCGATTTGCCCGCGATACATCACTTCGGTCAGGCAGGGGCCGTAGCGAAGGTAGTCCGCCTGCATTCCCGCGTGGCCCAACCGATTCCCATTCGGGTCAAACGCCCGGAAAAAGTCCCCTCCCCCAACGTTTGTCGTCCAACGCCACTTTGGGTTCCTACTGCTGCCCGAGACCATCATGGGACGCATATCGGTGATCGCGCAACTTGCCTGAACCTGCTCGGGTTCATAGCATACCGATTCGCCCCAAGAACCGAGAGCACTCTGATCCCATCGCTGATTGCCGCCCCATCCGATCAGACTCAACTGAGCGTGTGAAGCTGCTGGAAGCCCACCCCAGTGGCCGTAAGCCATCGTCAGCTCAAGCTCAATTTTCGCCTTGGCAGGCAGGTGGACGAGGCTCAGCGCGTGCAGCCACTGCCCTTGATATTCGCCGCCGCTTGGGTGCCGATGCCAGTTTTTGCTTAACTGCACCGGGATGCCAGTCGGGTTCCCCTCAAGGTCTCGCAGTATTACACTGACCCCGGTAATTGGAGAGCCGATCCCCTGTCGGAATTGATTTTTCTCAAAAAGCAAACGGGCGACTTGAGCTTGATCCGTTGGATTCGACAACTCGATACGCACTCGTTCGAGAGCATCGTTGGTTGGGCTACTTTGACCTTTGGGAGCTACCGGACGAGTACCGTCGAGATCAATTCGATGCCGACTTGCAACCCGATCGTAGGACACCGGACAAGACCTGCCGTCGGCAATCTCGGTCGCTTTAACCACAACGACTGGATCTGTCGAAAGGCTCCGAAGGGTCAGTGGATCAATGACCAGACCGACCTCGCGCCAGGTCGCGCCAGAGAGGTTAGGGGCCTGTTCCGCAGTAGCATTTGGCCCACTGCTCTTTCCAGAATGCTTGAGACCCAGAGAAATCTTCGCCTTGTTCCAAACCGCACGCGGTAGGTTACTGCTGGCTTGAACGTCTTTTCGAAACTCCCAACTTCGAACTGCGCCTCGACCAGAAGGTGGTTGTTCAGAATGCCTCCTGAGCCCTTTAAATTCATCTCGGTTGAGAGCGCGATCATAGATTTTGATCTGATCAACCACTCCTCGAAACGCAAAAACTCCCCCGGGCTGGTCGCCACGATCACCAAAGGTCAGGTTGCCTGGTTTCGGTATGTAAGCCTTGCCCACTTTCACCTCTCCGTGAATTCGACCGTTCGAATAGAGTCGCAAGTTCCTGCCATCGTAACTCAGAGCCAGATGGTTCCACTCGTCGATTCTGAGAACGCTCTGAGCATCGAGAACATGGGCATTTTCGCTGCCTCCTCCAATATTCAGCCGCGCCTGAGCGCTTCCGTCGTTACGCAGCATGAGCCCATAATTTCCGTCGGACTCTTCGTTTTGGTTTTTGCAAAAAAGCCAAGGCGAATGCTTACCGGCGTCAAAACCTTCTGGGGCAAATACCCAACATTCGATGGTGAATTCCGCAGGCGTGGGGCAGTCATCTGCCGGAATCACCAGGCGATTGGTCCCATCGAGACCAAAGCCCCCATTGATCCGGCCAAACGATCCATCACCGGCGACAATTGGAAGCTGACCAGGGCGAGCAAAGAGCGTCAAGCCAAGCCGATCTGGCCAAGCGATTGTCTCAAACCGAGCCTCTACGTTGAGTGGGTTCCCCTGATCGTCAGCAAACTTCAGTCCTGTGACATCCGCACGCTGAACGAATTTTCCGGCCTCGATTAAACGTGGACCAGTGAACCGCGTGGCAGGTTCGGAGCCAATACAGTGGTAGGTTTTGCCATCAATCGTGATCCCGAGATCGAGGTCGGTTTTGGGCAAATCGACAAACTTGGTAGCCACTGGCCCCAAGCCTACCTGATCCAGCGACTCGGTATTCAAGATGAAGCGATAATAGCCACTTTCGATGCAGCGATCCCAAGCAGCACCTTCGACGACAGTCGGGTAACCTTGCGCCCACCACATCGAACTGTAGTCCACCGCTTTCGGCATAAAATTCTTCATATCTGGACTCTGAGCAGTCACTGCGGCCCCCATCGTGAAGAAAAGAATCGAGCATCCGATTCTCCCTAGCGCTCGAAGATCGCAGAACTTTAGAAAACGTGAATTTGATCGCTGAATCATGGATGCCTCGAACGGTTGTGCATGATGAATGCCATACGCCGTTAATTACTCACCCAAATGCCCGAACTATCCAGAACCTCTATGAACTTTGGTTGAGCTTTCTGAACCACCCACTACAATCTCCGTCACCACAGCTATGGGAGACGATCAGGAACATAACCGCAAAACCCTCGACGAGCGCAATCAGATGACCGATCTGGAGCGCCTGCGCCACTCTGCTGCCCATGTTTTAGCAACGGCGATTCTTGAGGTCTGGCCCGATGCGCAACTCGCGGGCGGGCCGCCAGTCGATAGCGGCTTCTACTACGATATCGAGCTCGACCACCGGATCACTCCCGACGATTTCGAGAAAATCGAAGCCGCCATGAAAAAGGTGGTCAAAGCCAACCAAACTTTCGAGAAGTCAGTGGTTAGTCGCGATGAGGCCCGCGCTCTGGCCGAATCCGGTCGCCTTGGTGCCCTCTCTGAGCGCGGAGCCCCCAGCAAATTTAAGATCGATCTCCTCGACTCGATTCCTGAAGGAGAGGAAATTTCGCTGTTCCAGAACGGTGATTTCCTCGATCTGTGCGCAGGCCCTCACGTCGGCCGGACTGGCAATTGCAAGGCGTTCAAAGTGATGTCGGTGGCCAGTGCCTTCTATAAAGGCGATGCCAACAATCCGCAGCTCCAACGCATCTACGGAACCGCCTTCAAGAACAAGACCCAGCTGACCGAGCACCTCGAACGGCTCGAACAGGCGAAGGAGCGCGACCACCGGAAACTCGGGCGTGAACTCGGGCTATTCCATATCGACGAATCTGTCGGCCAAGGCCTGATCCTCTGGAAACCGAAGGGTGCGATCATCCGTAATGAGCTCCAGAATTTCATCGGGGCAGAACTTGATAAGCAAGGCTACTCGCAAGTCTATACCCCCCATATCGGCAAACTCGACCTCTATCGGACTTCAGGGCACTTCCCTTACTACGCCGAATCACAATTCCCTCCGGTCATCCATCGTGACGGGCTACAGAAGTTGGCCGACGATAACTGCACGTGCGGAGAATTGGTCAATCTGATCGGAACCGGTGACATCGAAGGCTTCATGCTCAAGCCGATGAACTGCCCCCATCACATCAAAATTTTTGATTCCGAGCAGCGTTCCTATCGCGACCTTCCAGTTCGACTTGCCGAATTCGGTACCGTCTACCGCTGGGAACAAAGCGGAGAACTCGGTGGCATGACCCGCGTCCGTGGATTCACACAGGATGATGCGCACCTGTTCTGCACTCCCGATCAAGTCGAAGAAGAAATCAACGGCTGCCTCGGTCTCGTTCAGAAGGTGCTTGGCACCCTAGGAATGGACGACTACCGAGTTCGGGTCAGCCTGCGCGGCCCCGATGCTGATAAATATGTCGGAGACGCCGCGAACTGGGATGCCGCCGAAGACGCGCTGCGCCGAGCTGCGGCAACTCTCGGCAAACCGTTCACCGAAGAGCCAGGCGAGGCAGCCTTCTACGGACCGAAGATCGACTTCGTCGTCAAAGACGTTCTCGATCGCGAATGGCAGCTCGGAACTGTCCAAGTCGACTACAACCTCCCCGAGCGTTTCGACTTGTCGTACATCGGCTCAGACAACGAAAAACACCGCCCAGTAATGATCCACCGCGCTCCATTCGGGTCGATGGAACGATTCACTGGTGTGCTCATCGAACACTTCGCTGGGCACTTCCCAACCTGGCTCAGCCCTGAACAAGTCCGCATCCTACCGATCTCCGACAAATTCGGCGATTACGGCCGGGGTATCGAGGAGCGACTGAAAGAAAAGGGCATCCGCGCCAAACTCGACCTAAACAACGAGAAAGTCGGCGCTAAGATTAGGCTTGCCCAAATTGACAAGGTCGCATACATGTTGGTCGCTGGTGAACGCGAAGCGGAGGCTGGACAAGTCTCTGTCAGGCACCGTCAGCGCGGTGATTTAGGAAGCATGTCCATCGACCAATTTGAAGATCTCATTGTTCAAGAGATCAATAACCGTGCGCTGTAACTTCCGACAGCCCGCTCTCAACTGCCTCGCAGTCGGGAAAATCGATTTTGCCAAGTGGCCCCAATCAGGTCACCTTGGTACTGCAAAGAACACATCCAACACGTACTCCCATAGCTAAGAAGCCAAAACGAAGATTCAACCGTCGCCGGGATATGACCCGGATCAACGACCGTATCCGCGCACCTAAGGTGCGGGTTATTGTTGTCGACGGCAAAGAGGAAAAACAGGCCGGTATTATGGCAACGCGAGAGGCCGTCGAGGCCGCGAAGCGCCTAGGTCTAGATCTCGTTGAGATCGCACCGCACGCCAATCCCCCAGTCTGTAAGATTGTAGACTTCGGGAAGTACAAGTACGACAAGGCGAAGCAGAAGAAGGAGGCCCCCAAGCAAAAGGGCGGCAAACTTAAAGAGGTGAAATTCCGAGTCGGCGTCGCAGAAAACGACTACCGAATCAAGATCACCCGGGCCGAGGACTTCCTAATGGAAGGCAACAAGGTCAAGATCCAACTGATGTTCCGCGGACGCCAAATGGCCCACACTGATCTCGGGTTCGTCCTGATGAAGAAGGTTCAAGAAGACCTCGCTTTGTGTGCCCAGACTGATTTCCAACCGCGACTGTCAGGCCGAAATATCGGTATGCAGCTCTCGCCACTTCCAGAACAACAGCGGGCCCGCAAATGGCGCGCTGAAGATGATCACGAAGATCTCGGAGAAGATCCAGAAGAGCTGGATGACGAAGAAGAAGAGGACGATGCCCCAGAGGAAGCGTCCACCGATTCTAAAGACGAAGCGGAAAAGGAATAGCGTGGCAAGCAGTCTCTGCTCACGAACTTTAGCCTGCGCCTACCGACATCGGTAGACGCAGGCGTTTTTTTCGTATTCGGTGTTGGAAGAGACCTTGACTACTAGCACCCCGTTACCAGAGCCCTACTGGCGAAGAGATGGGCCTGTTGCCCTCGCTGGTTTCGGCATAGTCGTCGGGCTGACTCTCCCCTGTCTCGGAAGCGACTTCCAATCCGAGATCACCGGGCCGTCAGAAAGCAAAATGATGTGCATGTGGCCATCTGCCATTCAGCTAATTACTTACGCTCGGGCGAACCGGAAGGCCTTTATGACCAACTTCCGAACACCAGTCGGCGACTGCTCTTCGCCTCACTGTTTGCCTTAGTCTGTGTAGTCGTGGGGATTCTGAGAACCGACTCGCTATCCCAAGCTGTTCCCCTTCTGGCGTTTGCTGCGATCACCAACCTTCTGCCGAGCGCGATTATCTGGCTCGCTGGTTCCTTCCTGCTATGGAAACGAACTTCAGTGAACGGAACAGAAATGTAGGAGGAAGTTTACGACCGATGAAAACGCCAGATCGGTCGGGCTGATATTATCAACCGTCCTCATAACTAATTCCGATCCCCCGATCCCCCGCAGGTGATCATTGACGTTGGCATCCGCAAGGGCACTATAGGCAGTCGGATAATGAACCAAATTATCCACTCTCACCCAGAACAAATCGAACATCATGGCACTTTCAGTTGGCGACAAAGCCCCAGACTTCACCCTCACTACACTTGGCGCAGACGGCCCGGAACTCTTTACCCTGTCCGAGAAAATCGGATCTGGTAACATCCTGCTTCTCTTCGTCCCCATGGCTTTCACAGGAGTCTGCACCGACGAATTCTGCTCGGTGACTCAAAATCTCGAAACCTACGAAGGACTCAATGCGACCGTTGTTGGAATTAGCGGAGACAACCCGTTCGCCCAAGCTGCTTGGGCAGAGAAGGAAGGCATCAAGCTGACCCTTCTTAGTGACTACGAGCACACCGCAGCAAAAGCCTACGATGTCGCCTACGATGCATTCCTCCCAGAAAAGAACCTGACAATGGGCGGTGTCGCCAAACGCTCAGCCTTCATCGTCGACGGTAGCGGTGTCATCCAGTATGCCGAAAGCCACGACAGCCCAGGAGACCTTCCTGATTTCGAAGCCATCCAAGCGAAGCTAACCGAACTCGGATAGAGCAAAATTTTAAAAACAAAAAGGCCGGGCTCCATTCAGAGTCCGGCCTTTTTTGTTGTGTATTCAACGGGCGTCCCTCACCAACCTAAGTTGGACAAGCGTCCTGCATACATTTACACGAAAATCTCGGAAGTGTCAAAAAAACGTTTCAATTCAGCCGCCGCAGCTTCTGGAGAATCCGATGCGTGGCAAACGTTGGTCTGCTTGTCGACTCCGAGATCGCCACGAATCGTGCCTTTGTCAGCCGCTGCGGAATCTGTCGGCCCGAGAAGGTCTCGGACGCGGTCAATCGCGTTTTCACCTTCCAGGGCGAGAGCCACGACCGGCGCCGATTGCATGAACTCGACCACGTTCGGGAAGAAATCGAAGTCTTTGATGTGCGAGTAGTGCTCCTCAAGAAGCGCCGTCGAAAGCTCCATCATTTTAAGACCGCGGATCTTGAATCCTTTAGCCTCAAAGCGCTTCAGCACCTCGCCAGAATAGCCCTTTGTCACGCAATCGGGCTTCAGTAGAATGAGTGTCGTCTCGTTAGACATTCTAGGCTTTAGGCGCATTGAGATCGGCGGTCAAGAGCGATCGCCAGATCTAGCGGGGTGTTGAAAAAGACGGCGACTCGTCGCGGAGCCTCATGTGATCGAGGGTTAGGCGCGAGGATCATGTGATCGAGGGTTAGGCGCGAGGATCAAATGGATGAACATCCATGCGTGACGAGCAACAACGACCTCGTTCTCATGAGGTTACGCCCGAAGGGTTTGCGCAGCCTTCGATTCGGCGAAGCCGCTTTTCTATTCAACAATTCCTTCAAAACGACAGGTTGCCGAGTTTTTCAACACCCTGCTAGGGACTGCTAGGGAGGGCTTGATCAATTCAGGCGATCTGCCATTGCTGTCCAGATTTCGCCTAGCACGGCGCGAGGCCGGCGTGGATGAACATCCACAACCAACGAGCAACAAAGCTAGGAGTAGTCTGGGCTGTAACCCGAAGGGCTCAATTTTTATTCAGCGCGCAGCGCTGCCAGACCTGATCTCAATTCTCATCTTTGTGGCGGGTGGCTGAATTGATCAGCCCTTACCCTAAAGAGGCCGACCATATGTGTCACACCGATTCGCCCAACCCTTCATCCAGCGCTCCTCATTTCCGGAAGCATTGGCGACTCTTCGTTGGAGGGTTCGTTTGGCCGATCGCCCGAACTCAACGGCAGCTCCAGGGCCACTCCCGACATTCTCCATTCCCTCTAATACCTGAAGCATCCCCCATCCCTGACCCTTGTAGCGTTCTGCGGTATTCGTGCCCTCTCCCTTAAAGTTCACGTAATCGACAAGGGCGTAAATTCCCTGTGGTGAACTCGCAACCGCATAGAATTGCCGCTTCACCCTGTCCCGATTAGCAACAGGAGCCGCCGCCAGCAGTTTCGGTAATGCAGCCTCCATTCGGGCAATGATGAAATCGGTCTGGAGATCAACGGTCGCTTTCAGCCAATTGGCCAACCCATGATACTGAGGATTCCCTGAATCGCGGGCCGCGACAAAATTTACCTTCTTCGGCCATGGACACGGGCCTTCGTAAAAACTCGGAACTTGGTGACCACGAGCCTTGGCAAATGCGACGAGTTGAGGGAAACTCTCTTCGTAGGGCCCGCGTCGCCCCTCGGGATACCAAATAAAATGGCCGATCCCTAGCGAAGCAAACGCTTCACCATCATTCCAACTCATCAACCCTGCGACCGTGCCTCCACACTCATTTTTCCAAATTTTTTGCCCAATTTTTCGGCGGTCAGCAGCTGCGATGCGGATCTGTTTTCCCGCAGCTGGTGCGGCAACCGCCGCTCTTGACGACGGCCCTACAGGCCCCGCTGCATCAGGTACAGCGCACGATCCTAGCAAAAATACCGCAACCCCACAGAGAAGGAGCGGAAACGGCCGCGCATAAAAAGTTTTCCGTTTTGCAGCAATGTATTGATCTGATGGCTTCATTTTCTTAAGTTATCCGAGATTTCTGGGAATTGGGGATGTCGTAAAATGGCACAAATATCGTTCAACCTGAATGACGGAAATGAGTTCGTCTTTGAGATCGATGAAGCGTTCATGACGCTTGGTCGAGATCCGAAGAACTCGATCGTCATCAATAACTCTTATATCTCGAGCTTCCATGCCGAGTTTCGGAGAGTCGAAGGTAGTGAAGACTACGAGCTCACTGATCTCGGGTCGTTCAACGGAATCGCCATCGCTGGAAATAAGATCGAGAAGGCGATCCTGAAAGACGGCGACAAAATTGCATTTGGGCAGCTTGAGGCCAGATACCGATCCAAAACCGTTCTGCCCGAACTGAGCGAAACTCCGAAAAAGGAACCCGAAGGGAAGAAGGACGAGCGCATGATCGGGATCAACGGCGCGACGATGCGGATTCCGGTCCCACCCGCTGAAGCCAGCAGGCGCGAAAGCAGCGAGTATCGCGTAGCCGCTACTAAACTGGAAGAAATCGAAATCAAACTCAACGAACGAGCCGAACGATTGCTCGAACTTGAGGACGCGATCAACAAACTCGGCGGAGACAAAGCTTTCGCCGCAGCACAACAGAGCCTTTCGGCCGATGCCGCTGCCAAAGATTTCCGCGCTCGCTTGTCAGAGAGTGATGAGATCCAGAAGAAACTCGAAAGCCAAAACCGAGAACTTCGATCCGAAATCGCGACCCTCGGAACCGCTGTCAAAACGACCCGTGAAGAGGGTTCGAAGGTATCCGATGAAATCAGCGCTAAACTCGCCGACACCGAGAAACAACTCGCTGAGAAATCCGACGCCCTGACCAAAGAGCGCGACGAGTTGAGAGCTGAACTCGATGGCTCGAAGAAGGCTTCCGATGAGGCAGCCAAACGCGCCGACGACTTGCAGAAGCAACTCGATCAGGCTCGCGATGACGCTTCCAAGTCGACCGACGAAGTTCAGGCAAGGCTCGCAGACACCGAGAAACAACTCGCTGAAAAGTCTGACGCCCAAACCAAAGAGCGCGACGAGTTGAGA
>ENA-ORXR01004287-ORXR01004287.1-marine-metagenome-genome-assembly--contig:-NODE-4287-length-12036-cov-5.440756_pt1 | contig 12036 bp, 8 predicted proteins | sample MGYA00237866_ERZ511479 | MGnify/ENA metagenome assembly ERZ511479 | reverse complement strand
CGCGTGTGTGCGCTCGGCATGGAAGATGCCAAAGGCTTCGAGTTCGGGGGATTGGATGGCTGCGGTGTGGTGGTTCTCGTTATGTGTCAAGATATTCCGATGATTTTGTCTTGATGTAATTTCAGCACAAGATACGGTTTTTACGGCAGATAGACAGCCACATCGAACATTTGACATCCAACATTGACCAAAAATGATAAATGGTAAATGTCGAAATGTTCAATGTACACTGTCTCAGTGCAACTTTTCATGGCACATAACTCTGATGGTATGTTTTTGAAGGACACCCAGAGTACCCACCGTCTCAGTGCAACTTTTCAAATGCACATTCTCTGACTGGGTTACATCATGCACAGAGGGAGACCTCTTATTGTCTCAGTGCAACTTTTCATGGCACATAATTTTGATTGTTTATAAATCTTTAGTAGATAAGTTTGGAACAGTCTCAGTGCAACTTTTCATGGCACATAATTTTGATAAATTTGATAAATGACATTGAGAAAGAGCTTAAAGTCTCAGTGCAACTTTTCATGGCACATAATTTTGATATCGTACGACAGAACAAAACACAAAAGAACAATTGTCTCAGTGCAACTTTTCATGGCACATAATTTTGATACGTGTTTTTTGTAAGTAATTGATTTACAGCACACAGCGTATTTTTTCATGGAGCTGGAATCGGGCTTTTTTGTCAAACACCCTCACCATTTATATTTTTTTAAATATGTCAAATAATAATGGTATTGCCGATATTTATGTCTCGTTCCCAATAGCGTGAGGAATAGGAGGTGATTCTGTGCAATTTGTTGCATCCACACTAATTTCAACTAATCTTCTTCTAACTGCTCCAAAAGCTGCTCCCATTTGGCTTTGAGTAGGGCTTTTTCAGGGAGTTTGACTTTGTAATCTGCAACGAGGGTAGGTGAGGCATTGCGACTAAGGGCATATTCGACCACTGTATCATCCTTGCCTTTGCAGAGCAAAATGCCGATACTTGGGTTTTCGTGTGGGGTTTTGATGTCTCGGTCAAGGGCTTCGAGGTAGAAGTTGAGTTGACCAAGATGTGCAGGTTTGAAGCGTTCAATTTTTAGTTCGATAGCGACAAGGCATTGTAGGCTTCGATTGTAAAACAACAAATCAATAGCAAAATCTTGATTCCCAACTTGCAAAGGATATTCTTCGCCCATAAATGCAAAATCACGTCCAAATTCGAGTAGAAATTTTCGGATATTTTGACTGATTTTGTGTTTCAAATCCTTTTCATCATGCTTTTGGGGGAGGTCAAGCATTTCGAGTACATAGGTGTCTTTAAAGATATTTTCGGGCGATTGTGGTAAGGCTTTTATTGTTTCATCCAATTTGGCATTACCCAACATCACACGCTCGTAATAGCTGCTGTTAATCTGTCGGTCAAGTTCGCGGAACGATAGGCGTTCTTTGATACACAGCCGGATATAAAACTCACGTTCTTTGGTGGTATCACAGCCCATAATTCGCCGATTATGCGACCAACTCAATTCTCTCCACAGTGTTGAGAGTTTTTCATCGTCTTTATAGGTTTCATAAAATTGCTTCATCCGCCATAGGTTTTGTGAGGAAAATCCTTTGACGTTTGGGTGTTGGGTTTTGATATAATCGGCAAGTTGCTGAATGACAGCTTTCCCCCAATCTTGCTGTTGAACTTGTTGGTGGAGATATTCGCCCACGTTCCAATATAAGTCAACGAGTTGTCTATTGGCAGCTTGATAGGCTTGGATTTGTGCTTTGTGTCTCGCCTCACTTATTAGCTGAATAACATGGTCGAATTGTACTTGTAATTGCATAAATTAATTTGTGCAAAGTTATGGAAAAATGTTGATTTTTAGCCTTATTAAAATCATGCTCCAGTAGTGAATAGTGAATGAGTTGATTAGTGAATCGGGTAGTAGGTGGTGGCTTGTGCGGTGACTTTTCTCGCGTTCGCCTGATTCACCAGTTACCTAATTTCCCAATTACCCAATTCAGTGCAACTTTTCATGGCACATAACTCTAATTGACAGGTAATAATATAATCCTGACCTCTTTTATGTCTCAGTGCAACTTTTCATGGCACATAATTCTGATAAAGCAACAATGGGACAAACACAGCTATACTTCTGTCTCAGTGCAACTTTTCATGGCACATAACTCTGATAATCATTACACAAGCTCAGGCAGACGACCTGATGGTCTCAGTGCAACTTTTCATGGCACATAACTCTGATTGGGAGATGGCTCGTCAAAGATGGCAGTCAAGTGTCTCAGTGCAACTTTTCATGGCACATAACTCTGATTAGAAGGTTATGGAAATATAAGACGTGCAAAAGGTCTCAATGCAACTTTTCATGGCACATAACTCTGATATATGATGAGGATCATGATGATGATGACAAACTATTGTCTCAGTGCAACTTTTCATGGCACATAACTCTGATGCAACAGGATAAGTGTAATCGAAACGGACTACATTGTCTCAGTGCAACTTTTCATGGCACATAATTCTGATTTTATCTTGAGAAACCAATTCATTATTCTTTTTGTCTCAGTGCAACTTTTCATGGCACATAACTCTGATGGGAAGATGCATGCGTTGAAGACGTGTACTGGAAGTCTCAGTGCAACTTTTCATGGCACATAACTCTGATTCTAATGAACTTGGTAATTCAGATATCGCATTCAGTCTCAGTGCAACTTTTCATGGCACATAATTTTGATATCAAAGCTACAAGTAAGCGATACAACAATTTTAGTCTCAGTGCAACTTTTCATGGCACATAACTCTGATATTCAGATGATCCATCGTTCAATGATGCCACTGAAGTCTCAGTGCAACTTTTCATGGCACATAACTCTGATACCCTGATTTTTTAGGTTTATGCCTATGATTAAGTCTCAGTGCAACTTTTCATGGCACATTCTCTGACAAATGCAACTTCTATCAGTATATGATGGAAGTGGAGCCTCAGTGCAACTTTTCATTAGCTAAAAACAATACACAGAAAAATATAAAATAAGCGGTAATTTTGCCGCTATTAATTTTGATACCCACGATGTCAAAGAACTATTGTTTTGGTTTTTATTTTCCCAGCATTGCTATGATGTGCAACATTTCATTGACACGCGCAAAAAGGGCAAATCTGGAATTGGCAGCATGTACATAGTCGCGTTTTTCATTGACCCAATAAAAGGTATTGCCAAAATATACAGAAAACCGCTTTTGTTCAAGACATTTGTTCATAAAATCAATACGTTTACGAATTAATTGTTGCAAACTATCTTCAAATCCGGCTGCCATAGCTTCCCTCGGGCAAAAAGGAATGTCCACATTATAAAAAACCAAAAACTGATAAGGGCTAATATCCTCTGGTTTTTCGTAGCTGCATACTTTAAATCCCTTAAAATTGAGGGAAGTAAAATACTCCGTCATGTCCGCCACTTTATCTGCCGGACAAAAGACGAGAAAGTCCTGACGTTCCGCTTCTTCCGCAGGTTCTATAAAATCTTCGGGTTCCAATTCCTTTGTAAACATCAATACTCGGTTGGTCAGTTTATTTGTTTCTGTTCGCAAATTTTCGGACGACTCTATACCTATTAAACCCGCTTTCCATACATACTTAAAGCTACTTTTTATCACCAAAAATTCATCATATCGCTCGCTTTCCGGTTTGATGTGTTTTAGGAGTAAATCAAATGCTGATGCAAGTTTGGCTTCTCCTGCCAGTTTTTTGGTTTCTTGTATTAAGGTTGGTAAATTCATATTTTTTGTTTTTTAGTTTGTGTAATACCGTACAGGCGATTTCAATCGCCATGTGAAAATAAATTAAACTTGTATAGTTTTCATTTATATAAAATTACAAATAAAAACTATACTACACATGGCGGTTAAAACCGCCTGTACGAGACGGACTTACTTTTTCAATTTTCTAAATGCTGCATTTTGAATACTGCCGTCTCCTTTAAAAGTGGCTGCAACGATGACGACAGTGCCTACGTCCAATGCGCTGCGATATGCCGATAGCGGCACTTCTGGCATATTGTCTTCGGCGATGTACAACTTGACGATATTGGGCTTGGTCAGTCCACCGGATTTGATGACTTGTGCTTCTATTTCTGCGCCCCTTTTTAGGTTGATTTTTTTATTATAAAAAACAGGCTGCACCGTAGGTAATGCAAGTTCATCCTCGTCCGGTATTTTAGTTTTTTCTATAACCTTTAAATCCTCGCTATTGAGTTGCAACCAACCCAAAGGACTAATATCGTATTGCGAATAAGTCAGTCGGCGCGATTTTGGAAAACGGCCAGGATTGGGCATATAATCGCGCTTGCCGTTTCTATCGCCCCGATAGCCGATAGCGTACATTTTCATAATGCGTTTCATCAAGTCTTTTCTATCGTCATCTTCCAAAAAATACAGCATTTCGGTGATGCCCCTGAATCCCGTACCAAAGCCCAAGTGCATCAGGTAGTTATGGCTTTCTTTGAATACTTTTTGATAACCTGCCTTGAGGTTTTTATCCAATCTCGCCTCCTCGCGCCTGACTTGGCTGACCTCAAAATTTTTAAGGTAATTGTCTATCCAATCGTGTTCTGATTTGAGTTGCCTGCGGCAAAATGTCCGCATCGTATCAATCAGATGTTGTACAACTTCTTTGCGTTTTTCCTTCAAATTATCATCGGTGAGTGTCTGTATATCCAAACCAAATAAGGCTTTTACTTTAGTGCTAATGCCTTTCCAATGCCAGTCATCGCCTATTTTTATGGCATCTTTTTCTGTATCAATCCGGTCTTTTATGGCATACAAAAATTCGACATTAAAACTCAAATCGGTGGTCAGCGTCTTTTGCGATTTAATGGTTTCGGCATAAGGAGCTTGCCTTTGTATCGTCGGTTCCCATACAAATTCACCTTTATTTCGTCCGGGTTCTCTTTGGGTGACAAATAGCTTGATGTCCTCTACATTTGTGCTGTTGTCAGGGGTCTCCAAATGAGCATCGGCAAACATCACGAGTTTCATCAAATCGTATTTTTCATCATCTTTTTTGCCCTTCGGCGCAGCACAATAAAAGGCTTTGACCTCTAAGGGTTTGGCAAATCTATTTTCTACGGGTCGCTCCCTGATTCGCCGGTCAATCAGGTCAATGATTTCCCTTCTGTCGGCATGATTGGACATCCAATGATACAAGACCGCAGTACGCAAAGCCCCTTTGAGCGAGCTACCCGGAATGTACAAGCGATTCACACCCGTCGCTATGTCTATGGTCTTAATGGCTTCATTGACCTGCCCCTCAATTCTGCCCTTTTCTACGCCACTTTTCGGGATATTATTTTTTTTAATAAAATTAAGAAATTTATTATACGTAAAATTTTTGTCATCCAGTTGATTGCAAAAACCAATTGGATTAAGCGTATCCCGTACATTATAATATTCTCTTTTAATTCTATTATCATTACGATTTCTCTTTCGCTCGCCTTCTAATCTAAATAATTCGGCGTACATCTTTCCGACCCAATCCGCAAATTCGCGTGGCTTGTTTTTATCTTCTAATGAATTTAAAAATAGAAGAAAATCCCGTTCACTTATTTTATAAAATGTATTTTGATGTACGACATATTCGAGCGAAGAGAGCTTTTCTCCACTACCAATGTGAACAGGTGTTAGTGTTGTTATTTTTAATTGCATAATAAAAATGTTAAGTAGTGAGACAAAAATAAACTGACAACATTTTGAACCACTAAGCGCACTAAGGACACGAAAATCGAATAGACGCAGAGTTCACAAAGAATTTCTAAGTATTTAATAATGAATTTCTTACACTATCTTAGTTTTCTTACTTCGTTAATTCGACATTCGTGTTCTTAGTGGGCTTAGTGGTTCAGATATTTTGCCCAATTACTTATTCAGGAATTTTCGCTTTCACCATAAAACCATGTCCGTATCGCCATACAGGATGTCCTACACTTTTCCCTTTTCCTACTTCCCGATTTTCTCCAAAAATATCGGATGAATGTCCTGAAATATTAGGAAATACCGAGCCTTCTGTAAAAAACAAGGTTGGATTTTTAGCTATTTTTTTATTGTATTTATTTTGAATAAAACCATGTCGCTCCACGAGTTTATAATTCATTAATGGCGATTGCTGTTGCTGATAATTCATGCGTTCAGCTTCTGTCGGATGATAGAGTGACAAGGTGACTTGTGCATTAAAATCTTGCGGTTCTTGCAGTTCAAAATCTTTGCAAGTCATCTGGAATGCCCCCTTTCCGATAGATTTATCGCCACCAATACCATGATGTTGCAAAAAGCGTAGCGCAGCTTCCAATAACTCCACATTACCTTTTGCCAAAAAGTATAATCCGGTATCCAATGATTGATTATTTTTGTCTTTTATCGTGACATGATTTTCTTCTATATGAAAAAGTTGTCCGCCATTATTCAATTCAAGTGTAGCACCTGTTACCCGATTGATGGTGTTGTGGGTGACAGCGACACTTTTGACACTTGGTATCGTGCTAAGGTGATTTTCGGGCAATTCCTTCGGCTTGATAGCTCCGATTTCCCGTTCAAAATCATGCAAGGTCATCCAAGTCCGTTTTTTGAACTTTTTAAGACTGCGAAATGCCTCCTTTTTTTGCTGAAAAGGAATGTCATCATCTAATGGCTCATGCGCGGGTACGGACTTGTATATACGCGGCAGAAAATGCACTCGTTCACCTGCATACATCGCATAAGGAAAGGCAGAACTGATGTATATAGCCTCTGAAGGATTGCCTCCGGCTTGGTAGGCAGCTATAAATTCTTCCAACTTTTGCGTGCTGTATATCATCCGAATTGCCCAGCAAATTGCGCCCCAAAGTGTATCCGAATGTAAGCGTGAACGGTAGCCGCTGCGCGTGTCTAAATATATGATTTTACAGTTCATGCAGTGGTTAGTTTTGGAACGGCTGTGTCAGCCAATGATTTTAATTCACCTTCGATTTTTCCGATTGATTTTTTATAATTTGCGGAGTTGGTGCGGTAGTCTTCTGCCTTTAACCAGATAGGCTCTGCCAACTTAAATTCGATACGCCCGTAACCTCGACTGCCCGATTTTCCGAGTGCCGAATGTTCCAATAATTTGAGTGCTGTAAAGACGTTGTCGATGTCGCCGTTGATGTTATCTTTGATGTCACCGTTGGTATTTTCTTGTTTACTTTCGCCTTCTTTACCTTCCCATTGATACACGCTGTATATCATTTCAAAATCAAATTCAGAACCTTCAATGACGCGCTCAATAAAGCGTGGATTGGCAGCCGAAGTGACGCGGTCAATGGTATTTTCCGGCTTGTATTCGGTGTATTCGAGTTCAGTGTTGAGGGTTTTCCACTGTTCCGCTGTCTCCTCACTCGGATGTGCATCACGGACGGTCAAACCCGCCAAACCGATGTTTTTTAATTCGGCAATTTTCTCTTTTTCATCTGCCCCGATACCGAAGATGCGAACAATGTCTTTGTCTTTGGAAACATTGCCCAATTTGTCTTCAATCGGGTTGCCGATAGCTCCGGTGATGTATTCGAGTAGGTGACGCATTTTACCTTTGAGCGAGCTGCCGGGAATGTAAGGGTAATTGGTACGCGGACTCCTGATAACAGGCGAATCCAAGCCGCCAATTTCAAGTTTTTCTTTGCTTCCGCCAATGTGCAAGCCTGTTTTACAGACTATTTTGCCTCTGATAATGAGGTTGGCTTTTAAGACCGGATATTCTTTTATTGTGTTCATTTTTTATCTGTTTTTATCTGTTTTTTCAATGAATTTATGATATGCCAAAATACTTTCGATATAGGCAAAAAAGTTTTTAGTGGCTTCTTTGTTGTCCTCGACTCCTTCGCCGACCACTGCATCAATAGCGGTAATCATATCGGAGTAAAAAGACCGTCCTACGGAATTGGGTTGTCGTCCGGCTGCATAAGCCAATTTGGGTTTTAGCAAGTGCAAATCGGCTTCAATTTTTTCAAATTCACCCGAATCGTTGAATGTTTTTCGCATCTTTTCAATAGCGGAAAAGAAATTTCGTAATTGATGTGTTTTGACACCGTCGCTGACGTATTGCCGGGCATTTCTTTCTGCCGACTTTACAATGTCGCGTGGATGTTCTTTGCTTAAATCTCTCATATTATTATGATTTTTTTGATTCACGAGTTAGATATAAAACGTATTGCATCGGTATGGCGTAATCCTGAATTTTGTCAGGTTGATTAAATTCTCTGAGTATATTATCAATGATATTTCGGGTGTTTTCGGGGGCTTTGTCACTTCCTCTTTCCAGCACATCTTCTGCGAATCCTTGTCGTCCGACGAGGTAATGCACACGCGCAACATTTTGATAAAAGACCATATCATCTTTATGTCCGCGAACCGCTTGTATCATACCCAATAAGCGATGTACCAATGACCGCCGGATTTTTTTGAGGGATTTAATATCTTCGGCATCTTCCTTATTTGCAGTTATTTGTAATAAGTCATCACCGACTTTGACCATTTCTGTAAATCTATCCCAAGAAAGTGTTTGATTAAAAACGCTGACGGCATTTTTTCCGGCAGGTATTTTTGGGTCGGTGTAATCATTTTGTCCGTATTTTTTTGATTTTTCTTCCAAATCGGCTGCGTCTTCTGCCATTTTAGCAATCGGATAATGCTGGTCACATAAGAAGATACCCGCACTGAAACTAATGCCGTCATTGCCACAAGTAAATGCTCTGAATTTTTCTTTTAATTCACACGCAAAGTGCAGGACATTATACCACGAACCAATCACGAAGGCATCGTCGCCACCGGAGTAGGTGGTATAGAGATTGTACTTTTTGGTGAGTTCGTTAAAATATCCGCTAAAGAATAAATCAAATTCACGACTCATACTCGCCAGTCGTGCAAAGGTGGCTTTGTGCGATTTGTTCTTCAATCCATGAGCGAATACCGCCCCCAAGTCATCCACATCCAAACGCATAGCACCGAGTTGCGGGTAGCCCAATTCATCATCGGAATTATGCTTTAATTTGGCGAGTTCTTCAAAGGTAGCAACCTCTTGATTTTTCGGATGAACATAAGAGCCGATAAAGCGAAAACTATAGGTAATCGGTATTGAAATATGCGACAAACTATCTGCCGCTTCAAGAAAATCAGAATTATTCAGACGAATCAATTGAGCTTCTGCAATGATAGCTTGATGTGTTTCCAGAAATTGTCGAATAGCATCAATTTTTTTTCCGTCACCTTTTCTTTTATGAATAAAAAACCATGTATTTTTACTTGATAATGAAGCAATTGCCAAGTCATTATCTTGTTCAAATCCTTGCGTATTAGCTCCTTCTTTTATTTTGATTTGAAGCAAGTAATCGGCATAAGGTAGCAATGTGCCGAGCCTTTCATCATCTTTAAATTTTGACTCGCTATCTGTAGCTGCCTTTTTATCTACAATATCAAATATCTCATTTAGATAATTTCTATGTCTTCTGTATTTTTGCTGTTCGAGTTGGTCATTGACCTTGATATAAGCCTCCCTGAAATCTTCAAATAATTCTTTGCCACATTCCACACCACTAACAGAAACATTGAGTGACGAACCGATTTTTTCTAATAAAAACAAGTTAAATTCTTGATTTAGTTGTTTTATCTCTGCACGGATATTTTCGTAATAAGGAAGTAACATCGTAAAATGTCCACCACCGGAAAAAATGATATTGGCGCGTTCCACGTCCATTTTGTCCACAAACCATTCTGCCAACCAATCTGTCAATATCGCTACGTAAAAAGAACGTCCGCGTAGTCGTTTAGACAGCTTTTTCGTATTGCCTACTTCGCCCTGATTGATATTGGAATAAATGAAATTTTGAATGCCGGATAGTGCGCCTTTAAGTAGCAAAAATCGCGGTGTACCTGTATCGAATTTCGGATCTTGCAAGCAACAAACTGTAGCTGCCAATATTCGGTTATAATCAAATAAACTGGCATCTGCCGAAGCTGCATTTTGCGGATTTACCCGCGCTCCGTAGGCGTTCATCCAATAAAATAAAGTATTTGCCAAAGCTGATTCGTTGTTAATTGTTTGTATCGCTTTAGCATCGTCTTGTGTTGGTAGATTGACATTCTTTTCAAGTGCATTTTCTCTTGCAAAAACAGACGTAGCATAGTTGAGTTTTTCAACTTTAAAATACTTGCTTTCAGAACTGTCACCTACATTGGAAAGTATAGATTGTAAGCCTTGAAGTGAGTCGGAATTTTTAGGGTATCCGACTAATTCCTGTGCTTTTCTAATAATTGCCTCATCGCCTTGCGCCAAATCTGATAAATTGCTTTGCAGTCCTTCTATCAATGCAGCGATGTATGTTGATTTTTTATCTGTGTTCATTTTTTCGATTTTTAGGACTTTTGTGTTACATGCCGATTTATTCGGGTTACTCCGAAGCCAAGACTACTACACCTTCCCAAGCCCACGAAAGGCGGGATTTTAATATTTGTTTTAAAATCAATATTGAAAGTCAACATCTTATTTTTGTTGACGCGAATCATTTTTTTATGGTGCATCTCACATATTGTTATTTCTATTTGTTCCGGTATGCGGTATTTCACTCCCGACGCAAAGGCAAGCATGTTTCCTTTCAGTATGTTTTCGAGTAGTTGGATGCGCTCTATCATACTGTCCATTTCTTTATATTTTTGGTAGTTATCTCCATTGAGCGCAATCCAATTCCTAATGCTGTAATGATGTTCTACTCCGTCAATCCCAAATTGATAAGGTCTCACGGTCATCGTATCCACAGATAATTGTCTGGTTTTTCCGGCAAAAGTAAGTTCCCAGTTAGGCTGTGAAAAAAAGTAACTGGCATTTTCCAGACCTTCCTCAATGAAAACTATTGTCGGGCGACTACGATTGCGTTTATACTGTATCAAAGGATACCTGTAATGGTAACCCGCTTTTTCATCGGGGTCATTATTATGATTGTGGAATAAATCCTTTTCTAATCCCACTTTTTCAATGACAGCACCTCTAAAAGCAGGCGTTTCATAAGCAGGAATAGTTGTATCAAAAGATACACTAAGCAAGCGTACTTGTTTCATAAACATTAAAATTTTAAGAATAAATAAAAGAGAAAAATTGCCTATGGGCAATAAGATAATAGCCTCACAAAAAAGTAAAGTTATCTTTTATAGAAGTTGACCAAATCAATGAATCTCTATTACAGAAATGATGGGAGCAATGAGATATTGATGCGACAAATATACGTAGTGTTCAGGAGTTTTCCAAAATTTATATGAGAATATTTTGCGATTGTAAAGCGATTCCTGTGTTGCATAAGTATTAGCATCACATTCCTCTGATTAATTATTTGTAATTCTTGAATGAAAATACGATTTTAATCAGGCTTGATTGATCACAAATACTTATCCACCGCCTCATCAATCACCTCATTATCAAACTGCTTTAAATAAACTTCTGTGATTTCAGTATTCTTGTGTCCCATAGATTCACTAATGACAGCTATAGACGCTCCGGCATGTTTCATATTGGTCGCATAACTGTGTCGGGCGGTATAGCTCGTGAGGTCGTCACCGATGTTGAGTAGTTTGCCGATTTCTTTGAGGGCTTTATTGTATTGTGCGAGTACCTTCTTTTTGCGGTTGTCGATTTGGTTGGGTGCGAGGTTATCTCTCAGCAAAATGGGGAAAATGTATGAGGTCGGATTGTTTTGTTGCTTGTAGTATTCGATAATGGGTTTGACAGCTTCGTGAATTTTGACGCTAAAATTACCACCTGTTTTAGCGCGTTTGTAGTAAACTCGGTCGCCTACGATGTCCGACCATTTTAGGAGCATCATATCTACAAAATTCATCCCGCGTGTGTAGTAGCTGAATACGAAGTAGTTGCGGGCATCGGTGAGTTTTGGATGTTCGTGTGTAGAGAAGTTCTCTATCATGCGGACTTGCTCACGGGTGAGGGCGCGTTTTTGGGTTTTACTTTTGAGTTTGGCGATTTTATAAGCGTC
>ENA-ORXR01004286-ORXR01004286.1-marine-metagenome-genome-assembly--contig:-NODE-4286-length-12037-cov-5.001505_pt1 | contig 12037 bp, 12 predicted proteins | sample MGYA00237866_ERZ511479 | MGnify/ENA metagenome assembly ERZ511479 | reverse complement strand
TCGTCCTCGAAGTAGCCGTTCTCGTAGGCGACGGCGAGCGGTGCCATGTCAGTGAGCTTGATGAAGCCGAAGGTCAGCTCGTCCTTTTCAACGTCGAGCATCTCGGTCTCGGCGGCCATCGCCGTCATGGACGTCAATCCGACCGCTACCACTGCGCCGAGGAAGCCGATTCCGAACATCTGCCGCTGCATCCCTGTATTTCGGACCGGCGAGCGGTGTCGACCCATGCAGGGCATCGTTCCGAAGACAACCCTGGCGGGTGCACCATCATGGCGGGTTTGGAGATTCGACATCGCGTAGAGTCCTGAAACATGAGTGGGAACGCGACGCAGCCTAGCCACAACCGAACGCCCTGACTCGCGTTCATTTCGCATCGGTGTGATGCACGCGGTGCAGCAGGCATCGCATTGGTGCGCGACGGACGCGAATGCTTCATGACAGCGCAGCCGGGACCGCTTTTTCCGCGCGCGACAGCGCAATGCTGGTGCGGCAACGTCGCTTTCTGGCAGGTTCGTGACGGGCCGTACCGAGTGCCTTTCCCGGCAGGCGTATACCTGCGTCGACACGATCGCCAAGGGTGCGGCACCAGTGAAGCTCCTGTGCCGTCATGACCGAGGTCGCGCCAGATGACCACCTCCCAGAACCTAATGCGCTACCACGATCTGTCTTCGCGACCGGCTCACGCCATAGAGCAAAGATGGCTCGACACTTCTGTCCCAGGCTATTCCCTGGCCCTCGATACTCGGTAAATCAACCGTCTCGACCCAGACGAGTTCGTGAGCAGTGGATGGCACAGTCACTATGTAGGCTTCCCTCTGGTCGTGCCCTGTCAAGTAGAGGCGAGAATCTGGCCCCCAGGAACCTCCCGAGTTGCTCATCGGCGCGAATCGCTGAAGCAGCGCAGTCGGGTACGTCCACGCACGTACGATAGCGAAATCATCCGACATCTTGACCAACTTCGTTCCTGCGAAATCTCGCGAGGTTTGTTCGAGCGGATGCTCCCTTGACGGTTGCCCATAGTCGGTGAAGGCGCCCCACCAGTAGCCCGCGTGGCGATCCAGCCAGGTGAACGCACCACGTCGTGTACCGAAGGAGTGTGAGCGCACTCGCTCGAGCGTGTCCGTATTCCAGACTTCAACCGAACTCCTCGTCGGTAAAGTTGGCCAGTCAGAATGCGCCGCGAATAGCCTGCCGTCGTGTATGACGCCGCCGTTGAGATGCACGATACCGGCATCACCCGTGGTCGATGCCGAGCGGGTCAACGCCATCCCGCTCCATTTGTCGTGACGACTGACGCTTCGTCCGCTGAGCGCGTAGACATGACGCTCGTCTACAGCGACGCCCTGTACCGCATCAATCGAAAAGAAGGACCGTGCCGGATCAGGCGATGGAAGCGTCGCGGGCGGCCGAGACCAGATCTCGCTTGCCAGGAAAAACGAAGCCGAAAGCGCGACACATGCAGGAATACGGGGCCACCAAAGCATTATTGCTCAAGCTTCTTCAGCCGCGACAATGCGAACCTGACGGTGGCAGTCGATCGGCCGCATGAAATTGTCCAGCCATGGGCTATGCCTTTCGGCTTCATCCAGCATCTTGAGAACGACTTCCTCCGAGGCCGTACTCTCGACGATCACTGTGTAACCTACCTGCGCATAGCCAGCTGCAATATCGGCTGTTCCAAACAGACCGGCATCGTCACTGTCTGCGCGAACTTCCACTTGCAGACCGGTCAGCGGCACTTCCAACCTGGATGCCCATAAGGTGTACCCGATCGCAAGACAACTACCCAGCGCCGCTCGCCCAAGCATGCCGGGAGTCGGAGCTGTGCCTTTTCCACCCGCTTGCTCGGGCATGTCCACGTCGAATCGATTACCGTCTTCCAAAACTTCACAGGCAAGCCCCGGCTTCATGCGGGTTGTCGAGACAAAAGTATTGCGGCCAAGCGAAGGCTTTCTGGCAAGAGCCTTGTTAACACGATCAAACGAACGGCTCACACTCGCCTGACTGCTTTCGAAATCACTCATGCGCTGCTCTCCAAGCCTTCTCTTCTGGCCTTCTCATGACTATACGCTGAACGCGAACACAGGATTTTCTTGCACTCGACTTGGAGCCACTTGCCCGAAGTGTCAGCGTTCGTCGAGTGCGACAACCACCCGTTCATCCAGGTGGATGTCGCTCTCGTCGAGCTATCAGGCCATCCCCGACTGGCGTCGTGTGATCACGATCTCGAGATACTCCGATGGCACGACCATGCCACCGTCGTTCGCAATGTTCAGCGAGTCGATCAATGCCAGGAACTCGTTGTGCAACGACACGCGCTTTGTTTTGTCAAGCGAATCGAAGGCCTTGAGTACCGGCCCGTAGTAGGTTCGGAACACGTCCATGAAGTGTTCCGGCGAGTGATAGCGGAAGTTGAATTTCCTCGGAATCACCTGAATGTTCGACGATGCGTCACCGAAATGCTCATCGAGAAAAGACTCGGTACCCCAGAGCGCGGGAGAACTGACTCCCGCCGGCGGAGCAACGTATCTACCGATGGTCTTGAACAACTGTCCGATGAACCCCGGAGGCGTCCAGTTGGCGAGGCCTATCTTGCCACCCGGCTTGCAGACGCGGATCATCTCTGCAGCCGATCTGGCTTGATCAGGAGCGAACATCACACCGAAGGTCGAAACCACATGGTCGAAGGCTTGTTCGGCAAAGGGTAATTTTTCGGCATCGGCCGATTGATAGTCGACACACAGGTTCTCGCCATCTGCACGCAGGCGAGACTGGTCGAGCAATGCTTGTACATAGTCGGTGGAGGTTACCTTGCAGAATCGACGTGCTGCGGCAAGCGTTGCGTTGCCGTTGCCGGCGGCGACGTCGAGCACCGACTGACCCGACCGCATGTCCATGGACTCACAGAGCTGCTCGCCGGTTATCTGCAGAGTAACTCCTACGCGCCCGTAGTCGCCTGATCCCCAGGCACCCTGCTGCCGGATCTTGATGGCCTCGAAATCTGGGGACTCGCTACGTGTGGCTATGGTGTTCATGATCTGTCTCCTTGTCTGTTGAGTTAACTTGTCTGTCTGTCGTGGTGTTTGATCGGTACTTCTCCGAGCTGGATGAGGTAACCGATTTCGCGATCGACCGGGACAGTCTGGCGTCTGCTCAGGATTCGAACTTGGTCGCCACTTGGGGATCTCATGGGTATTTCCCGGGGATCGGGTCTTCCCCATTACTGGTAACATTGGAGGCACAACCGGTCTGCGCGAGTTATTCGACAATGACTTCAGCCGAGTGAGTAGCAAGCCTTTCATGAAGAAGAGCCGCTGATGAAGCTGTCCTTCGACGACACACTCATCGATATCGATCGTCAGGAGCTGCGTCGCTCGGGCGAACTCCTTCATGTCGAACCGAAGGTGTATCGCCTCCTCGTCTTCCTGGCCACGAACTCGGAGCGAGTGATCTCGCCGGAGGAACTCCTCAAGACGATCTGGAAAGACCGCATCGTCTCGGATTCCACGATTGCGGGTTGCATCAAGCACGCGCGCAAGGCGGTCGGCGATGATGGCAACCGCCAGGCGATCATCAAGACAGTACGTGGACGTGGTTTTCGGTTCTGTGCGGAAGTGACGATCACCCGGCAGGACGTGGCGCCCGTGCAGAGTGTCGACCATCCCTCAGATGATGGTGATGCGACTTCGAAAGCGTCAGGCTTGCACACTGCACAGCCTGCGACATCAGAAGCAGCTACCAGGCCATTGCAGGACCCACACCTGCTCGAGGTTGGAGCCGGTTCGATCGGATTCGATCCGTCGCTCGTTATTCAGGCGTTTCAGACGTTTTCGGAAGCCGTCGAGATGAAGGCGTTCATACATGGTGTCTCGGTGGCACTGACGACGGTGCTTGCCCGCATCCCTCTGTTGCGGCTGAGTGTATTGAGTAGTGCCGCAACTCCACTTGCGCCTCGCGAGATCCATGAGAGCACAGGCGCTCGTTATGTGCTTTCCGGAACTGCACATGCGGCAGATGACCATGTTCAGATCATGGTACAGCTGTGTGATGCCGTTACCGGATTCAACCTCTGGTCCCATCAGTTCCAGATACCAGGCTCACCGCACGGCGCTCAGGAACGTGCAGTGCTTTCCATTGTCGCCAGGTTAGAGCCACAGTTGCACCGAGTCATGTATGAAGCCGTTCGAACACAAGGCAGCAGGCCGAACGCACTGGAGCTCTATCTGCAAGCCAGTGGTCTGCTGGCCTTGAAGGGTTGGCACCATGATTCGTTCAGGACGGCGTCCGAGCTTTTACGAAAGAGCTGGAAGCAGGCGCCGGAATTCGCGCATGCATCGAGTTACCTGTCACTGGTGCTTGGTCTCGGACACAAGTTGGGACTCATGAACAGCGAGAGTCAGGTCCATGACGAGGCGCTCGAAGCCGCCGAGCATTCTCTGGAACTTGCGACGATGGATTCTGCGGTCATGGGCTTCGCCGGCTGTGCGCTTGGCGATCTGGGTCAAACCAGACGCGCAGTGTCAATTCTCAAACGCGCCATCGAGCTGAATCCCAACAACGGTCAAGCCTGGTCTGCATTGGGCTCGGTGCAGCTAGCGGAACGCAGGGTGCAGGACGCGATCGTGCATCTCAGCCGCGGCATACACATGAGTCCGCACGATAGTCGCTTGTCAGTCTGGGGCGGTGTGCTTGCTACGGCTTTGCGCTTGTCGGGAGATCTGCCAGAGGCCATTCTGCAGGCGGAGCAAGCCTGCAACCGTGACGACCGCACGTACATGCCTCGCGTGATATTGGCCAGTGTGTATTCGGCCGCCACAGAGGACGCGAAAGCTGTAGCTGCTTTGAGTGATGCCTACCGCATCAAGCCCGATCTCACTGATCGACAGATTGCCTACCTCGTCGGCAGACGACTTGCCGGAAAGCTGTTGCTGTCACAAAGGGCAGAAACGTCGTGACCTGGCGCTCAGGGTACTCAGCTTGCTCGACGTACTCGACGTACTCGGCTTGCTCGGCGTGCTCGGCGTGCTCGGCGTGCTCGGCGTGCTCGGACCTTGCATCAAATAGCTTGCACTATCGCAAGAACCTTCATGATTGACTCTATACCCTTTCGAATCGAAGCCGATGAGATCAAGCTCCATCACATCAGGGACAAGGTCATGGGCTTTCCATGGCGCGACATGCCAGATGTCGAGGGCTGGAGTCAGGGGACCAACAAGACCTATCTCAAGGAACTCTGCGACTACTCAATCGTCTGATGACCGAAAACCTCGGCTATGCCGCCTACCTGGCACAGGGCGGTGACTGGGGTGGAGCTATCTCGTCGTGGTTGGGTTTCGAGCACAGCGCTGCTTGCAAGGCGATACACATCAACATCCTTACCATGCGCCATCCCGATGGTCCGCAAACGGACATGGAACACGCCTGGGCAGAACAGTTCGTCAGGGATCAGATACTGCAGGACGGTTACCGGACCCAACAAGCGACGCGACCACAGACACTCGGCTACGCCATGGGAGCGAGATGCCGCGCGGCGGTCACTTCGCAGCAATGGAGGAACCTGACCTACTCGTTGACGATATTGTCTCCTTCGCTCGTACCGTGCGAGGGAAACTGATCTAGTACATGGAGGATCGAACACATGCAACGCATGAGTATGGTGATACGTCTCGAGCACGAACGCGTCGAGGAGTACAAGGCACTGCACACGGCAGCGTGGCCAGGGGTGTTTGCCAGGATAAGCGAATGCAACATCAGGAACTACACCATATTTCTCAAGGAGCCTGAGAATCTCTTGTTCGGCTATTGGGAGTACCACGGCGATGAATTCGAAGCGGACGCTGCGCGCATGGCAGCAGATCCCGAAACGCAACGCTGGTGGGACGTCTGCAAGCCCTGTCAGACACCACTGGACACGCGCGCAGATGGCGAGTGGTGGGCGATGATGGAATGTGTCTTCCACCACGACTGACGGCCGCCACGCATCAAATGTCCATCGTGCCTGCATCTGATCTCTTGCGTACCCCTGCCCTTGCGCTTGTGTTCGATCCGGCGTGCGCATTCGATCCAGTCAAGGGTTCAACATCGTCTTGCCCTTCGGAAATGACTTGATTGCGTCCGCCGTGCTTTGCTGCGTAGAGTCGGTCGTCACTGCGGCGTGTCCAGCTTCTCCTGTCATCGGACTCCCGAAGGCTTGCCACCCCTATGCTCACCGTTACCGGATGCTGCTGCAGGATAGCGGTCTCGGCGACCCTTGCTCGCAAGTCTTCTGCACGCTTGCGCGTATTGCACGCAGCGCTGCCGACAAGCAGAATCAGAAACTCTTCGCCACCCAGTCTGAAAACCGCACCCTCACTCGCAACTTGCTGTTTGAGCAATCGGGAGACTTCACAAAGCACGATGTCCCCCGTGTCGTGTCCAAAGCGATCATTGACGCTCTTGAAGTGATCGAGATCGATCGCCAGCAGCGTAGCGGGAATCAGTCTTTCCTGAAATGCATCGATGGCTGCCTGTAGGCGATTTCTCAACGATGAGCGGTTCAAGAGACCAGTAAGTGGGTCGTGTTCCAGCTGATATCGGAGTCTTTGCTGTTGGGCATCGATCTCACGCACGAGGATGCAAGTGAACAGGCTGACGGCCACGAGGCTCGCCGTGAGCCTCGCAGAGACGACGGTATCGAGCGTGGTCCACATCATCGGCACAGCAACGATCATGATCATCGCGTTCGCGATCGCCGCCTTGCGCAGACCGAGCATGCAGTAGCACGCCAGGATCGACGGAAAGCACCAGATGCTTGCCATGTCTCCATCGACGCGAAAGGCGAGCGCCATGAACAGGATTCCGCCGGGTACCAGGCCGTACAGGGTCATCGGTTCGTGGTCGCGACCCCGCGTGACGAGCAGTGTGTTGATGACGAGAATGGCAGTTATATAGGTCCCACCGAGGGCCACGACATAGGACTCGCGGATTAGCGCATAGACGGTAAACGGCAACAGCAGCGTGACCGCCGCGAGCGCCACGCCCGTGGTCGCTTTCGCCCTGTAGTCGCCGTGTGCATCCCAAGTGCGCGAACCGCCGCTCATGTGAAATCTTCCGTCGACAGGTGCACCGCTGGACCGTTGTCACAGGCGGATCCTGGAACTCGGTCGTCGGCTCTTCGCCTCGACCCCGAATCGCTGCAAGATACATTCCACTGTAATCCGCATCATCGTCTCCACATACGGACTACGATGGCCGGGCAGGTATCGGTCTGCATATGTGGAGAAACACCGGAAATGAAGAGACGAACGTTCCTGGGCACGACCTTGGCCGCCTGTACGTCACCTGCATTCGGTCGTGTTTTCAAGACGGAAAGCGAAGCCGGACGCCGCGAGCTGGTCGCCCGCCGCTCGACCGAGCCACTGGTTGGCATGCCCTATCCACCAACGCCGGTCTGGGCGTTCAACGGTCACGTGCCCGGTCCGGAAATCCGTTTACGTCATGGTGAAACCTTGTCGCTAGCGATCGTCAACGAGCTTGACGTATCAACCTCGGTGCACTGGCACGGTGTGCGTGTGCCGTGGCGTCTGGACGGCGTGGCAGGTCTGACGCAACCACCCATCCTCTCGGGTGAGCGATTCAACGTAGACTTCATACCACCCGACGCTGGCACCTACTGGTACCACGCGCACGCGAACACGCCCGAGCAGGTCGGACGTGGCTTGTACGGCCCGTTGATCATCGAGGAGGCGGAATCGCTTGCGGTCGATCGAGAACTCGTCTGGCTGCTCGACGATTGGCGTCTCGCTCCCGATGCGTCCATCGTGGAGGGTTTTGACGACCGTCACGACGCGTCGCATGGCGGTCGCATCGGCAACACGATCACGCTGAACGGTCGACTTCGCCCACCGATCCGGGTACGTTCGGGCGAACGCGTTCGCCTGCGTCTCATCAATGCAGCCAACGCACGTCAATTTGCCCTCGACTTTGGAGACCTGCCCCTGCAAGTTGTCGCCATGGACGGGCAACCGGTACGCCCCTACGCTCCGGACGGACTCGTCTCGCTACCATCGGCCGGGCGTGTCGACCTTGTCGTCGATCTGCTTGCACCACCGTCCGCGACACTTGAAGTGATGGACCGCTATTACGACGAACCGACTGTCGTCGGATCGCTCGCGCTGGACGCGCAAACGCCTATACGGAATTCACCCCCCGATACACCCGTCGATCTGGGTGCGTCCGCTCTGCCGGAGCCAGCGCTTGGAGATGCCATCGAGGTCGATATCGACATGCAGGGAGGGGCGATGGGCGGACTTCGCGAAGCAACGCTCGACGGCGAGCGTCGAGGCATGCGCGACCTCGCTGCCGCTGGTCGCTTCTGGGCGCTGAACGAGCTCGTCGCCAGCGGCTACGACACCGCGCCACTGGTCGAGGTAGCACGGGGACGTACAGTCAAGCTGCGTTTTCAGAACGACACGGCATTCGTCCATCCAATGCATCTGCACGGACATCACGTGAAGCTCTTGTCGGTCAATGGCCGCACACCCACGCGGACCCAATGGCACGACAGCGTAACGGTCGCACCCGATCAAGTCGTGGAAGTCGCATTCGTCGCCGATAATCCCGGGCGCTGGCTGCTGCACTGTCACGTGCTCGAGCATCACATGGCCGGCATGGGCGCGATCGTACAAGTTACCTGAGTCATGATCGATCGTGGATTGCGCTGTGATCGGGGACATCGACACCCTTGATCCATTGATGTAATTGGCTATCACGGAATTCGAGATACACTCACTCGACGATTTTCGAACGTTCGGTCCCACACGCATCCCGGAGTGCAGAACAAGTGACTAGTTACAAGCTTAGCTATTTCGACTTCGATGGTGGACGGGGTGAGCCGATACGCATCGCGATGCATGCTGCCGGACTTGCTTTCGATGATGAACGCTTGAGCTTTCAGCAGTTCGGCAAGCGTCGGGATAGTTTGCGATTCAACGCCGTCCCCGTGCTCGAGATTGACGGTGAACAGGTAACGCAATCAGACGCGATAGCCCGCTACATTGGCAGGCTTGGCGGACTCTACCCGAATGATGCTCTGCAGGCCATGTACTGCGACGAGGTATTGGGCGCACTAGAGGACCTTACACACTATGTCGTGCAGACTTTCGGACTCGAAGGAGATGCCTTGAAAGAGGCACGCCTCAAGCTCGTTGACGGCCGAATGAGCGTGTTTCTGCGAGGTCTCGAAGCGCTTTTGAAACGCGGTGGCGGCAGCTTCTTCGCGGGGGATGCCTTGTCGATCGCAGACCTGAAAGCGTTCGTGCAAACTCGTGGGCTGGAGTCCGGAAACATGGATCATGTGCCGACAGACATCGTCGAACGAGTTGCTCCGCTACTGATCGAACATCGGCAACGCGTGGCCGATGATCCGCGCGTGGTTGCATACTACGCGTCACGGAGTTGAATCGGCATGTCTCTATTTGCTTGCACGTTCTGCCACTAGTTCCATCGCGACACCCTGCGCCTCGCCCGGACTCTTTCCCGATCCCGTCGCAGCACCATCCCTGCCGCCTGCAAACGGCTTGCAAGCGTGGCGCTGACACCCACCAAGGCGCTTGCAGATCGCGGTGTGAAGGAATGGATAACCTCGTGGGCAGCAAGTCCGCAGTCGGCCCGCGTTGGATTAAAGGACTCGACAGATGGTCAAGATTTCTTGAAGCTGGAGGACATTCGCCACAACAAGACCTTCGGCAGACGCAAGGTTTTTGACTTTGGATCGCCTTGGCTTCGTCGACTCCGTTGACGACAGCGGGTTGCGTCTCGACGATGCCAAGCGGTTGTTATCCACACTACCGCTGTGCTCGCTGCGGACTCGCCAAACCGCGGGTATCGGCTCAATCGACGACCGAGTACGACACGATCCGCGCCCGCTTCGCTGCAAACCTTCCACATCGTTTCGTTGACGAAGTGCTCACGAGCCTTCTTCCGCTCGACGCGGGGGCCACGGCACCCCTTGGGACCGGTTGAGTATTTCTCCATTGGCGTTGCCGACACGCTTCGACTGATAACGATCGAATAAGAAAGCTCCGGTATACGCCATTCCACGCTGTCCGTGCTGTTGCCAGCCTCCAACACGAACAGGGGAATGACACAGTTGTGCTACGAGCCATCGATTTCCTCGATCCAGGTTTTTGCGGCTACCGCGCGCGGCAGACCAAGCGGGCCGATAGCGAGCATGGCGACTTGTACGAGCGCATCATCCGTAATCCCCTCAGATATTGCGCGACGGGTATGGGAATGCACCGCTCCTTCGGAACCCGCACCTATAGCAAGAGCCAACTTCACAAGCCGTTTCTCTTGGTCGGACAATGGTCCGCACTCCGCGGTCGCCTTGCCTAGAGCCGAATAGGCCTGCCAGATTTCGGGGTGTTCGTCAGCGAGGTCAGCGGCAGCACCAGTCATGGCATTGGTCATTGTTCTGTCCTTAGGTTGAAAAATCGTCGATTAACGGATTGGGTTTTGCAAATCGCTCCAGCTTGTCCTGATCGCTGATGACGACGCGAGTGCCAACCACTGATACGCCATAGGCTTGCAGGGCTCTGAATGCACGGCTCAGATTCTCTGGCGTCATACCCAAAAACGATGCCAGTCGGCGTTTTTGATAAGACAGTTCGAAACCTTTGTCACCTCCCACACGTTGCTGTTCGCGCAACAGATAATTTGCCAAACGCTCGAGCGAGGTTCGCAACTTCAGGTCTTTCTTGGACTTGATGACAGTCCGATAGCACTGCGCAAGCTCTGTGACGATCGCGCGCGCAAACGCATTGTCTGCATCGAACGCGGCCAGCACATCCTGACTGGGAATCAGCACAATTCTGCACTTTTCCAGCGTACGCGCCGACATCAAATTAGGAGCGCTTCGGACACTTGCCGCCAGGATGAAGGTGGAGATGGGACGCACGGTAGCCATGGTCGTCTCACGGCCGTTCCACTGACAGAACAGGTCAACGGAGCCTGCCGTGATGACATGCAGAAAATCGCTGGGATCCCCCTCTCTTATCAACTCAATCAGTGGTGGGAAGACCTGCACATAGGCCCCTCGCATGAGTGAGACAAAGTTTTCATCTGCCATCTCCGAAAACAGATGCAGCGACCGGATGTCCGGATAGGAGGACTCGAGCATCTACCAGAGCAATCGCAGAACACGACCCAACAGACCATCAAACATTGAATTGACAAACATCAAGCATCGGAATGCGCTGTGCTTAGTCTTGTGTTGACCACTCATTGGTCTCTAGCAAACATATTTGGCTAAACCACTTATTTTTCAGAATATTAGGGTGTTACTTGACTTTTGTCAAGGGCGATTTTTCCTTGATCTCCGCTAATGGTTTCACGGCATGGCAAACCACGATGAGATTGCTTGCAGAACTGAGGGAAAGCAAATGGAGCTACAAAACAAGGCCACTAGTTTGTGGTCGAACTTCTTTAACGTGAAGATGGTGCAGATCAGAACGTTCCACATGACGTGGTTCGCATTCTTCTCCTGTTTCTTTGCATGGTTTGGCATCGCTCCCTTGATGAGCGTCGTGCGAGATGAATTGCAACTGACACCCGATCAGATCGGTTGGGCGATCATCGGTTCGGTCTCCATGACAATCTTTGCACGTCTGTTCATTGGATGGCTGTGTGACCGCATCGGGCCACGAAAATCCTATACATGGCTGTTGATTCTGGGATCTCTGCCGGTGATGGGTATTGGATTGGCTCAGACGTTCGAGACATTCCTGCTGTTCCGTGTACTGATCGGCTGCATTGGTGCCTCGTTTGTCATTACCCAGTACCACACCTCTGTCATGTTCGCGCCAAACGTGGTAGGGCAGGCAAATGCGACGTCCGCAGGCTGGGGCAACCTTGGTGGCGGTGTCACACAGTTTGTCATGCCGCTTCTATTTTCGGTTTTCGTCGTTGGCTTCGGATTCTCGGAAGCGATTGGCTGGCGTCTATCGATGGTCGTCGTTGGCGTGATAATTTTTCTTACCGGAATCGCCTATTACTTCCT
>ENA-ORXR01004285-ORXR01004285.1-marine-metagenome-genome-assembly--contig:-NODE-4285-length-12043-cov-10.870633_pt1 | contig 12043 bp, 14 predicted proteins | sample MGYA00237866_ERZ511479 | MGnify/ENA metagenome assembly ERZ511479 | reverse complement strand
CGCCGATTCCGGGAGGACCTCATTTGATCCCCTGCCGGACCTCATTTGATCCCTTTTTCTGGTAGAATAGACACTAGCCTCGCTGCGCTAGTTGGCGATGAACTGGGTGTCACGTATGATGGTGTGACGCGCAATCTCATCATTGCGATGCCGCGCGCTCTGGCCCAGTTGGCGCACGCCGATACAGGTCGCTATGTGGAGGTGGGGGGGTCCGGCGCCACACTGCTCACGGTGTACTCTTCTTTCGAGGAGGGCACGTATGTCGACTTATGGTCCGGAACCTATCGAGGGGCTCCTGTGGGGACGCCGGCTGAGCCTCTACCTCCCCCCAAGCGTGTCTTTATTCCAGTTGGGCATTGTTTGATTGTCCGCTCTGACCTTATCCACCGCGGTGCGAACAACCCGAATGGTCGTCGGCAGCAGCGGTGTGTGCATTTCTACTTGGCAGTCCACACCGACGGTGTGCACATGCGCTATGCGGAGCACACTGCCTTGCTTTATGATTACGTGTAGGTATTCTGCTCTTGTGAACTCTCCTCGTGTTCTTTTTCTTGTTTCAGTGCGCTTTTGGATACGTAGTGCGGCGGGCCTCTGGTAGCGCGCTGCTGCGACAATCCCCGCATGGACGCACCCACACATCCAAGTTGACTGCTCCACTGCTACGCCTGACCCGCATTGTCACTGGCATGGAAATCGGATGTGTGTGTGGCCGACTCATGCTCACGATGGAAGCACGCGGCCGACCAGTCGATTTTGAGGGGTGCCCGCGCCTCCCAAACTGGAGGCGTGGGCCGCCAACACCCTGCGTGGTGTCATAGCACCATCCTCCACTCCCCCCCCGCACCCCGCCGTACCAAGTCACACCGTCATCGACGCGAGCAGCCGAGGCCGCCACAGAACCATTGTCGGCTCCAATGTCCCCAAACTGCGGGCTACCACAACCGCCGACGCCGCCGCCGCCGCCGCCGCCTGCGAGTGCAAAACACATACGCCCGGTCGGACGCGCCTCGCTGCTCATGTGCACGGCGCGCTCGATCGCCTCCAGGTGCAGCAGACAGCAGGGCCACGAACGCAGGCTCCGTCGTGGCGCGGTTGCCCCGAGTGGGGCGACAGAGGCGCCAGCCGAAGGAAAGAGCGACGCGTGGTCGCACTGCGGCAGTTGAACGGCGGCAACGTCACAAGCGCCACAATCCCGGGAAGCACGCGCCGTGTGGGCTGCAATTTTGGGGGGGGGGGCGCGGGTACGTTTCAGGGTAGCAGAATTGGGAGGCCGGGGTGGCGTGGTCGTGAGGGTGGCACTGGCAAGCGGCACCATTTTTTACTTCAAATCCCAGGGAAAAAATACATTGAGAAAGAAGCGCAAGTTCAGGCGCTCCGTGAACGGGCTATCCATTGCGGGAATGTCCGCGTCGACGCCTCGGCGGGCAGCCAGGTCAGAAAAATCAGGGACAACAAAGGCGAGCCGACGCACGTGCTCTACGGGCACAAACCGCAGCGTCAGGTCCGTCGCGTTGTTGACGGTGCGCCATTTAAGTCGCACACAGCCCCGCGCAGCGAATGGGCAGAGCTCCTCGGCTGCCACTGCCTCCATCGGCACCAAGACGACAGCATCCCCCTTGGATCCCCTGACGATGGCTCGCAGCTCGCCAACGCACAGCCTTGGCTCTTTGCCGCTGGGGTGGTACAACACGGCGTCGTGCCACGGGGCGCCGAGGTAGTCATCAGCCGCGCGCAGCTGCTGCTGCACACGCGTGCCGCACTCGAAGCGCGCCTGTATGGGCGTGGGAGTAGCTACACGCACGTTGCGGTTGGCGTCCATGTTCAACAGCTGCCCGACGTTTGCTAAGTCTGGACGGCGTGCCAAGTCTCCGACAGACACCCTAGCGACGTTGTACACCCGCAGTTTCTGCTTCCGCGCCCGCTCTGCGGCAGCGGCCACGGCGGCCGCAGCAGCCGCAGAAGCCGCCGCCGACGTCACCGCCGCAACCACCGCGCCATCGGGTGCCGGCGCGGCACCAACTGCCGCCCCGGCCGCTGCCGTCGCCCGGCCGCCGGCTGCTGGTGCATCTCCGGCTACATCCCGCGTAGCCACCGCTGCAGCTGCCGTGGCCGCCCGCGCAGCCAGCTTGGCCCGCCAAGCTGCGACAGCGGCCTTGTCGTCCTCCGCGTGGCGGGCGAGGATGCCCCGCGCGCCGTGCGAGTGGCGCACGAGCTGCCGAGTGAACGTGCGTGCGTCTTTGTTTGTCCGCGCATAAAACGACTTGTCGACCTTGTGCTCGCTTTCGTTGTCAGCGGTGGTTCCATTTCGCAGGTTGCCGTGCCACTTGATCGCATCAGCGACATGGCAGAGGAGCTTGTGAACCTTCAAAGACGCAATGTGACCGAGAATAGGTGTCACGAACTTGTTGACAAAGTCCTTGGCCTGCGCGGCAATCTTGTGCCCCTCCGTCATGTTCATGGGCGGCGGCACAGCGGAGGTCGCCCGCCCGGCGATGCGGGCGTACAGCACGGCGTACTCCGCAAACATAGAAGTGACGGCAACGTGCACGGGGGTGTCCCCCCACTCGTCCGTGTACGCCGCCCAGTCAAAGACAAAGTTCTTGGACACCTTAGCCGCTGCGTCGTCGTCAACATCCGCGTCGTAGGCGGCCACGTCCGTCGCCGCCACCGCCACCGCACGCTCCGCCTCGTGGTCGGCTACGAACACGCCGTCGGCGTCGTCGTCTCCAAGCGGGCCAAAGGGGCCGGCTACGATGAACGGCAGAATAGCAACACCGTCCCTTTGTTGCTTGCCAGTGAAGACAGCCTGCATCTCGTTGGCGCGCACGATGTAGCTGCAGACCCAGAAGATAGAAGAGAGGTAGGTGCAGGAGAGCGGGTAGACAGACGGGTCAGACACGGGAATCACTGCATAAAAGCGACGATGAGCAATAAGGAGTACCAGTGCAGGGTACAAGACACGGGAAAAGAGGCCGCACACAAAGGGTTATAGCGACGCGGCGCACACGCAACGTACCCTGGTGGAGTCCTGCATGCCTTGCTTCTTCTGTGTAGACGGAGAAGGCGCTTGAAGGCGATGCGTCGGGTCGCCGTAACCGAGCCAGCTGGAGGCTTTTTCCCTCTGCATAAGTAGGGAAAGACACGTACAAGCCGGTGCACGAGCAATCTGGTGACGCCCAGATCCAAAACCTAAGACAGCATCACGAAGCACGAGAAAGACGGGGGCGAAGGCGATGCACACGATTAGTCTCGGATCTCCAAGGCAATAGAGACACGGTGTGAGCTCAAGCACTCAAAAGATGGAAAGCAAACAGGAAGAAGGATGACGTACGTGTAGCACATCAAATCCTATCATATTTTACAACAGCAAGGGTGCCGAGCCGAGGCCGGCCATGCCGGCGAGCCCCGGCACGCCGCCTGACGTCGAGTTGAGGGCGCCGAGCGACACCCGCCGGTGGCGCTCCCGCTGGCGCCTCGAGTGCTGATAGGCCTCAACTTGGTTGGTGAGGGTGTTGATGACATTGCGCTCCTCTGCGTTGAGCGCCTGCGGCGCCCCGACCGACTCGATCTTGGCCATGCAGGAGGTGCCCGGATACGCGCATTGGCCGCCCTTCAAGCCGAGCACCGCGCGCTCCTCCGGCTGGTCGCATATATACAGGAGGACGCGGGGAAAGGCTAGCGCCTTCTGGTGAACGACTTTGACCCGGAAGCCAATATGACTACGGCCAATCACGTGCGTGAAGGCCGTGTAGAGTACCCGTTGCAAGATCCCGCACCGTCTAATCCTGGCTCTCTCGTCCGCCCCGGGCTCTTGAAGCTTCCGCACAATGGGGACATACGCGACAGTCACCCATTCGACGGTGCCCGAGACATCGTTGACGAGGCGCACATGTACAGGGTACAGTTTGTGTGCTGCGGGGAGATGGGCAACGAGCGCAATACAATCAAGACAGAAGAAAGGACTGCATCCGCCCAGTGAGACACAGGATCCCGACGGCGACACCCTAACTCGCCAAGCAGAAACAGTGCGTCACGTCTCAAACCCTCCGCAAAACGAAACAACGTACCACCAGACCAAGATAACTGGCTGCTGTCCGACAGAATGTGTAGGCCAAGCACGCAGGCCAGCTCCTCCCTGTTCTTCATGAACTGGTCCTCGCACAATTTGAAGGCGTCCCCGTCCGTGGGTGTCTCCTGGCGGTCGCTGGGCGGCGCCGGCCCAGCCACGCCGCTCCAAAGCTGGATGGAGCCACCCTTCTTCTTTAAGAGCGCCCTGAGCACCTGCAGCACGTCGCGGAAGTACGCCTCGTAGGGGATGCCACCCTCCACCAACCAGACCTTCTTCCACCCCGCGTTCAGCGCGGCGTCGTCCAGGTCGTCGCGCAGCGCCTGCTTAAAAGCAGACACAGACGGGAAGTGGTACCGCAGCGTCTTGTGGTGGCCCGCGTCCTCCGGCATTCCCGCTTTGGTGCCGTCCCAGACGTCGAGGAACTCATAAAGGAACTCCTGGTCCTCGGTAGAGCGGCCCGCCCCGCCCACGCTCAAAACAAACCGCTGCAGCGCGCGAAGCCGCACAGTATTGAATTGTCCAAGCTTGGAGCGCTTGCGCCGCTCCACGAGCGGCTGGGCGCGCCGCGCGTCGCCGAGCGCCTCATAGAGCGCCCGCACGTGCAGGCCCACGGAAGAGTAACTGCACTCGGGGACTGCCTCTGCAGCGGCGGCGCCGCCTTCCGTGTGGGGCACCAAAATGCGCGTCAGCTCCAACAGCGTCCGGAGCTGCGACTCCACGGCGCTGCAGGCGGTCGATGCCGACTCGGAGGACTCGTGCGAAGATGGAGGCGGCGAGTGCGGCGACGTGGGCGGCGCGTCCGACTCGTCGTCGGCCTCGTTGCCGTCCGCCAAGCCAGCACCGCGGCGGCCTGTACCCGCACCGGAACCAACACGCCCCCGACGAGCCCTGCCAGCATGAGCCCGACCGGCCGCACCAGCACGGCTCCCGGCGTCCAACCCATCCTCGCCATCGGATGGATGGTCGTCCGACGCCGCCTCGCGGGGACGACGACGAGGGAGTTGCGTGTGGTGGCCGGTCAAGCCGTCGTGGATGCCATACTGGTGTCGACGGGGCGCCGCCAGGAACTGGGCCTCGAAGCCACAGTCTCACACCAGAAACGGGCCGTCCGGGGGCACGTCCGAAATGACTTGCGGCCTGGGGGTGCAATACGAGTGACAGACGAGCGAAGATATGCGAGTGAAAGCAAGGCGGGAGGGAGTCAGAATGAGAGCATCACAGGTCAAAGACAAAAAAGCGCAAAAAACATCCTTCGGCTTCTCTCAACACGCATACAGTACGTGAGAGGGGCAACAACCGCCGGCTCATAGGGGCACGTACGATAGAGAGTGATGCGGCTGGCTCGGTGGCAGCTGTGGCTTGAGGCCCGAGCGTGGGTCCACCGACACGCACCGCCTCCCCACGCCAATTGTACGCGGCTGGAGCGGTCCAGCGCCTGGCGAGGGACACGGTTGCGGCGCAAAACCTGGAGCAAAGCGCACCCGGCCGACAAAAAATGCCTATCCGGTACCATCCAGGGAGGCAAGCGAAAGGCGGCCAGCGCCCACTATGCGGCAGCGCAGCACGAAACGCCGAGCCCCACGGCACGCAGCCATAGACAAGCGGCTGTCCACTGCCAGGGCCAGGAGTAGCAGCCGGATAGATTCCTTCCTCTACAGCAATCGTGACAGGCCGGCGGTAACCCCGTCAGCCGTGGCCAACCCTGCTGCCCCAGGAGGTACCCTCCGTCGGCAGAGGATGCGTACCTTGGTAAAAAAGGGAGGCGAACCAGACGCGGGTTCAAGAGACACTGCCACCGCTGGGTGCGCCGGCGCCCAAGCGAGGGACCAATCAGCGTCCGGTCAGGCCAGCATCGTCGTCATGGCTTACCAGGAGTGCGGGACGCACTGGCCGCAGAGGGACTCTCGCTGCGTAGGGGCTGCGAGTGGGACGTACGTACCCCGTATGCATTGGGGCACAAGATGGGGGGGCGGAGGGGCACTCATTGATCAGAGGAGGGCCAGAGGTCGCCGCACGGCAGCGCCGCACAGTGGCGCGACACGACACGGCGTGCACAACCAGCGGAGGTGAGGACGGCAGACACCATCCACAGAAAATCGGATCAGAAGGGGCAGCGTCGAGTCCGATCCAAAATGCGGCCAAATTCTCCAAAGAGAGCGACATTGAATCGATCATTCGATATTATGATAAAAGTGTCGCGGGCTTGCGTGTTAACTCCATTGACACCTCGCCTTCAGGGAAGTTTTGGTGACCTCAAGCGGCCACTCATGCCCCTGGCATCCCGCTCCAAGTCGCCCTGTTTGTATTGCTGTAGACTGCGCTCTGCAATTGAATGAAGTCGGACACTTCCCGCCCTTCGATCGATCGAACTGTGTTCAGCAGACCCGCGCCGCCGGGCAAAGTCTTGCGATGACAGCGCAGCGTGACGGCAGCGCTCCGGCTCATACGCGCCCGCTGCCAGACCCGCGATCAAGTGGCTTTATCAACTTCCCCCCTCGCACACGGTCACCTAGTGGACCGATCCGCTCCTCTCTGGCTACGGCCCTTGGAACATGGTGTCCCCCCCCCCCGTCAATCGGCCTGGCTTCCAAGCCGCGCACTCTTGCGTCGTCTTCGCGTGCTGCAGGGTGCTTGGAGCCCTGCTGTATTCTCCCTTTGTCTGGCGGATTTTCCGGTTACGCTGTGCGGGCAGCTTTTCTCACTGGCATAGACAGACCCGGTGTGACCTCTCCCCCACCACCCCCGTGTCGGGTTCGTTTGCTTGCGCGTTTTCCGGCCGTCTTTGCACGGTAGACTAGGCCCCAGAAGCCCACGCCGCCGTTTGCATTTACTGGCTTCCCGCCAGTTGTCGCCGGGCACGCTTTCGATCCCCCCGGGCGCACAGGGGACCGCAGGGTATCCCCTCTCTGGGACCCCGGTGGCGGCCTTTGCCTGAGCTTTTTCGCGCCAAGTGTCCCTAGGAGCGTTTTCTTACTTCATCCGCTGGCCCCTTGGGGCGCTGCTTGCCCTTGCCTCTTGCGGATCCACTTGGTTTGGACAATTCCCGTCCTCTGGGTCTGCGCGCCCTTTTTCACCCCCTCAGAGTCGTCCCCTGTCGCGCCGCCTCGGAGTGCGCCTGCGGGTCGCACCAACGGTAAACGGGCGCGGAGCGCGACCGGGCCGTCCGCTCCATCGGTGCTTCCGAAATGGTACATAAGCGTGGGTCTGCGGGGATGAGAAGGGTTGTTCCGGTGGTCGACAATCCCCTAGAGCCGCCGCTCACTGAAGCACACCGCTCCGCGCTCTGCCTCTATGCCAACTCTCTGACCCCCTGACCCCTGCACACTGTCCCCTTCCCCCCCCCCTTGACCTGGGCGTACTCCCATCCTGTGCTCCCCGCTATGTACGGGAACGCTCCCAGCGGGTGGGCGCCTCGGATGTCCGCGTCGGCATCGACGAATGAGTCGGTTGCTATCTGGGAAGCCGAGCAGCGCCGCCTGGGCCTGCTCGGCGGCGCCAACGTTGCCGCTGCTCCCCCCGTCAACGGCGACGCTGCCGCTGTAGACGCTGCTCCCCGTGGCAGCGGTGAGGAGCCGCCGCAGCTGCACCAGTACATGCCGGGGTCGCAAGTCGTCGGCCATCCTGCCACAACGTCGTCGCTCGCCCACACCGCCATTTTTGTGCCCCACTTCCAGCCGGTGAACGCTGCATCGGCAGCGACCGCAGCCGAGGGTGTGCTCGACCGGGACTGCGTGGACCATCACGGGCTCGACGCGTTCCGCGGCCCACCTGTGTCTCCGTCCAACCGGATTGTGCCGTATTGCGGCACCCCTCTCAACGCCCCGACGCTGCCATCGTCTTCACTGCCGCGCCCTACGCCAATGACTCCGACGCCGCCCGCTTCTGTGCATGCTGCTGCTCCAGCGGCACCCCCGCCTGCTCCCGTCGAGGCGTCTTCCCTCTTTTGTGCCTGAAGCTACGCAGGGTCGACGTGCGGCCGAGCTGTCGGCAACCGGGTTGCCGTGGACCGTGTCGCCGGTGCTATCCACCGCTCGGGTCGATGTGCCGTGGACGCCTCCGCCTCCGACACCTTCAGAGCTGGCATCCGACGCGGCGGCGGCGGAGGCGGCGGCAGCGGCCGTGTCGGTTCCCCCGTCACCTGCGGTAGCGTCTTTCGCTGGGCCGTTTCTGTGCCCCCCCGTCCCCCGTCGTCGTGGCCAAGTTGCCGGTCGCGCCAAGCGGGCCCCGGCCAAGTCTCCGGCCGCCACGTCTGCCGCCCCGCCCAACAAGAAAAAGAAGACGGCCGCTTCGGCGGGTGCCGCCACAACCGCCGCCGCCGCCGCCGCTGACGCTGCTCCCAGCAGTGACCCTGTGACCTCGGCTGCAGCCACCACATCGCCTGAGCTCACGCCCGCGGCGGTGGCGGCCTGGAGCCTGGTGCGTGGGAAGGTGGAGCACGTCGTGTACGAGCGGAACAAAGCGCTCTGGGCGGCCGTCAAGGAGTCGGCCGCAATGCTTGAGCACCTACGTGCCAACGCCGTCCACCTTGAAACGCGGGTGGACACGCAGGGTCAAGGCCATGAGCGCACGGTCATGGCCGTTGCGTCCATGCGGGTGGCCGCCGAGCACGGCGTCAATGCTGGCAGATCCCACAAGGAGGGCCGTGAGGCACGCGGCAGTGGCCGCAGCGGCGGCGGCAGCGGCAGCAGTGGCGGAGGTAGCGGCAGCAGCGGCGGCGACGGCAGCGGGCGCGTCAACAATGTCATGCCGGTGGTGAAACGTGAAGACGTCCAAGCGGCTGCCATGGCGCTCGCCCCCGAGAACGAGGAGAAGGCCGGCCAGCTGCGGCGCCCGATCCGCGCTGTGGTCAAGAAGCTGATCGCCAAGGCTACCGTGTCCCGCGACATCCTGATGGATGCGGACGCCCAGTCGGCCGTCATCTGGGACGAGGTTGTCAAGGCGTTCTCAGTGCCGGCTGACGCCGCCCACACCTAGCTCATGAGCCCCATTTGGTTTCCCGCCGATGGAGGCCAGCGGAAGAAGAAGCGGCCCATTGAAAAGATCACGACGACCATCCCGCACACGGTCGCGCAGATCAGGGAGTTTGTGCTCAAGCCGTTCTTCGATGTGCTCGGCTTCAGTTACAACCCGATGCCCGTGGCCAAGGCGAAGAAGTGGGAGAAGAGAGACGCTTTCCTCACCTCGCTCAAGGGCGAGAAGGCCATCTTGGCGGCTGCCAAGAACGTTGTTTCGAAGATCGGCGGCGGCGCCCGTGTCTTCCAGTAACGCGCGGGCAGCCACCGCTTCCACGTCGACATGCTGGTCGGCCACCATGCGCTGTTTGCGTCCTTTGTGCGGAACGAATTTGAGATTGCCCTCGGCCGTCGCAATCGTCGCCGCGGCGGGAGCGGCGGCGGCGTGTACCAACACTGGGTGGACGAGTTCACCACCTCCGTCAAGCACCTGCGCAAGAACCATGCGGACAAGAAGGTCCACGCAGGCTACCGCATCACGGACGCCATCGACCCCGACATGGTCGTGGCCGCGGGTGGCGGTCGCTGGGCCTTTGCAGCGCCTGACAAGGAGCCGGAGAAGTTGTCGTCGGACGGCAACACGCCAACCTCGACGCTCACGACGGCAGCCCGCCCTCCCCGCTCGACAAAGAGCACCGCCGGCGTCCCCGGTGGCCCGGCAGCACATGGCGCCGCGGCGGAAGCGTCCCCGCTCGTTGATGACAGCGACATTGACGAAGAGGGCGGCCAGGCGCCGCCGCGTACCTCGGTCGTCATTGTGGGCGACAATGACTCGGACTACCGCACGGGAGTGGCGTTGATTGGCATCAGGGAGGAGGGGGCAGGGGAAGACGGAGAGGGGAGCGTAATGGGGGGCAGCGTTGGGGGGGGGAGCGTCGCGGCGGGGGACGACGAGGATGAGAGCGAGGAAGTGGGCGCGCGCACGTCGTCCAGCGACTCCGATGACTCGGATTGCAGCCTGGACGGCTCTGTCGGCGATGACGAAGAGGCGAGGCCCTACTGATGTTGCTGTGCAGTGCACGCGTGCCGTATCAACAGCCGCTGGTGCCGTTGTTTTGCCGATTTGTTTGCTTTGGTTTGATTCGTGTTTGGCGGCGGCTAACGCCGCTCTCGTGTGATGTTGGTGATGCTGCTTGTATGCACTAGGTAGAGGAAAAGAGCAGCATCACAATGCATGTCGTGCGATCCCAGATGCATACACAGCGGCCATGTCGTATCACCCACAAAATGCAGCCATGTGTCGTATTATGTTCTTTCTCGCTGTCAGTTTGGTCGTGTCTCTACTGCACGCACGGCATTGGCCGAATCGCTGCACCGTTGTGTCCAATGGGAAACGAGTTCTTCACAAGACGAGCCGTTCCGTATCTGAAACGGCCGCGCCTGCCGTGCATCACACGCTGTCCCTCCGGCGGGCCGCTGACGTGGAGCAACTCAAGGGCGGAACTTGGGACTACGCCATCGCCTCAGAACGCCCATCCAAAGTCGGCCCAAGCAACATCGAAACGATTCCACATCCCATCCAAAACTCTGTTGGATGAGCTTTCATGAGCTGGAAAGGCCCATCGGTCAACATCGAAAGCGGGACGAGGAGACATCCAAACAACATCCAAAACCCGTTTGGATGTCGATTGGTGTAGCCGTGACGATTGCCACCCGCTCCCCCACGCCCGCGCGTGCTTGGACGCACGACGCGTCGTCGAAGTGGGTGGCCGGCCGGGGCCGGCTCCGCCGCGCCGCGGTTGCCGCCAGCCCGCGGGCCCCGCACGGCGCTTCCAGCCGCCCGCGTCGCCACACGCACGCGACCCCGGTGGGGTGGCGTCTCGCCGACACCACCGCGTTGCGGCAGCGACTGCGCCGGACGCCTCGCGCGGTCTGGTCAGGCCTTGCTGCCGCGGTGCGTGCTGCTGCGCAGCCGCGCCCTCATGCAACAGCTATTAATCGTGAGCGAGCGCCCGCGCTCGCCCCCCTCGCGCGCCGCGTCGTTTCCCCGCGTGGTCGCAGAGACCGACCACTGACGGCGGACGGCGACAGGTGACCGCGGATGGGGACTGTATGATGCAGGTCGGCCCCCGTCATCCGTCACAGAAGCGGGCCGCCTCTGCCGGCGGGACGCGCCCCATTCGCCCGTGCGCGGGCGAGCGCTCTGGGCCGTGGGCGGCTGGAGGTAGACAGGCACCTCGGTGCGTCAGCCGACGCCCTTGCCGGAGCGCGCGCTGCGTCATCCCCACAGACGACGGGGGGGCGCGGGTGGGTCGTCTGCCGCCGCGGGTGGATCGGGCAGCCCCCCGCACGCGCACCCGCCCGCGCCGCCACGTGCGGGGCCCCCGGGTGCGAGGCGGCGCGCGGCGGGTCGGCTTCCACAGATAGCCGCGCCCTGCGGGCACCCCGCACGGCGCGGGCAGACCCACCGGCGGGGGGGCGCGTGGGCGCACCTTTGCCTGTTGGAGGTTGGCCTAATCAAGGCGGAAGCGGGGCCCGCGCCACGCCCGCCCCCACGCCCAGCGTCGACGCCGCCGGTCGGGTGTGCCAGGCGTGCCAGAGGCGGCGGGCCCGGGCGGGTGGGGCACCCGCCCCACTCCCCCGCGTCGGGGCCCTGAGCAGGGCCCCCGCCTGCTGACGGGGGAGGAGGGGCGGCTGCTGCTGAGGGCGGCACCGACGCCACCCGCTCGCGCCGGCGCGTCCGATACTCGTTGCCGGTGCGCTGGCGCGCGGTGGGAGCCAAAATAGGCGGCGGCGGGCGTGGGGTGTGTGCGTGCGCGCGTGCAGCAGCCGCGCGCGGCGGGGCGGCCAAGCTCCCGCCGCTCCCCCCACCGGTGTGGGACACGTCCGCCACCCGACCGGGCGGCGCTTTTAAACCCCGCCCGCCGTCGCCATCCCCGCGCTCGCCGCCCCGCAAGGCCATCGCCACTCTGCTCCGCGACCGCCCCAGTGCCGAGCGACTCTTTTTTTTTTCCCCTGTCGG
>ENA-ORXR01004283-ORXR01004283.1-marine-metagenome-genome-assembly--contig:-NODE-4283-length-12045-cov-3.664355_pt1 | contig 12045 bp, 13 predicted proteins | sample MGYA00237866_ERZ511479 | MGnify/ENA metagenome assembly ERZ511479 | reverse complement strand
CGTGCCCGAGGCTTTCCCCTGCCTCTACCAATCTTCGAGTGGAGTAGAGTTTTGGCTGACGAGATAAGATGATAATATTCATAATGTTTTGATTTGTACCAACTATTTAAGTGGCTTGTTTAGGCAGAAGATTTCTTGTTCTCCAGGAAATCTACCACATGATAGAAATGACTTGGCGTAATTTTGGCTTAAGTCCTTGTTGTTAAGTAAAATGCTCCGTTGATTAATCAGGATTTGTTTTGCTTAATTGTTTTCTGTTTCCTCTTATAGGAGAGGTTAGCTTTGGAAGAGTCGACTATAAAATTGCCTACTAAAAATCGTCTGCCAATTAATATTGGAAATTTCATTTCTTCTCTTTTGCTTAGAGACAATTCGATGGGGTATTCTTTATCGAATAGCTTAATATTAGTTTCTACAACAAATCGATTTTCTGAGCCCCCAAAAGAATTTTTAATTACTTTGTTACTGAAATTTGACGTCGAAAATTCGCGATTGTCATATTGAGAGTGTGAAGGGTCTAGCAGCGTAAAAACGACAAATTCTTCCCCCTCAATTGTCTTCAATTCAATTTTATGACAGTGGATCGATGAGGTGTAAGCTCCGGTATCCATTTTTATAGCTGCGTCTTTAAGTCCAATTCTGGAAAATCAGCCTTATCTGTCCTGCCAAGTGTTATTTTTTGCTTCACTTTAGATTTTATAATTGAGATGAAAAATGTTTTCCATTTGAAATTTGTAAACTTTGTTTCTATTAAAGACAAGATGCCTGCTCAAACCGTTTAAGGTAGTCAAATATTTCACTTCAGTGTCTAAATTGAAGCGAAATATTCTAAAAAGAAAAAAATAGGTCAAACCAACCCTTTCTTTAAAGCATATTTCACCAACCCTGCTGTATTCTTGGCACCTAGCTTATCCAACAAATTGCGGCGATGGGTATCCACCGTTCTTATGCTGATAAACAATTCTTTTGCAATTTCCGGATTAGAATACTCATCGGCTATTAGCTTGAGTACCTCAATTTCTCGAGGAGTAAGTTGTGTACCTTTTATCAGTTTTTGGGTTTGGCTTCCTTTAGATATATACTGGAAGAAAATGGCAGAGACCTGCTGGCTGTAGTAAGTGTTTCCACTTGTGACAGCACGGATTGCCGCAATGACTTCAATTATGCCTGCGTCCTTCAATAGATAGCCCAATGCTCCTGCCTCAAGCGATTTTATGATGTAGCTGCTTTCGGAGTGCATTGATAGCATGAGTACTTGTATCGAGGAATATTTTTCCTTGACGACTTTAGTTAATTCTATCCCTGAAATACCTTCCATTGAAATATCCATTAGGATGACATCAGGTTGTCTTTTTGATAATAAGGCCAATACCTCATGCCCGTTACTAGCACTTTGTATAATGTCAATGTCATCTACGTCCTCCATAATGGAAATGATACCATCTCTAAAAATTTTGTGGTCATCAGCAATCATTACATTTATCATAGTTCCGCAGTTTTAAGATCTAAGTTCCAATTCTTCTTTTGTTTCATCAAAAATTCGTATTTCGATTGAAGCGTTTACCCCTTTACCCGAGTTGGTATCAATCCTAAATGTACCATGCATGGATTCTGCTCTGGATTTAATATTTCGAAGTCCAATGCCCGTATCAATCAGATTTTCTATTTCCGACTTGTCAAATCCTTTGCCGTCGTCTTCTACTGTTAAGGCAACCAATTTATCATTTTTTATAATTTTAATGGTAATGTTTTTTGCCTCTGCATATTTGAGTGCATTGTTTACTAGCTCCTGGGTAATTCGAAACAACCCCAATTCTATATTTTCAGGAAGCCGATTTTCCATCCCTTTGCTGAATAGTTGCACCTGGATGTCATGTACCGCATCCGTTTTTAATACAAAATTTTCAAGCGTAGCAAGTAGCCCAAAATCCTTCAATGCACCAGGCATCAATGCATGAGAGATGCTTCGGACATCTGAAGAAACAGTTTGGATCAGTTCTTCTACATTCTCTAATTTATTGGCCAATTTTTCTGAAGAAACATCCATCTCTTTTATGATCCCATCCATATTCAATTTAAGAGCAGACAGCAAAGTGCCAACACCATCGTGTATTTCTTTTGCCAGGCGGCGTCTTTCATTTTCTTGACCTTCCAGCATTGCAGCAATCATTTTGCGCTCTATCTCTTTTGCTTCGGTGATATCCGCAATAGAAATGATCATTCCGTTAAGAATTTCTCTTCCTCGAATATTGAGGAATTTGTTATTTAGTTTTACATTTTTTAGATCAAACGCGTTCCTACCTTTTTTTATACAGTTGACTACCTTTTTTTGTAACTTTGGCAGGTGTTTGATGAACTTTATAAGCGGTTTCTCAATCACTCTTTTTGTGGAACCATCTATCTCTAAGTTGACTAACGCCATCTTGTTACACATGGTAATATAACCATCAAGATCAATAGTAACAATCCCAAATGGTGCATTTGCAAGTATAGAAACTAAAAAATCATAGGTCTCTGTAAAATTAGACTTCATTTCGATGGACTTTTAAGACCAATACGGAAGCATCTCCATATAGTCTATGATGGTTGTTAAAGATGAAATTGGCAGTTTGTTGTACAGAAAGATCGAAATCAGGAAATTTATCATTTTGAAGTGTCTTAATACCATCGGAGCACAAGATCAATTGATAGGGTGACGCGACGGATAAAGTGTTTACAATTAATGAAGGTAGTTGGTATGCTCCAAGTCTGCCTTCCTGATTTTTTAAATTCTGTGTTCCTGCTTTTTTTCTCAAATAACTATGTGTATCGCCAAAGCCAAAATATCGGATCTCATTGGGGATGATTCTGGCTATTGTTATTACTGCGCTGGAATCTTCACCGTCTTCTCGTAGTGCCTTGTCGCAGTTTATCATGATCTGACCGATTGGCAATAAAAAATTTTCTTCGATGACCTCCTTTACAATGTTTGACATTTCGAGTGCGGATTCCCCTTGTCCCGTGCCATCTATGACAGCGATCAACAATTTATCACCTCCGTATTCCTTGGTATATACAATATCTCCGTTATGATCGTACCGTTCATCTTTCATCGTTGCCACACCATATGTAATATAAGAATTATCTAGTGGCAGGTATTTTTCCATCATAAAAACATTCCCTTTGTTTGGGACCGTTTGAACATCAAAAAAATCGAATGCTCTTTTTGCAATACCGAGTCCAAGCCCAAGGCTATTTTTCGAGGTACTGTACCCCTCTTTCATTGCCTTTGTCAGGTCTTTAAATCCAGCACCAGAATCTGTAATTTGGATATGGAGTACCCGATTATTATTTTTAGCTTTGATTTTCATCATTCCCCGATCGGCATATCGCAACACATTTTCGGCAATTTCTGAAACGCCCAATGCTACTTGAGCAGAAGCCAGGGAGTCAAAACCAAGCTCTTTTGCATAAGCATTGGCAATCGTCCTTACATTTACTACATCTGAGGAATCCAGAATATTGTATTGTTTTTCCATTAGGTTAATTTCACCAACTTTAAGCCTTGCTTTTTGTAAACTTCCCGCAAGGCACGTTTTATATTTTTGAATACAATAATATTGTCTAATTTCACTCCGGCAGATACCATAGATTGGGCAACTACGGGTTGAATACCGCAGAAAAACACCTCCATGCCTACCAACTGCAAGGACATATTTAGCTTTAATAAATGGCCAGCTATCGCAGAATCGATGATTTCTACATTGCTTAGATCTATGATAATAATCTCATTTTCTGAACGATTGGAGACATCCAGAATACCATCTACCACTCGTTTCATTCTAGCGCTGTCCATGGTGCCGTAGAAGCCGGAATACAGACATCCATTTACTATTTCATTCACAACGATTGGGGTTTCACCCATTATTTTTCTTCTACTGATTGCTACTTCTGTCTCTGGAGTTTTTCCTTTCTTTTTATTGTCCATTCGCGTTTTTATTTATTATGCAATGATGTAAATATAATTATTATGCAATGATGTAAATATAATTATTATGCCCAATAGTGAAAGTACTATTCTAATTTTTTGGTGTCTTGTTTAACGATTATCATAGGTACTTTTACATCAGTTGCAATTGCAGCATTCAGGTTCTTAAAGAATTTAAACAATCGAAAACGTCTCCTTGCATAAGTGACTAATAAATCAATTTTTTGATTACTGATAAATTGGGCAATTTTATCTTCAAAATCTCCTTTATAGGAAAAGAAATATAGCTCTTTGTATTTAGGATTGTGCCTTAATAGAGTCGCAACTTGATCCATTTTTTCGTCGATGGCTTCCAAATTTTCAGATTTATCAACTATGTTTATCCATTTTACCTTTGCCTTAAGTCCATGGATTATAGGAGATACCTTATTCAACCCTAGTATATCTTCCAAATGAAGATCGAAGGCCAAGGCAATGTTGTCTATCGGTTTGTTTACAGATTTGGCAGGGATCAATAAGATTGGTATTTCTGAATTTTCAATTACCTCTAGTGTAACACTACCAACGTAGGGTTTGGGACCGTTTCTTTTTCCTTTTATTCCCATTACAATCAAATCCATTTTTTCTTCTCGCGCGACTTTCATTATGCCAGAGGAGTTGGAATTTTCTTCTACAATGTAATGTATCTCTACTCCTGTCAACTCCTTCATATAGGAATCATTGACTGCCTCCTTCATTAGCGCCATTCGCTGGTTGCCTATGTTGTTCACTTCCTTCTTGACCGAAGATGCTGGTACTACGTTGACTAAAGTCAAACTAGCCTTATTTTTCTTTGCAAAGTAAAGTGAATAATAGAGGAGTTGAGGAGTGTAAAAGGAAAAGTCAGTTGCTAATAGTATTTTATTCATAATTATTAGAATTTGCTAGTTTGTTAAACAATCACCAAAGCAAGTTTAACTTGCCAATTTATCGAACGTTATAATTTTGGGTTTATATTGGCTACCGACCAACATCATTTCCAAAAATTTAGCATCTAAGACGTTACTTCTGGGATTTGATATTACAATATCCACTTCTGTCTGCTTTAAATATTTTGCAACTTGATGAAACATTATTCCAATTCGCATCACTTTTTTTACATTAGGTAGTTCTTTGCTCCAATTGTTTGTAGTGGTTTGATAGTGTCCATATAGGCCTAAATAGTGCAAATAAGCTCTATCCAAATTCCATTTATCTTCGACTGAAGTAAAACAAATAACATCCGCAGATAATTTTACTGCCAATTCTAAAGTGCTCACAAAGAGTTGCTTATTGTCATGTTCAATAGCGATTGGTAAAAGGATTTTTTTCTTCATTGTAGTTGTTTTTACGGTATATCAGTCAAAGGACAATAAATCGTTAAGAAGTCACTCTTCTTTAAAAATACTTTGTCCATATAAACAGTCTGTAAATTTTACTTCACCACAAACATAACTTCCACTCTTCTAGCCAATTCCGGTGTCTGCGCTGAGTAATCAATACCATGATATTCTGTAAAAATTCGATCCGCATGAATGCCTTGCAGCATAAGGTATCTCTTGACCGCTTCTGCTCTAAACTGGGAGAGGTTTTGATTAAATATTGGACTACCTGTTGAACTTGTAAATCCGTTTATCAGCACATCCAGTCGTCCGTGAGTACGCATGACTTCAGCAATATCCCGAATGTTGGACTTCGACTCTTCGTTTAGATCGAACTTAGCATTTTGGAAATAAAGTGCGCGCTTTCCATAGCTGTTTATGATGTTATCTAAATCATTGTTTCGTTCTGGAATGGATACTATATCGCGGTAAGTGATGACTTCTCTAGTGACCGGTACTTCTTTAATGATTTCATTGGTCACAGGCACTTCTTTGATTACCTCTTTTACTACTGGCACTTCCTTGATTACTTCCTTTATTATGGGTACCTCTTTGACGACCTCCTTTACTACGGGCACCTCTTTGACGACCTCCTTAATCACAGGAACCTCTTTAATCACGACTTCTTGGGTGGTAGGAGGTTGAACCGTTTGATTTCTCTTGTTCATTGCTTGCTCCAACAGAAGTACACGTGCCATTAGCTCTACTTGCGAGTAGTCAGGTGATTGAACAGGTGTCTGAACCACTGGTGATTGCACTACAGGCTGCATTGGTTGCGGTTGTTGCAGCCTCTTATGTTCAAGTTGAGCAAGCTTTGCTTTCAAAGTGGACAATTCATAGGTCAACCGAACAAATTCATCGTTACGATAATTACTTGAATCTTTCGGAAACGTATTGTTAATTGTAATTTGTGGTGTCGAATTTTGAGGTGCTCCAATTGGGTAGAATGGGTTTGTCTGCCCTTGTTTTATGACTGCCAGCTCATTCATTATACTTTTACGAATTTGCTCAACACGGTTGGCATCGTTCGGATTGTTTATTGAAGCCACTAAAGTGTTTAGTTTTACTAATTGGTTTTCCAATGCTGTCAATCGATTTAAGGTTTCCCTGTCATTGTAGGTTTGCTGGTCATTATTCTTGGTATTAGGAGCGACAGCAATTGGCGGTTGACTGTTTGGTACAGGTGGCACAGTGCTGTTAGGGTAGTAAGAGGGTTGCTGATAAGGGTAGAGGGCTCTTGGCACATATCTTCTGGTTTGGGCGAGCCTCCTCTTTTTTGCATTGGCAAGTGATTCTATAAAATTTTGAAGCTCTGCGGATGTGATTTCGACAGATGATTGCTCTTGATTGTACGTAGGGTTTTGTCCTTGAGAAATTGCAATTGAGAAGAGAACCAAAAATATAGATAAAATGAACATTAACCTTTTCATATCAATAGTTTATGTTTTTTTTGAACAAATTTTATACGATTTAGAATAAGATGCCAACCTTTAGACTAATTGCACCTAATGAAGTTTTTGAATCTTCATTTGGATTGTTTGGTGAGTTGTTTTGCTCCCCTTTGTTGTTGGTGATGTCTAAAAAGCCACCCTGATAAAAAAGTCCTGCTACAATGGATGTACCTTCTGAAACGCTGTAGGACGCTCCTCCTCCGACACCCCAGGAGAGATTAAACGGATTGATATCGGAGTTGATGTTCTGTTTTTCTGTATCCAGAGCTCCGGCGTTTACAACAGATCCTCTGGCTTGAGTGGCAATATCCAGAAAGAATGGAATTTGAGCGTAATATCTCAGAAATCCAATTTCATTTGTTCTCATTTTTATGCCTAGGGGAACACGCAGCATTTGAACACTATAGCCAAGTGTTGTACCATCCGGAAAAGGAAGTGTGATGCCGTTGGCATCAATTAGCGGTTGTCTGAGTTCTTTACTTTTCCATAGCTCACCGCCATTGGTGTGTTCAAGTTTACCTCCGGAATTGAATAAAATTCCAAACCCTGTAGTTAAAGCATAGTTTTTAGAAGCCATATCGGAAGAACCAAAGAAAAATTCAGAATCAAACCCAAGATGAAACCCGACATTGGTATTTGCAGGCTTAATTAATACATCACTACTAGATAGGTACGAAACGAAAGGATTTACACTTATCCCTAATCTAAACACCTCACTAATCTGACCATAACTTGAAAAACCAAAGGTTAAGAGTAAAAGTGCCAGCGTAATTTTTTTCATGATTGAAAAGTTTTATTTTACAAAATATTCCCTTTGTTGTTTATAAATACAATTAAAATTGGAGCCGAACACACAAACTGAATTAGTCGTCAATATATTGTTCGGGTCCGGCTCTAACAAGACAAGGAAAATACTTATGTTGTTTCCTTGAACCTCCGTGTTTGGTTATTGGTTAAACTACTTAACATAATGCTTATCTATACATGCCTTGTTACTCCTTATTTTTGCCAAAAATTGATTTTCTTTTCTTTTTCAGCTTTTTCTCCTTTTTAGTTGCCTCCTTCAAATCTTGGACAGGTTGTTGGATGTCTTGCTTGATTACATCCGTTGTTACATTTTCCAACACTGGATTATCTGTTGGATTTCCAGATCGGTTTCCATTAGCACTATTTTCATTAAACTTAGCAAGTGACTCCTCCAGTTTTTTGGAAAATGTATCCATATCCATTTTCAATTGTTCGCTAATTGATTTTTCCATAGAATCCTGACGTATTCCAATCTTATTGATTTGAGCTTCCAAATCAGCTATTTTTTGGTTGATATCCTGAGCCATTATATTAGCTTTGGGATTACTTTGACTAGGATTAGCATTCCCCATATTGTTATAGGGATATGAATTCGGATTGTATCCCGGGTTCGGATTATATCCCTGATTTGGGGTATAATACGCTCCATAGTACATTTGCTCCTGAGCATAGGGATAAAATGCTGTGTTTGAGCCACCCATGTTTTCCAAAATTTCTTCAATCAGGTTTTCAAATTCGGCAGGAGACAAACTAATTCTACTGTTGCTAGGTATAATGTTTAGTTGTCCTTGTTGTTGCTGTTGATAAGGTGTTTGAGCATAAGCAGGTGCAGTAGCAACCGGAGCCTGAGTAACGACTGGTTGTGTAACAATAGGTTGAGTTGGAGTTGGAGTTCCCAATAAAGCGGATTTCAATTCTTCTTCTACCTTTGCTTTTTCCTCGACAACCTTTTGTTCTTTCACCTCAAGATTTTCAGCTACCTGTTCAGCGCTTTCCAATTCTTTTTTGATTGCCGCTGCTTTAGCAAAATCTTCTCTGATAATAGCCTCATTCAATTCATCTTCAAGATTAAGGATCTTTTCATCATATTTAGCTTGTAGTGCATTGATCTCTTCTTGATCTTTCTCTTTTTGCTTAAGAACAGCTTGGCTTACTTCAAAATCCAAAAGTTCATCAGGATTATCAGATTTTTTGCCAAATGTTAGTTTTACCCCTACATTATAAAATACACTGGTTTGTACTTGATCGGGTTCGGAAAAAGTATTTGTTGATTCAGTTGTTGTTAGCATCGCTCTTGCGCCGCCAAATATCTTAAAATTTCTAGATAATGGGAGTATCAATCCAATTCCGCCCATTGCAAAACCTCTATCAACGGTTCGTAAAGTAGATAAAGTGGAATCAGGCAGAATAACAGTCCTTCCCTGGTAATCTGATTGTACGTCAATATTTCCTCCTCCCAGAGTAATATATGGGATAACTCCTGTAGAAGTATTTAAATTCATTTGCATTTCGCCTCCATACATGGCCAATTGGTCAAATTCTGTCCATTCACCTTCTACCATAGACTGCCAATAAAACCCACGAATGCCAAAGTAAGGGCCGAAATCAATTCCTGCTGATCCTCCTGCCATAAAGGCGTTGCGATATGCTAAGTCGGGATTAAAATTCATGCTACCTACGGAGGGTTCAACTGTCCATCCTAGATTTTTAAATCCGCCTGTTAAACTGTTATAGTACGCTTTATCCAAATCTGACATCTCTCCTTGTTTTTGTCCTCCTAAATGAATCTGAAGAGAAGCACCGATCGACCAGTTGTTTAAGTCTATCGGATTATAGTCAGCGTCTACTACGCCAAATACTGTTTTATCATCTGGTGAAAGAAAATTTCTTGCTGTATTAAATCGATAGGAAGTGTTTCTTGCTTCAATACCTATTGAATATCTACCTTTTAGACTAAATTTCAATCCAGCACCTAAGTTCACATATATTTGTTTATTCACAGCAAATGTATCTAACTGTAAGGATTGAATTCCAGTACCTGCTGTAATATAAGGTAGCCACTTTCCTTTTGCTAAGTTAGCTTTGAGTTCTCCTCCCCACCTTGTTAGCTTTACATCTCTGGATACAAAAGAAGAGTCTGCATAATTGGGTAAACTGAAGGTTCCAAACTGTGTTCTTTGGTTGATTCCTTGTTGGTAGACGCCTCGAAGTTCCAATACCTGACCGAAACCAAAGCCAACTTTTCCTCCTAGTAAAATACCATTTTCCAAACCTGCTTTTTTATTCCAAAATACATACTCTCCGGTTGGGGCAACTGAATAGCTAATACCTCTAACTTGTGCAAAAGCATTCGTTTGGAATAAAAATATTATAGAAAATAATAGAAAAGTAAATGCTGTGTTTTTCATGACTTTTATTTTAAATAATGGAATTTTTGTAGTTGATATTAATTTTTAATTTAATTGTACTTAGTTCAAATCTCTTTTACCAGATTTATTTCTTCTTCCAACTGAAACGGTTCGGATCTATAGATTAGAATCAGTGTACCAATCTTTCGATCTATGGACAAAACGGGCGCTCCGATAATGCGTTTATTCATTTTGTTGACAATTGTTATTTCGTCTGCCTTAAGCATAGTACTAACAAAATCCGCATTTATAGTTTTACCTTCATACTTCTTATTAGTGGAGATCATAACCACTCCAACAGAGTCAATAAAGGAGATTTCTTCAATTCGATCGTTTTGAACTAGTTGTTTAAAGTATACATCAACCTGTTCATTATTGCCTCTTGTAAGTTCCCCTCTTACAGCCCAAACAAAGGGTTGCATGAGTAGTTTCAAATTGGCTTTGTTATTAGATTCGAATGCTAGATTTGCGCTTTTAACAAGATTTTCTTTTTCTTCTGAAGAATTCTTTTGCTTTTCCCAAAGATTAAGATTTTCGTTAACAGAATAGTATAGTCCACTAAGTAGTCCTAAAATTACAAGTAGATTAATTAGCATTCCTTTTAAACCAAATCCTTCTGTTTTTTTTGTTGTTTCTGACATGGTATTTTACTTTATTGAGTATAAATTGTTTTTTGCATTTTAGGACCCTAGAAGCCCCATCTCAAGTCGAATTCTCATCATCGATTTACCATTCTGATATTTTTCAATGAATAATTGTCTTTTTACATCATCAAGTTTTACTAAAATGTTATCAAGAGACTGAAGCTTTTTTTCTTCCGCTTCTTTCACCTTTAGAAATAAATCCTTTGTAAGGACTTCGTCAGAATGATTTTGGAAAAAACTTTGAAGTTCAAAGTCTAGATATTTATTCAGATAAATTTTAAATAATTGTGGAGTCTTAAGCTCAGAAATTATAGTGAATAATGCTTGAAAGGTTCCCATGGTGATACAGAAAGCATCGTCATCACTTTTCACTTTGATTACTGCTCTGTTATAAACTTCCCTGAAATATCTATTAAACAATTCTCCAAAAAAGATTTGGTTTGTCTGTGAAAATTTTGATACCAGCTCATCGTCGGATAATTGTGTAAGTATTGATTTACCTGTTATCATATCTTTATTGTTTATTGATATTGATAACACAAAGATGTGAACTAAAACATCATTAAAACAGAGCGAAAAGGCGTATTTTAATATATAGAACTTTACTTAGATTGTGCGAGAATTACCTATATGGTAAAAGCTTGAACAGGAGAATCGAGAGTTGCTTATGTTATAAAAAATTGGATTTGTACCCGTACAACCTTGATTCGTAGGAACATTGTACAGAATTCAAGCGATCCACGAAGAGTAGTAAAGTCTTTTGAAGTTCGGGAAGTTTTTTGCATCCTCTACCAAAAATCAGAATTGCATTTCTTTTATACGAGGAATCCTGTATAATGTAATTTACCTATGAAAAATATATCTATTCAAAAGCCAACAGTATGGTTTTATTTATTGCTTATCATCACTGTATTTTCTTCTCTCGTATTTATAGAGAGAACCATTATACTAAAGAGTCAAAATAACAACTTTGAAAAAGGACTTACTCATCTTGAAGAAAAACTTGGTAGTCACCAGGCTCTTTTGGAAAGCATCCATGAACGCAAAGATCGTTGTGAGAAAGAGACAAAAGTACCTGCTGGCTCATATGGTGCATACCAATATTGTTTGAACTTTCTCAATTGGCTTGATGTTAACCCCAGTTATGATTACGATGTTATGGTTCCTGGTTCTATTGAATAGAAAGTTCTAATGCACTTTTTAAATGGCATAGTAAACATATGGCTTCAAAACAGACTTATGTTTGGGTAGAATATTCGAATAAATAATTCAAAACGCACGTGATATGCGTGCACATAAAAAAAGCAGCTACGAAATAGTTGATCGTAACTGCTTGATTATCATTTGTGGAGCCTACGGGAGTCGAAC
>ENA-ORXR01004282-ORXR01004282.1-marine-metagenome-genome-assembly--contig:-NODE-4282-length-12051-cov-4.709704_pt1 | contig 12051 bp, 10 predicted proteins | sample MGYA00237866_ERZ511479 | MGnify/ENA metagenome assembly ERZ511479 | reverse complement strand
CCAAAGCCATCGCCACCGGGACAGGATGCCCTGCTGCGAGCGAGCGAATGATAACGTCCAGAGCGTCGGGCAATTGTGTGACGGCTTTTTTCTGACGGCGTTTAGCTAAATATGAAATGACCAAGGTTGGCAAAATAGTTCCAAGGGTGAACCCAGCGGTAACCCAGACTGGGGAGCCTTTGACCAAAAACCCAGTGAGTCCAAATGCGGCAGCCAGTCCAACACTGGCATAATAATATCCATACGGACCCAATGGCAGGCCCGACTGTACCACAAGCTGGGCAATGCGGGCGTTCAAACCCGCGAGATGTCCGTCGGAGGACATCGACCGAGCTCGCCGCAGTCGTCCTAAGGCTTCTCCCTCATTTTCGGATCTCGCAACCCGCCGGAGCCGATCATTTGCCAGCCGCACACGCCTTGAGGCTTGTTTGCCGAGACTGGCCGCCGCTTGCAAAAAAAGAACCGCCGCTGCGAAAACAAGGGCATAAACAATTAATTTTTGACCCGGCGACATTACCCGATACGCTCTTTAAGCGAGAGTTCGGACAGGCGTCCCGGTTGCAGAACCTTGGACTCAAACAATCCGTCAGGTAGGGGAATGCCTAGCGTGATAATGTCTTCCAAACATTTAGGGCGAATGCCGGTCGCGCGAAACTCTCCGATAACTGAGTGATTGGGACCTGTACCCGTACGCGTGTAATTGAAAAGCTCCTGCATTTGGATGACGGGGCCTTCCATGCCGGTGACTTCTGCGACGGAGGTGATCTTACGTTGTCCATCAGACAAGCGCGTGGCTTGGATTATAATGCCCACGGCTGATGCTATCTGTCCGGCGACGGCTTCGGGGGTGATTTTCATATCGCCCATGGCCACCATTTGCTCCAAACGCGTTAGAGCATCACGCGGTGTATTGGCATGAAGCGTCGCCATAGAGCCTTCATGTCCCGTATTCATGGCTTGCAACATATCAAACGCTTCTTCACCCCGGACCTCGCCCAGAATTACGCGGTCGGGACGCATCCGCAGCGCGTTTTTAACAAGACCGCGTTGTTTAATTTCGCCGCGACCTTCGATATTTGGCGGACGGGTTTCCATGCGGGCGACATGAGGCTGCTGGAGTTGCAGCTCGGCCGCATCCTCAATCGTAATGAGGCGCTCTTTTTCAGAAATGGATTGCGACAGCGCATTCAAAAGCGTCGTTTTACCGGACCCGGTTCCGCCGGAAATCAAGATCGTGACGCGAGCTTTGCAGGCCGCCCAAAGGAATTGCGCAACGATATCCGGTATCGCATTAAATTCGATAAGCTTATCCAATGTCAGAGGACTTTTTGAGAACTTTCGGATCGAGACCAATGGGCCGTCGACAGCAATTGGCGAAATGGCAACATTGACCCGGCTCCCATCCAAGAGGCGGCAATCGCAAAGGGGCTGGCTTTCATCAACGCGGCGTCCGACCTGCGAGACGATGCGGTTGATAATGCGAAGTAGATGCGGCTCATTGGCGAAGCGAACGGCAGATAATTCCAATTCGCCGCGGCGCTCTACGAACACGCGCTCATGTGTGTTAATGAGGATGTCGGACACGGTTTCATCTTGCAGAAGGACTTCGAGAGGTCCTAACCCGACCATCTCATCATAGACGCCGTCGCCGAGTCTCTGCAGGTCAGCTTCATTCATTTTTAGCTTATCTTCACGCGCCATTTCGGCGACGATGGCGTGAACCTTTTCGCGCAATTCGTCACTTTCCAGCCCATCAAGCTGCGCCAAGTCGATCTCATCAATCAGCCGTGTGTGGAGTTTTATTTTTGTTTCCAGCCAAACATTTCCGGTTTCCAGAACCGGTGGTTTTTCTGTTTTCGGCGCCTCAAAAGTTTTTTCTGCCGGTGTGCTCGGCACTAATTCCGGCTCTATTGTTGCAACAGCGATGGGCATTTCAACAGGGACTAAACCATGCTGAAGATCTTCCGTAAGTGCTTGCGAAAATCGTCCCATTCCAGACGCTTACACGATAAGATTTAGGGTCATCTTAGGGCAAAGGGTAAAGCGTTGGTAAATTTTATGTGGACCGCAATCAGGCGGCCTTAATCAGGGGAATTGTATCCACTGTTTTCAGCGTTTCTGCGAGCTTTCGAACGTCCTTTACAAAACGCGAATCAGGCCGAATGGCACCCGCAGGTTCACCGCAATTCAAAGCTTCGCGCGTTGTATCGGGGTCTATACAAAGTGTTGATAAAACGGACCGCCCTAGCGCCGTTTCTGCATCGCTCAAACGGAGCATATTTTTAAACGAACGTTTCTCGAATTTATTCAAGATCACATGACCATTTATGGGGTCATTCTTCGTCGCTGAGAGCCGAGCCAGACACTCGCGAGCCGCGTGAAGCGACGGAATAGTGAGTTCACACGTGATCCCTAAAAGATCGACAGCCCGCATTACAGAGAGCGTCCAAGGCTGTTGATATCTTGGTAAATCAATTATGACGGTATCGAAAAGCTCAGCAGCGGCATCCAATATTGCCATGATTGTTTGAGGGTTGACGCGCGCATTTGCGCCGACGGTATTGGGCGCGGCGAGCAAAGAGATGCCGCTTTCATGGGTGGACACCAAGGCTTGGGTGAAGGCTTTATCAATGTGTTCGGCTGGCCCGCAAAGGTCCTCCAAAGAAAGGCTCGGCAGCAGATCGAGGTGATGTGCGCAGGCTCCGGATTCGAAATCCAAATCTATCAAACAGACCGTTGGGTCAGTAGGCCTGCGGCGGCTTGTCTGTTTGGGCATGTTGGAAACCGCAAACTCATGCGCCAACTGAGTTGCTAAACAGGTTGTGCCGACGCCCCCTGTGGCCCCGACCAAGGCGAAAATTCGTGGGCAATTTTGCCCGGCCGGAGCAAGTGGGGGAGGTGTGTTGTCGGATTGTTCTAAGATGTCATCTGAGTGTTCTGTTGCAAATTCCGGAATCGCGAGCGGGTCATCAGAACCCGTAACAGCGTCTAATTCTGCTTCGGCAAAATCAGGTTCAGTGCTTTGGATTAAAGCGTAATTTGCTTTTTTTCCCGCGCGATTATCGCCGCGACGACGGCCCCATTTTTTGAGTTTACCCATTTTTCAAATCCTCACCCATAAGAGTGGCCTCGACAGGCGGAAGGTGAATCAAATCGCCGAGACCAACTAAATCCAGAAACACGAAATTTAGAGGCACGTTGCGCAGCGTAACACTTACGAGAGGTGCAGCATCACCTTGATAACCCGCGGTGCCCAAGCCTGAACTGAAATATGCGACATCAACATAAGCTTGTTCTGTGTCACCAAAGACATCGCACATGCCGCGCCGCGCCCGCGATGTGGCGCCGCAAACGCCGTCTCCATCAGGGCCAAAAACAATGCGCGTCATGGCCGCCATATCATAGCTCCCTTCAGAGCAACTTTCGGTATCATTTTTACAGACAATCTCGAAATCCGGAAAGGATTGGCCTTGAGAGACCGCACCTGAGAGCCCGGTCATAGTGCTGACGGATCGGGCGACAGGGTCAGATGTTGCCGCAATTCTGGCCCCCGTCCGTGCGGCTTGTTGCGCACCGTTATATTGATAAAATGCATAGCCGGCCTCAATTGAACCGCCGGTTAGGATGATTAACACCATAATCATTAATGACGTTTCAACCGTCACAGCACCTTCATCCCGGCGGATTAGTTTTTTAAACAGCTGTCTCATCGTGCGCGAACCAGACGTTCTTCATGATCGGTGCGTATGGTGACGCGTCCGCCGGAGGCTAGTTTTATGAAACCCAAACCTTGATAGGGATGCGCGGAGGAAAATTCAGCGACCTGCACAATCGCGCCGTCTCGATACTGCCCATTATTGGGAATATTTCGGAAGGTGAGCGTGATGTCGCTGTCTGACCAACCATTGACGCGTGGCTCGCCGGAGCCGTCAGGGCGGCCTGAAACTGCAATGTTCTTGGCTTGGTTCGTCAGCAAAGTCGGCGCCTGCGCCCGCGCAAGATAGCTTGCCCCTGCAACAAGCCCTTGCTCCATTTTATGGGTTTGCAAAAGCATCATGGAGAGATCAATAATGCCGTAGCCGATCAAAGCGAGCACGGGAAAAAGAATGGCCCCTTCAACAGCTACCGCGCCGTCTGTGTTTTTTAAATATTTGGCTTTCAAGAACATTATCTGCGCACAGCCACGATATCATTAGCTTCGCTGTCCTGTCCCTTTACGACGGGTCCGATGATTTCACCGTAAACAACGTTTTGCTGTCCCTTGCCCATGGGTTCTGTCAAAAAGACTTTCACGAAAGTCTCGACGGGCAAGGCGTCTTTGCGTTTGAACATTCCGTTTGGAGAATTCGCTTCGATCTCTCCACAATTTAAAACGGCCGCGGTGATGATTCGGCGATCTTTCACGGTCGTGGATGCCCCTGATGTGTGGCATTGCGGCAGCCCTTCTTCGGCTGTGATAGCTTGGTTTCCGTAGGTTTCCGCGCCGGGCACGCAATTATTGTCAATTTCCCAGCGATACATAGCATAGCGTGACGGCGGCGTAGATGGGGTGAAATACCCACCATTCCCTCTCCGGTAGGTGACGTCTTCTATTGTTATCCGCGTGAAGCCCGGGTGATTGACCGCCATATAAAGTGAGAAATTCCAATTGCCGTCCCCGACACGGCTTGACGGACATGTGTCGTTTCCGTGACAACCATCTCGCGGCAGCCCCAGTGCTTGGTTGGATGGGGCTTCCGTACAGGACTTGTTGGTTTTAATCGGCGCCCAGCCTTTTATTACATTTGCTGCGGGCGCGTAGCGAGGGTCATTTTTTTTCTGTTTGAAAGATCCTGAATATATATCGAACCGCGTGTTTAGGCCGTGCCGCATGGACGAAATATTTCCCGTTCTCAGGACAACGCCTTTGGACTGCGAGAAGCAGGCCGGAGAGATATCGATAGCCACTGCATCAGAAAGTTTTGATGCGCCAGAGTTTCCGCCGAAAGGGTCCAGCCATCCAAAGCTACCGCTGCCATAAGGGTCGCTGACGTTATTCGGTGTTTTGAATTTTATTTGTTTCCGGCGAAAGGCCTTCGTTTCCATGGCTTCATAGATGTTTGTCGTTTCACCCTCTTGCGGATTGCAAATGAAGACGGGGGCGGTACCGCAAACAACTTGGTCCATTCCGGCAACGGCTTTCGCGCTTAGGGTTGTGTCTGTTAGCTTTTGGAGCAAAGAGGATGGAAAAATCGTCTCGACCTGACGCGGTTTGATGGAGACTTCAACATAACGCGCTTTCGCCGATGAATTTGTCCGATTTGACTGCGGAATATCTGAATACCCATCATCCGGAATGTCGTCAAAAAAAGTGATCGTATCTATCTCTATATTGGCGTCCCCTTGCGCAAATTTTTGATCGTAAGACAATAAGTTCAAGATAGCGCCTGAGGAGCGCGGAATCGCATCACCGCGTTGATCCAGCTCTGCGGCCCCAGCGCGCGAAAGGGAGTCGGCCGCAGCCTGAAGTTCCGCATCAACATTGTAAATACGGGCGGCGTCGACGGATAATGTCGCGCCTGCCACAACAACAGGCGTGGTCAGCGCGGCCCAAATTGCCACTGACCCTGAAATGCCGCGACCGTTTCCCGACAGATAAGTGCCGAGTAAAGCTTTGAGCGTTGGCATTTGCGAACGGGGGCGGGGCATCGGTCTATCCTTATCTTCGAGTTTTTGGTTCAGGCAGGAAAAAATTATTCAGTCGTTTGCACGGCGACTGGCTCTTTGACGGTTCCGTTTTCATAGGCCTCACGCGCCGCCTTTTGACGGGCTCTGTTTGGCGGAATGAAGGTGTCGGCTTTTTCTTCAGCCGTCGGCGCAATGCGCTGCGCCGCGATGTTCTGTGCAACCGCATCCCCAAATCCGGAAGACTGTCCGTCCAGCGCGGGCTGAGCCGAGGCGCAACCCGTCAGGGCCGCTCCCAATAAAATAAGTCCAATATTATTCCATCGCATGGCCGAAACCTCCTTCGATTTTCCCGCCTAGAAAAGCTTCCGCGTCAGACGGCAAATATGCATTGTCCAGAGGCGTGGCTAACTGGCTTCGGTCAGAAACCGGGCGCGCCAAATGGGGCGTTACAATAATGACGAGTTCCGTCTCTGCTTTTTGATAACGGGTTGATGAAAAGAGCGATCCAATGATCGGAAGTTTGCCGAGCCAAGGCACATTTTCGCGCGTGTTGGTGCTTTCATTTTGCAAGAGGCCTGCGATCGCAAAACTCTGGGCATTTCGCAGCTCGACGGTCGTATTGGCGCGGCGAACCCGCAATCCCGGAACGCGGACGCCGCCGATCTCGACTGTATTCTGCTGATCCAGTTGCGACACTTCGGGCGCGACTTTCAGATTGATAATACCATCGTCCAAAACGGTCGGTGTAAAGGCCAAGCTGACGCCAAATTTCCGATATTCAATCGTGACCTCGCCCAGACCGGTTGAGACAGGGATTGGAAATTCACCGCCGGCCAAGAAGCTGGCTGTTTCGCCTGACATAGAAACCAAATTAGGCTCGGCCAGTGTTCGGATGATGCCTTGTTGTTCGAGCGCATCAATCCTTATGTCCAGCGAGGCCGCGCCGATGCCGCCGCCCAAAATAGCAGTGGCCGTTGCGTTGACGAGACCGGTCGATCCGGTAACCGCAAAATCGCCTGGACTTGCCGGGAGAATTTCGCCCGCCGCAGACAATAAACCGCCCCGCTCTGACAGAAGATTAATTCCGAGCTGTTTGATAGAATCGCGGCTCGCCTCAACAAACCGAACTTCGAGCATAACTTGGTGGCTGTCCCGCACAGCCAGGCCGGAGGTGACGCGTGCCGGGGCGAAAGCTTCGGCAATGGACACGGCGCGTTCTGCGACGGCTGCGCTAGACACGTCACCGGATAAATAGATACCGCCCGCAAGCGGACGCACTTCGACAGCCTCTTTCGGAAAAGTTTCAAAAAGAGTTTTCTTCAGGCTGGCCACATCAAATCCAACCGTGACATCCACGATATCGACAAGCTGATTGTCGATGTCGTAAAGCATGACATTCGTCTTCCCGCCGGCCTTGCCCAATACTTGGAAAGAGCGATCCGAGAGGACAACGACATCTGCAATGTCGGCATTGGCGACGCGGATTTGCGCAAATGACGTATCGGTTCTCATCACCAAAGTGTCATCTTTAACGACGGAGGTCGCCGAACGCTCACTTGTCTTCGTGTCGACCCAGGACTTGGAAAGCGCAGGCGTTGAAATCATGACGGAGCAAGCGAGAGCTGCCATGAAAGGTTTGAGTGTGCGTTGCATTTTATCCTCCTGCCAATTCGGAATCAGGTGAAGGCGTAAGGGCTTCCTTACGAACGGAGACAGACTGGCTCGTGTCCCCGCGAATGACGGTGATTTGCGCGACTGGCGGCGTTGATTTTTTCGGTGTCACGCGAACAGGGCGGCGGGGCTTCTTTGCGGAACTGTTTGAATTTGCGCGCAAGTCGAGTTGACGCGTATCTAAAGACTTTGTTGTGGAGGGCAGGGCTTCACCGGCGGCGCGTAGGACCAAAGATATAACACCGCCCTCTTGAGCAATCGCCAGTGCCTGAGCGTCCATGTGGCTGACTTCTAAAGTGACTGTGCGCGCGACTTCGGGTGCGTCCTGATTGCGGTTCTGAGACTGATCTATACCAAGAACGCGAACGGATTGCAGAATGATATCGGACCGATAAAGTGGTTTATCCAGCTCGGGATTGGGTTCTGACACATATTGAATGTCCACCAGATCACCCGGCACAATAAAGCCTGCGACGCCGGTCACGTCATCGACCCGAACTGAGACAGCGCGGTACCCGGGACGAATTCTAGCGGATAAGGAGCCGCGCCCGTTTAAACCGGAAATTCGGTGAGGGAGAATGATCTCATTCATCTGGATGTCGGCCAGCATCACCATGGCGCCCGAACTCAACGGATCGTAATCCGGTGGGAAGATATCAGAGAGGTCACTTAGGGCATCAAGCGGTACAGCGTCTTCGGGCATATCGATGAGACGCAGCACTTGCGGCGTCAGCTCATCACCAAACATAAGGTCTGTATTTGCGACGAGAACTGGAACGGTTGTGGTTTGGACCGATGGAGGGTGCGCAGCGAATGATGCAGGCTGCGTTGGTGTTTGTCGAAATTCATTTTCAACAGCGCCTTGAATCCAGCCACGGGCCAGAATGATGGCTGTAACGCCAAAGACAGCGCTGGCCCCTAGGGTGACAAGTGTGTTTATACGCATATCCCGGTATTTGCTCCCACACAAAAAAGTTGAGGCGAACTTACGGATACATCATCCATTGCCTGCTCAATTTATATACGGGATGGGCTGGTAAGGTTTCGTTCAGGAATTGAGTGAATGAATCCGCAAATTATGTCGTAAAGATTATGTGAATGAACGCGGCCTAAATGACTGCGACCCCGGCAAGTAATTTAAGCCTCCGTTAAATCTATCGACTTAGCATTCAGGCACACTAATTCACTATTAAGGAGTGCCCCCAATGTTCATTCGCCGTTTTTCAATCCTGGCTGTGTCCGCGGCTGTTCTGGCTTCCGGGACATCAGCAAGCGCTTTGACTGCGACCCAGAAAGTCGAAAAAGAAGTTACGATCCAACAAGCAGACGGTACCGTTTCTACAAAACTGGTTAGCGCTACCGAAGTCACGCCCGGTGAGAAAATTGTCTATACCGTCTCTTATACGAATGACTCACCTGAAGCGGCGACGGATATTGTCCTCGCCATGCCGGTGCCTTCTGACGTGCGTTATTTAGAAGGGTCAGCTGACCGATCCGGCGCAATCGTTCGCTACTCTGCCGATGGCGGGGCTTCATTTGTCGAACGGAGTGCACTTGTCCTACCGGCCCTTGGCGGCGGAACCCGCGCGGCAAGCTCGGATGACATCACCCATATTCAGTGGCGCATTCCTGGCCCCGTCTTAGTTGGAACCAGCGATGAAATCGCATTTAAAGCGCGGCTAAAGTAATTTTCCAATATACTGTATCTATGGCTGCGGTGGAAACATCGCGGCTTTTTTTTTGAGTTTTCAAGCGAAAAAATAGAAAATTCAAATAAAACCTTAGAGTTTTCAATTAAATTAAACTTTGATTTGGCCAATAAAACGTGAGTATATTTTTCATAAAAAACTCATAATCCACTGAAACAAAACAATTATTTATATTTTTCTGGAGAATGATAATAATTATTTCACCCATTGTTAACTATGCTGTTTCTCATCAATTTAACCGTGCGCCTCTAGGTTCCCAATCGTCAACTAACCTATGGGAAATAATAATGACCAAATGCAAACTCATCAAAGGTCTGTTGGGGGCAACCGCTCTTACAGTCTTTTCAACAGGAACCGCTTTCGCGCAAAATGATTTTACAGCCGCAGGCGAAACTGTTTCAAACACGTTTACTTTGAACTATGAAGTCAACGACACTCCGCAAACACAAATCGACAACACAGGGACGCCAACTGAGTTTAACGTTGACCGTCTTGTCAATGTAACTGTCAGCAGCCCCGCCGATACAAATGTTATCACAAACCAAAATGACGCGCTGTTGCCATTCGTTGTTGTGAACAACGGTAACGATGAGCATGCTTATCTTTTGGGTTTCGAACAAGCCGGCGGAGATGATTTCGACACAACCGCCGCGACGACCGCCCCAGACATCATCTTCTACGAAGAGAGTGCTGATACAAACAATGACGGTGTTTTGAGTGAAGCTGAACGGTCTGCTGCAACACCGCAAAGCTACAATACCACACCGGGTTCAGTTAACGTGCCGGTTCTGGCTGCTGACGAACGCGTTTTTGTCTATGTGCGCCAAAACATTCCTGCCGGCCTCGTGGACGGAAATGATGCAGGTATTTTGCTATATGCGAATACACAATCTATTACTGGCGGAACAGGCCCGTCCTTGACCTACACAGAAACACTTGGCGATACAGATGGCAATGATGCAAATTCATTGACAGTTGAAAACGTCTTGGCTGACGAAGACGGTCCTGCGACAACAAATGACGGTGCAGAGGATGGCGCGCATTCCGCACAGGGTAATTATATCATTGAAAACCCGAATGTCGTTGCAAGCAAGGAAGTCTTTGGTGTTTCCTCTGCGACACCGGGAACGTGTGATGCGATTGGCGCCGCCGGAAGCTATACAAAGCCTACGGGGAACAGCGATTATTTCACGCCTAATAGCTGTGTGGAATATGTCATTCAGGTCGAGAACGCAGGCGCAACCGGCGCAACAGATATCGACCTAACTGATATTTTGCCTGACAACCTGACGATCCGTCAAGCTGCTGTTCGCGGCGACCTTGTCTTGCCGACAACGGCGCCCGTTGGAAACTTGGCACAACCTGCCGCAGGGACTGATTGTGACGGAACGGCTGTTTGTACAGTTGCTGTGACCAATGCCACTTTGGCTTCGGGATCCACGGCGACGCCGACTGTTGGTTACCTCGTAATCCGGGCAACGATCAATTAGATCGCCGGATCAGGTTCTTTGACATAGGCCGCTATTCCGTTTGACGGAATAGCGGCTGCGTCAAAATAATGTGGGAAAAGATCTATCGCTTTTTCGATAGGCTCTTCAGTCCTGCGCTGAATGAACTTGACGAGTCGATCTGATTGCCCCCGCGATCCGTGAAACACGCTTCTAAACATATTTCCGGACTTCTTGTCCTCGCGGCCTCCGCTTGGGTTGGAACAGCTCCACTTGCGCATGCGCAAGATGATCTGACCGTTCGAAATTTCGGTACGGAAGTCGTCAATGTGGCGAGTATGACCTATACGGTCGGCTCTAACCGCCGTACGATTGATACCGGCGCAGCTGTTTTTGTTATCCGGCCTCCGGCGACTCCGGCTGTAATCGAGTTTTTTCGCCATGCGCCAACAGCTGAAAATCCAATTTATCGGGACATAAACGGGTCTGATTATTCGCCCTCTGGTGAAATGACCGGCGCCTTCAGTTCTATCGGTGACCCTCTCACCAGTCGCAGAACCAAATTAAACCTGTCCTCAGCCATCCCGCTTATCCCGGCCACGACCTACCTTTCGGGTGAGCTCATGTTCGTGCGCGTTACGGATACCGGGCAGAATATGAACAGCTCTGAGATAGAGACTGTCGTCATTACAATTGAAGCCAGCAATGGCGATGTGATCACTCTTCGTCTCTATGAAACCGGACCGGATACAGGCGAATTTTTTGCCTATCTTCCTTCAACGTCCGGCGCTGTTGAACAGAATGACAACGTCATGAGTAGTGGCGGAAACACAAGCTTAACAGCAACCTATATTAATGCTTTCGACAAAACCAATGTTACCGTCGACACAGCCGTTTTAAATCCGCTTAACAGCGTATTCTCGTCGGCAGATGGCGCCCCGATCGATGACGCTGTCGTGACCCTCATAAATATGGACACCGGCACTCAGGCGACTGTTTTCGGTGTTGACGGATTTTCTACCTTTCCTGCAGAGATGCTGTCAGGTGAAGATGTGGTCGACAGCTCCGGTCTGGTCTATGAAACCAATATCGGACAATTTAGTTTTCCTGTCGTAGAGCCCGGTAATTACCGGGTTGAAGTTGTCCCGCCGGAAGGGTTCAGTTTCTCTTCAGTTGTGTCGCAAAGCGATCTGAATGAACTCGGCGAACAGGCGGGGTTTGTGATTACGGCCGCCTCACTGGGCGAGACTTTTACTGTCACCGAAGAAGGCCCGCTCAGGTTCGATATTCCGCTCGACCCTGAGAGCAATATTGTCGTGACAAAATCAGCTGACCGTCAAACGGCTGATGTGGGTGACTATGTCAACTACACCGTTACCGTTCAAAACGCGGGCGATTCGGCGGCCGCAGTCGATTTATATGATACGCTCCCGATTGGGTTTAGATATGTTCCGGGCACGACGCGGATTGCATCTCTTCCTGCCGAGGAACCGAATATCTCCGAAGATGCGACGCTGCTGACATTTGATATGGATGCGCTCCCGTCCGGAGAGAGG
>ENA-ORXR01004280-ORXR01004280.1-marine-metagenome-genome-assembly--contig:-NODE-4280-length-12054-cov-27.775486_pt1 | contig 12054 bp, 2 predicted proteins | sample MGYA00237866_ERZ511479 | MGnify/ENA metagenome assembly ERZ511479 | reverse complement strand
CGATACGTACGAGCCGGCTACGGCGCGCTCGTCATCGTCAGTCCGGAGGAGCGCCGAGTCGAAGCCGAGGTCAAGGCTATCGCCGAGCATCTCGACTTCCGGCTGTACGCCTGGTCGGTCACCACCGGCCTCGTCGACACCGCCGACAGCCAGTCCTGGGACTGCACCGACCCGCTCGACGCGGTGGAGCGCATCCGCGAACTGCCTGAACAGTCGCTGGTGCTGCTCCGCGATTTTCACCTCCACCTCGACGACCCCAGCCCGGTGCTGATCCGTCATCTGAAGGAAACAATCGCCCACTGCCGCGAGAAAGGCAACACGATGATCCTCAGCGGCTGCCGCAACCTGATGCCGCCCGAACTCGAACGCGAGTTCACGGTGGTTGACCTGCCGCTGCCAAACCGCGAACAGCTCCAGGCTGTCGTGGAGGCCATCGCCGAATCCGCCGACCTCGACCTGCCCAAAGACGAGGACCTTCCCGCCCTGTTGGACGCCGCAAGCGGCCTGACCAGCATCGAGGCGGAGAATGCCCTCTCCCTGAGTATCGTCGAGACCAGCAGTCTCACCCCGGCGGTTGTCGCGCGCGAAAAGGCGCAGGCGATCCGCCAGAACGGCCTGCTGGAGATCATCGACGATCCCGGCAGTCCGGACGACATCGGCGGCCTCGACCAGCTCAAAGACTGGCTCGGCCAACGCCGCAACGCCTTCGGTCCTGCTGCTCGCGAGTTCGGCCTGCCCAGCCCCAAGGGTCTGCTGATCGTCGGCGTCCCCGGCACCGGCAAGAGCCTGACCGCCAAAGCCACCGCGGCCATGCTCGGGCGCCCCTTGCTCAAGCTCGACGCCGGCCGGCTCTTCGCCGGTTTGGTCGGGCAGAGCGAGTCGAACTTGCGCAGCGTCATCGCCACTGCAGAAGCAATCGCGCCCTGCGTGCTGTTCATCGACGAGATCGAGAAGGGCTTCGGCGGCAACGCCGGTTCGGCCAACACCGACGGCGGCACCAGCGCCCGCGTCTTCGGCAGCCTGCTCAACTGGTTGCAGGACAAGACCGCTCCCGTGTTCGTCGTAGCCACCGCCAACGATGTCAGCGCCCTGCCTCCGGAGTTCCTCCGGGCTGGTCGCTGGGACGCCCTGTTCAGCGTCGACCTACCCACCGCAGCCGAACGCACTCTCATCTGGGAGATCCAACTCAAGCGCCACGACCGCGACGCCAGCAGCTTCGACACCGCAGCTCTTGCTCACGCCACAGACGGCTACACAGGGGCCGAAATCGAACAGGTGGTCGTCGAGGGTCTCTTCGAGGCATTCGCCAAGGACCAGCAGCCGAGTACGCTCGGCATGTCCATGGCAACCGAGAAGGTCATCCCGCTATCGCAAACGATGCCGAAGCCCATCCAGCAGCTTCGCGACTGGGCGAAGGGGCGGGCACGGCCTGCCTCAAGTTCGTGAAAACCATCTACCATCCCGGCTACCGCCGACTGATGGGCAAGTTGCGTGCAGCACGAAAGGACGCCGGTCTACGGCTCGTCGACTTGGCCCCCAGAGTGGGGCGCGGAAGGGACTGGCTACACCGAGTCGAGACCTCCCAGATCCGTCTCGATGTGCTCCAGTTCGTGCAGCTCTGCCGCGCCCTCAACCTCAGCTCCCCCGCCTTGCTGGAGGAGCTGGAAGAGTCGTCTGATGACGACTCTTTTTTAGCTATGAACCGCCCCTTTTCCTGTCGTTCAGAAATTTCAGGCCAATATTTAACTTTCTCGAAAGTGACAATGAAAACTCAGAGGATCTTGGGGCAGCTCTCAGAAGCAGGAGGTCATGGCCTCTGGCCTGATTAGGGCTCTGTTACATTGGTGAGAGTAACGGCCCCCGCATTGTAATTTACCACCCCTCTGTTTGCCTCGGCGATAGACGAGAGCTGGTCTGCATTGATGTCCTCCAGAATGGCAAGCACCGGCATGTTGATCTGGCTGTTTACGCCATCGGCCAGAAGATTGAAGCGCCGCAGTCGGTCGTCACCGGCCGCGTTGTCGCGAATTGTGAGCAACGATGGGTAATCAAGTGTGCCACCAGTAAGTGCCGAGAAATCGATTCCTGAGGCGTAGTTTTCGCCACCTGTGATCGAGGTCAAATTGGGGAAGTTAATACGACTTCCCCCTCCTTCGGCGGTAAAGGTGCGTACTTGGCTGTTGGCCGTGGTAAATTGCGAGTAGGATGTGACACCGCTGAACTCGAGCAGACCTCCGGAGATGGCGGTGAACCAGGCATCATCGAAGCTGTTTAGGGTCGGAACAACCAACGACGCACCGCTTCCAAATGCGTCAAAATGAGTGCCATCGCCATTGGTGAGATTTGGCAGCGCAAGGGCGGAGTACTCGAGTCGGAGGTGACCATCCGTGAAGATCGAGATGGCGGCAGTGTCCACCGTACCGTCCCCATCAACAATGATTTCAGTACCGTTCAGGTTCGAGAGGATCGGGCATAGAATACTCCCTCCGTGAACCCCGGCGAGCGTCGAGTATTCATCCTCGTTTTGGTCAATCATGTTGACCGCGCTGGTAAGGTCGATGATGGATCCGATACCATCGGCGAGGAAGTTGACCTCCCGTTCCCTATTGTCGCCCGCCGCGGGTTCCACGATTTGCTGCATAGCGGAAAAGTCGATAAAACCGCCAGCAGTTGCATTTACTTCGATTCTGCTCCCGTAGTTCTCCCCGTTGGTGAAGGAGGTGAGGTTCGGGAATTCAAGCCGGCTGTTTTTCCCTTCCGCTTCGAACAATCTGGTCTGACTATTTCCCGTGGAGTCGTGCTGGTAGTTTACCACGGCGGGGAAGGTTAGCATGGCGCCGTCAAGGGCACGAAAGTTAGCCTTATTGACACTCGCTAGATTCAGTGGCTCGAAGGTGGCAGCCACCATTTCGAAGGTCGTGCCATTTGCCGTGACCAAGGAGTTCATTATTGGAGTTACACGATCTCCTCGGACAAATGAGTCGGTGAACGTCACGATTTGCTCCGTGTCCAGACTTCCATGGCTATTGAGCCAAATCTCCGAGGCTTGGATGTTAGCCAGCATCGGGGTATTTATCGTACCTCCGCGGTAGGCCTCCAAGGAGGAGCGCTTGTCCGCGTTTTGATCGACGAGAGACGATAGAATAGGCAGATCAATCGTACTGTTGTAACCCTCCGCCCGAAGGTCGAATGCACGCTGCCGGGTGTCCCCTGTAGAAGGGCCAATGAGCTGCTGGACTTGCGGCGCAAGAACTTGTCCCCCCGAAAGGGCTATGAGGTCAATGGTAGATCCATAGGCTTCACCATTGGAGATGGCTGTGAGGTTGGGGAAGGACAGGACACTGCCCGCCTCAGCGAGAAAGGTTCGAGTCTGACTGTTGCCGTCTGAGTCATGGTTGTAACTCGTAATGCTTGGGAGGCTGAGGGAGGCCGCCTGCCTGAGGAAAAAACTGGAACCATTGATGTTGGACAAATTGAGGACATGAGTTCCTCGCGAGATGGTCACAGTGCTCCGGTTGATTGTTTGTAGTGAGGGGAATGGGAAGGCGACATCATCGAGTGTGAGAATACTGTCTGTGATCGCGCTTAGGTTGGGTGCAACGAAGCCACTGTCTGGATCTATTGAGATTGTTACCACATCCATGCTGTTCAGGCTGTTGGCAAGAATCTGGCCGCCACGGGTGGCGGCTATTGTGGAACGATCATCCCGATTGTTATCCTGAATAAGCATGAGCATCTCGAGATCAATCAGGCTCCCATCGCCATCGGCGATAAGATCAATTGTGCTCACACGCGTGTCACCGGTCGTGGTGTCCGTGATGCTGGTGAGGCCAGGAAGAGAGATACGACCTCCAAGGCGTGCCTCGAATCGGACGTCACTATTGTAATTCTCCCCGTTCCGAATGGCAGTGAGTGCGCCACACTGGATGTGACTGCCTATCCCTTCAGCGAGCCAGAGACGGCTCAAATTATTTGCGTCGGTAAGGTGAGTATAGCTTGTGAGAGTGGGGAGGCTGATGGAGGCACCATTGAGGGCTATCAGATTGGCGCCATCGGCCTGAGTGCTTCCAGTCCCGGTAAAGGCGCCGGCCTGACCGACGAGGCGAAGTCCGGCCCCGGGGGAAATCGTGAGGCTTCCACTGACAGCAGAGGATCCCCAAAGGCTTAAGGTGCCAGTATCGACTTGTAGATTCCCGGCGCCATTGATGGACTTGGCTGCGGTGTCGGCATCAATGATGACCGTGCCGGACGCAATCATGACATCATCGTTGGCGGTAGGCAGACCCGGCGTCCAGTTGCCAGCGACGCTCCAGTTGCCGATCCCACCATTCCATGTGACGGTGCGGTTTGGACCAAAGGGCACATCGATGTGGGGCACAGAGTCTGGCTCGCCACTCTTATTACCTGCATTTTCGATTTTATCCTCAGACGAACCTCCCGGCCTGGGGGAAAGCGGCGTCGTGCTGAATGTGACGTTCTGCGTGATGATCGTTGCGGGGTTGTAGGTAATGCTGCCACCGGTGTTAGGCCTTACTACGGAAAGAGCATCTCCGTTGAGGTCGATTATATTTAGCAGGGCGGGCACATCGATTGTGCTGCCGGCTCCCGAAGCCTCAAGCAGCATCTTACGCAGGCGGCTATCTCCGCGATTAGGATCGACCATCTGCACAAGCATGGGCAGATCGATGGTCCCTCCACTGCTACTTATCAGCTCAAAGTTGGAATTATAGAAATCCCCGTTGGTGATATCGGCCAAGCTTGGCATTGACAACGTAGATCCAGCGCCCGTCACCGACCAGTTACGAGTTTGATTGTTACCTGTAGCGGTGTGGCGATAGTGGCTCAGCTGCGGGAAGGAGGCGCTGCCGCTACCATCCAAAAGAATATTCATCGCATCTGCTCGAAGGACGCTCGGGAAGTTGATCGTACTGCCGCGGACCTCGACGAGGGAGCTCCTGAGGTCTTCGAGGTTGGCGAGGTTCAGTGCCTGGCCCTCCACAAGGAAATGTCCGTTCACAAAGCGCTCAAGAGAGGCCACTGGCACGGCCGAACTGGCAGTGGAGTTAAAGTTGTATCCGGCGGCGGACGCTAGCAGGGGGGCGGCCAGCGTGCCGCCATTGAGCCCTTGGATGCTGGAGAGTTTGTCTTTGTTGAGATCCAACAAAAGGCGCAGAGCACTGAGGTCTAGGGTACTGCCGATCCCGTCGGCGGTGAGATTAACTGCTCGCTGGCGGGTATCGACCCGGTTGATTCCGACTACTTGGTCCACTACACTCATATCTATACTGCCGCCACTGCGAGCGATAATATCAAGTGCGGCTGCATAGTTTTCACCATTCAGAATTGTGGCGAGCACTGGAGTGTTGATTTGGGAACCCGCACCCTCTGCTAGGAAGGTCCGCGTTTGGTTATTGCCAGTAGAGGCATGTCGGTAATTTGTCAGCCCAGACATATTCAGCACACCTCCGTTTCTCACAATGTAACTTACCCCCCACATTGTCGGGAAATTGGGAAGGTTAACCGTAGCACCCAGCACTTCGAGGGACGTGCCGTTGAGGTCCAGAAGTTGCGTCAAATTGGGGGTGGTGCCATCGATCAGGATGGAGCCATCGGTAAACGTTAGCAACTGACCGGTGGGGGTGGAGGATAAGGCGTCAAAGGTGGAAGTCACGCCGACGGCGTGTGACAGCTGGGGCGCATTGATGGTTCCCCCACTGAGCGCAGCGAAGACGAACGAGCCATCAGGAGACGGGTCATGAATATTCCTCAGTTGGTCGAGCTGGATTGTGCTGCCAAACCCGTCGGCCCGAACGGTGTGGTCGTGCTGTCGAAGATCTCCACGCTCGGCATCTACCACCCTGAGCACGCTGGAGAGATCAATTACGCCACCATTGACCGCCTCGATGGTCAGGTCGGCATTATAAAACTCGCCGTTTTCAATGGTGATGAGATTCGGCAGATTTAATGTACTGCCACTCCCATCAACGCGGAGATTTACTGCAGTGTTGTTTCGTGTCGCTCCCTGCGAGAAAACCGTGAGCGCCGGAACACTAAGGTCTCCCCCAGAGGTGACGACCATGGAAGCGCCATCAGCCCGAGTGACATTCGGCAAGGAAACTGTGGTTTGGTTGACCTCAAGCAATGTGCGGGAGATGTCTCTCAATACAGGGAACGTGCCCGGATTGCGGTCGAAAGTGATGCGCCCGTCCAACACGGATTCGATGCTTTCAGTGCCAATGGTTCCAGTTTGGTTAATGTCCATTTCGACCAGCTCAAGCAGAGTGAGGTCGGGCGATAAGATGGTTCCCCCATTGATTGCCGAAAGACTTGATGTTTCATCGAGGTTGAGGTCTCTAAACTCAACGAGCCCGCTCAGATCGATCGTAGAAGAAGCACCGTCGGCGAGAACGCTGATGTGGCTGTTGCGCGTGTCGCTGCTCGGAGATTCCGAGATACTCACTACGGCTGGAAGAAGAACATTTCCGCCAGCTGTAGCCTCGATAGCCAAGTCAGAATTATTGGCACCAAAATTGAGGATGCTGCTTAGGTTCAGTAGAGATATCGTGCTGCCGTTGCCGTCTGCGCGAATGCCTCGGCTACCTGTGGACGAATGAAAGTAAGTGCTAGCGGATGGAAGGTCGATGCTTCCGCCCATTAAGGCCTCTACATTACCGTCGGAGATGGAAACAGGTACCATGGTTGTAAAGGATGCTTGAGCACCTTCGGCACGGATTGTCCCACCGGAGGTGAGAAGGAGAGAACCAGAAACGGTTCCCCCGCCATTGAGCGTGAGACCGCCATTGTCTCTGACGCAAGCGCTGACCGCATCAAATACAGTTCCCCCGGTGTCGTGGATTGTGAGATCGCCGAGAATGTCGAGGTGTTCAGTGCTGAGGAGGGAGTTGGCATTAAAACTGCCGGAGGGGATCGTGATTACGGCGTCTTGGGCAAATACGTCGACGACAACTGGATCACTGGCTGAAGGTGGTGCACCTGAACTCCAGTTGAACGGGTTATCCCAGCTGCCAGACGTACCAATCCATTGGACTGTTCCAGGCACTGATACGATGGCTCGGAAAATGACAGAACCGAACGCGCCGCCATCCAGGAGGTAGACGCCTGTCGGAAGAACACTACCCGTCGTCAGTTGGACTCGAATGCCGTCGATCTGGGTGAGCGCGGATATGCCGACCGGAGTATCATCCCCGCCACCAGACTGGCCGTCTGCACCCAGATTGGTGAGAGTGAAGTTTCCGAGAGTCATGCCGCCGGACTCAAGAGGACGATCGAAAAAGAGAGAAATCGACGAAACATCCACCCCAGCCGCGCTCGTATTTGGACTGGTTGCAAGCAACATGGGAGGGGTGGGATCGTTTAGCGACTGGAGCGAGAGAACGTTCGACTCGCTCACATTGCCTCCAGTGTCAGTCACTCGGACCTTGAGCTCGAAGGGAAGGTTGACGCCAAAGGTGGTCGCGGGTGCGCGGATGACGAAATCGAACGGTGCCGAGACATCGTTGAAGACAAACATGTCGTCGAGAAGCAACTCAACATTGCGAACCTGGACATCCTCCTGTATATTGATCGCGAGTTCGATGTTGGCTCCCTCTGGAACTTGGTTGCCTGAGAGGCCAGGGGCTGAAAGAGTGGCGACGGGGGCGATACCGTTGCCATCGAAGGCAAGGTAGTTTACCGTCTGTACAGTGTTGTCCGAAACGCCGGCGAAGGCGACGCCACGAGCAATGGTGACCGTGTTGACTCGTACGCCAGGATCGACGCGGCTTAGAAAGCCAATTGTATCGTTCGGATCGTCAAGATTCATCAGGTCGAGCCCCGTCGTTCCGACCAGAAGCCCGCGTCCGGTTCCGTTGCCAGCAAAGTCGTCTCGCGCGGCGACAAACGGGGAAGCGACGTCGGAGGCGCTAACTAACGTAAGGGCGTCCGGATCGGAGATATCAATCGTATGGTAGCCCCCACGCCCTTCCGCGACCGCGTAAAGAATCCCATTTTCGGCATAAATGGGACCAACGGCGTTCGGGATTGCAAGCGTTCCCCGGGCCACGGGCTCAAAACCAGAGACGTCGAAGCAGCGCAGTTCATGGTCATCCCCAACGGTAAATAAAAACGATCCGATTCGTGTCATGCCGATCGATTCTACGTTGGGAATACTGGTAAGGATTTGACCGGTAAGGAGGTCGATGACGAAAATTTGAAAATCACTGCCGGCATAGAGGAGTCCTTTATACACTTCGATTTGGCTGGCTTGAACTGGAACCACCGTGAGGACGGAGGGCATCATTCGGTCAGAGACATCCACAAGGTGGATACCATTCACTCCTGTGGCGACAGCGGCTCGATCAAATCGGAGATCTGCCACCACGTCAGTTGCAGTTCCAGGCAACTCGAGTTCACCTAAGAGAACCGGGTTTGAGAAATCGGTAACATCCAGCAAGGACAGACCATAGGATCCGCTTGCCACAAAAGCTGTACTCTGAAAGATATCGTTGTCAGATCCTTCTACGATAATTTCCAGAGGTTCACCCTCAATCTCGACTGAGGCGACCACACCTAGAGGGAATGAGATATTGTCCAAGGGATTAAGACCCTGAAGGATTTCCGCCTCGTCGGTTATACCATCGCCATCTGAGTCAGGGTTGTTCGGGTTAGTGCCAAGTATGGCTTCGACCTCGTCAGGAACCCCGTCTCCATCTGTATCTAAAGCACCAATCACTCCGATAGAACCAACCGCTCCGAAAACAGCTTTTGGTGTAGTAGTAGTACTTCCGGGGCCACCGCTAGTCACCATCGTTGTGGCAGTTCGATAAGATGTGCTAGCAGGACGCCCGTTTGAATCTCGATCCACAACAGTACGAGCGAATTTCACTGAAAATGATTGACTAGGCGCAACGTTAATAGCTGACCCTCCGCTGCCCATATCTAAATTGCCTCTCTGCTCGAAATTTGCGGACGATACGTGATAGTGGACTTTATCATTTACACAGACGCCTCCGACCCGGGCCGAAAGACCGCTAAGAAGGATCGGCCAATAGCGGGTGAAGCCATCCGTCATGCTAACCCATCCTTTTGCCTCTAACTCCGCCCATGTAGCTTGGAAAGAGAGGAGGGCACTCCGAAGAGCTACGGTGTCTATTCCAGCACCATTGAAATCACCAGTTGCAAGTGAAGCTAACCTGTCGATCAAGTCCTCTAACTGCGCTGTAGTTACAGCAGAGGGTTTCTGCATTGCGAGTATGCTTTGTCGCTCATCGGCCGTAACTGAGGTTCCGAGGGGACTGTTGTCCGCAACGGCCTGCGAGATTTTTTCATATAAATCTATAAAGAGTTCCTCATCTTCGAGATTTAGGGCACACCAGACTGGGTCGCCCAGCAGTTGCTTTCGTATTTCAGTGGAGTCAGCGATAATTCGTTCTTGGTCCTCCCAAAAGTTTCCAACCGTTCCTGTTCCTCCTATGCTTCCCACACCCCCTTTCTCCCCTGCAAGCCCTGGACGCATGGACTCACAACTTAAGAATCTGGCAAGCGCCGTCCCTGCCCCGAAGCAATTCAGCGCCGTCCCTGCATAAGGAATTGGTAGACATGCTGTTAGGTTAAGGAGCGAGGATTGCGCGCAGCCAAAGCTTGGCGAGCCAGAATCTACGACATCGAGGGTGCAATCGGTTGCGATGGAAGCTGCAGTAACTGCTTTAGATGCAACCCCTCCCCCCGTGCCTCCAGTGAGAAAATCTGTAACAGCTGCGATACCACACTGAGTTCCGCTACTCAATAAGCCAGCAGCCTCTGTTTCGCAGCCATTGGTCGGATCCGAAACTCCACCTATCAAAATGGCAGCCATAGTGAATAGAGTATGCCAACCCGGGGCAACGATGCCAACACCAGGGTCAGAAACGACACGACGTCCGTCAGCACTGACTGTAGCCGGACCAACGACTCGCCACTCTCCGGCGTCGTGATCGAACGAAAGAATGGCTGTTTTACTCCCAGGCGGAAGCCCGTTGATATTGGGGAATGTTACCGCTGCGGGGACATCAAAGTTCGTGGCTCCGGGTGCTTGAATGGAAATGACCAATTCGGAGTCTACATTGGGGGGCAGTGGACCGGGGAGACGGTCGGATGGCACGGGCACGAGGGTGGCTGTTGTCGCCGGGTTGCCGTTCTCGTCCACAGCCGCTCCAGGCTCAACAAACAATTCCATCTCATCCCATAATGTGGGATCAACATCAGGAAACATGGCTTCCAGGCTGTCGCCTGCCGTCGGCCCAAAAACAACGGTAGTAGTATCGGTAGGGTCGAGAGGCTGAATGTCACTAAGGGCCATCTGGGGAAGGTAGATATCAAATGGATCCCCATCCATGGTGATTTGAACAGTCTGGCCCGGAACGCTGTGGAAAGGCTTTCCCACATTCGGATAGGTGAATCCGGAGGGGGCAGACGCAGTCGAACCGTCGATGTGGACGAAGAAATCGGGAGCTGGCATGTCCATCAGTTCAAAGCGGCCGCTAGCATCCGTCACCACGTTTGCCGCGGGAAAAGCGTCGACTCGGATAGTCACTCCCGCCAAAGGAGCTCCCGTATTCGAATCTTTAACAAATCCGAACACGCTAGTGTTGGGAATCCGGGTAATCGGAAGGGAGCGGAAGTCGAAATAACCCACGCCGCCAGGAGTGCCATCCTCATCGCCATCGAAAAGCGAACCATTGGCCAATTGAATCGTGTCACCATCAACAACAATTCTGAACTCCGTCGAGGCGGCAAGGGGTTGATCATAGAAGAAGGTGGCAAAGCGACGCGTCGAGGAGACCACCACCCGTCCAGGAACACGTTCACTCCCTGCAAGCAGGTAAAAGGAATTCGTCGTCAGAGTTGCCGGCACAATTTCCCCGTGAAACCGAAGAATGGTTTCCCGTGTGAGGCTGACTTTTGTTTCTCCTGCTGCAGGACTCAAGCCCTTCAAGAAATAGCTGTCAGGTATTTCAGGGTTAAATCCCTCAAGATACTCCTGAAGGCTGGCCATTCCATCCCCATCAAAATCCTCTTCGCCATCTGAGGGATCGAACGGGTTCAGAGCGATGGGGTGGTTAAGTTCAAACGGATCACCAATCCCGTCGTTATCGATATCCAATGGACTATTAATTGGTACTTCTTCGACGACAAAGAAACCCGTAGGAGCCTCGAAAAATGGCGGTGGAGAAATGATCGTGTCTGTATTCCCTGAACCAATCATCATACCGACTGCATCCGTTATCTGTGTCACCGTGTTGCCCGCGCGAAGCACGTAGTAATGGCCTGCCTTGGATTCAAACGTAACCTCATCAGCGCGATTACCTGTAGGCTTCTCATAGCCCAGCAAGTTGGGCAGTTGCGCCATAGAAGGCAAACAGAGAAAACTTCCTATAAAAAACCTATAAAGAAAAAATCTCAAAGTGAAGAGAGACCTCAAAGTCACCATATTTTGCATATTAACCTCGTGTTTTATTAAAATGGAGGTTAAGAAATTTTGTTCCAACTCCCCACTTTTATTTAAAAATAGCACAGTTGGAGGGCACTTACAAGCGTTGCATGAAGAGATGGTATCACTTAATCTAACAACGGCTTGCCATGATCGCTGACGACGCATCGGACGGCGTCTTGCCCGGTCTTGGGCGCTGCTCGCGGTCGATTCCTGCAGATTGGAGACGAAGGCCGTACGGACCGCCTGAGTGTGGGGTGGTGCCGTCTCGAGTCCGGCGAAGGTAGAGCGCGGGCCGCCAGCTCCCGGATGCTGTGGGTGTTCAGCTAAGTCTCGCTGACCCGAGGTACAATGCGGCCGAACCCTTGCAGAAAAACCACGCATACCCTTGCCGAAAAACCACACGATACGGAATGGGTGCTTGTCGTCCAAGAACTCGGACTACAAGGGGTGTGAAGTGCAAAATTCTACTGCATAAGGACTTACGGATAAGCCGAAAAGCAGAGAAGAAGAAGTGGTGGGGGGTACTGGATTTGAACCAGCGACCTACTACGTGTGAAGCAGTTTGAATCAAAAGCAGTGAATTC
>ENA-ORXR01004277-ORXR01004277.1-marine-metagenome-genome-assembly--contig:-NODE-4277-length-12057-cov-71.672204_pt1 | contig 12057 bp, 15 predicted proteins | sample MGYA00237866_ERZ511479 | MGnify/ENA metagenome assembly ERZ511479 | reverse complement strand
CCTGAGGGGTCCGCTTCCGCTCCAACGCCGATGGAGTTGACGTCAAGGTGACTCCCGGGCTCACCACCGTGGAGGAGCACGGCAAAAATAGGAGTCCGATGCTTGAGATCGCGAACAAGGCGCTGCCGGCTGATGGTGTTGCTTGGTTCGAGGGTAGCCTTGATAGTGATAGACTTGCGCTTGTGCTTGATGGTGATCTTATTGTTCTTGTAGTTGATGCGGGCGCCTTTGTCCTCGCGCCAGCGCATGCCGATGATGACGTCGTAGCGACTCAAATCGCAAACTGCAAAGGGAAGACGCTCCCGATATCCCCCAATCTCGACATCGAGGGCATCTGTGGCGTCCAGTACATGGGAGCGGCCGTCAGGCATGTCGGCCGCGAAATTGGTCTTCTTGGTATTGACACAAAGCGAACGCACGAGGCGCCAGGACACAAAGTTGATAGGAGACCCGTCGTCAAACAGAACCCGCACAACCTTGCCATTGATTGAAGCAGTTGACAGCAACAGCCCTCGGGAAGGGCCGATAAAAGGAGACGAGGTACATGGCGGAACCAAAGGGGCCAGGGCGTCGCGTGGAGACGGCCGAGGCAGCTTCAGTTCCGCTGACCTTTTGGGCAGTCCTAAGAAAGATGGCCCTTCTCGCGGCACCGGAGGCCGAGGCCCTCGCGCGTGCAACGCTGACGCTCTTCAGGTGTCATTTTTGATACCTTGATGGTCGACAGGTCCATGGGCGCCATGCCAGAGTCGGCCAGGGCGGCAGTGTGGCTCGCACTGCCGACAGGAGACCGGAGCGTCCCGGCCTTGGCAGCTTCAATGCGAAGCGCGTCTGTCATGAGCGACTCAAGGTTTTCATAAGTTCGGATGCACAGAGGTTCCCAGATCGCTCGGTTCAGCCCATGGCTGTAACGGTCGATTTTTTCCGACTCCTTGATGTCTGGGATATCCATCACGATGCTGAGGAACGTCTTGTTGAAGCTCCCGACGTCTTGGAGCTGACGTCAGCTGTGCAACTTGTTGCGCGCCGCTTGCACCTTGTTCAGGGGATGGAAGCGGCGGATGAGACAGGTGCGGAGCGTGTCCCAGTCGGGGACGCTAGTCGCAGCGTTGTACGACTGCCACCAGGTGAACGCTTCACCATCGAGGTCTCAACAGCAGGTGGATCGACGCGGACATGACGGCGGTGGAGCTCTGCACCGTCCTGGAGCCATCCGTTTGCTGCCCCTACAACGACCCGTACCCACTCGTGGACAGGCGCCACGCAGCGGCCGTGCACCTCGACAGCATTTTCAGTTCCACAGTGGTGTGGTCATTGAACTGTTTGACGCTCAGATAGTTTGCTGGTCTTCTTCTGTTCATCTTCACGTCTCTATTTCCGTTCCTTTGTATCGACTTTTTAGCTGTCTTTGTTCCCTACTTGCCTGTGCTCTTGTCGCTATGTGTTTTGTCCACGCGCCTCTTCCTTTTATCATACGTTCCCTCCGCATCGGATGTTAGAATCAGTAGTTGCATCATGGGAAAGCAGAAGAGATCCTACTCGCCTGAGCCTCCGCGCGCATAGAAGTTCCACTGGGGACTGCCTGTTGATGGCTCTGAGAGCAGGATGGGACGTAGTGGTAGGACAAAGGAACACAACTTAATGTCACTACTGATATCTGCAACAGGCCATACAGCACCCCGACCGTCACCGACTCTCCGCACACGCATGCATCGTGGTGTAAGTTCCCCAAGCTCCCCCCATCCTCACTCCCCACCCGCGATCACCCGTACGCACATACTATGTATTTCCAAAAGAAGACAGCTCAGGAAGCCACACACCAAGAGTGTACAGCCGACGGGGTGTAGAGGGAATCCTAGCGTGTGAAGGCAAGGGCGTGTACATCCAGAAACAGCGTTTAAGAAAAGAGTTCAAGAAAAAGAAAGAAGGGGAGAACCACAGCGCCGGCCGTCAGGATCGTCACGCACGGCGGTGGCGAGCATCGTCGCCTGTCGTCGGCACCCGGCTTTCTCGGAGATACCAGTGCCTCACTGCTAGCTAATGGCCAAACTAGTCCCACAAGATACTCTCCCGCTTTGCTTCCATCGTCGCTCCGCGCGCTACTCAGCTCCAGTCAACACGACCACAGGACCAGACAACGCCTCCGTACCCTTCTCAGCTGGGGCTCCCCCAGAGGCCACCTAATGGCTGCATCTTCGCTCGGCACTCAAAGAAACTGCGCACCGACTCGTCCAAGACACCGCCAGCCAGCAGCGCGTACAATCGTGAGACGAAAGAGGAAAGAGAAGATGCCGGAGCGCAACGCGTTAAAACGAAAGATCGACCCTCGCCATACATGGAAGGCGCTACAAAGATGAGGCGGCGGCTACAGCCATGGAAGTTGTGTGAGCGATGGTGGTGGAGGCGGCCACTCCACTCGGTTCCACGAAGCGCACACGCGCGGCGAAGCTCTAGGCCGCTCCACCCCCGTCCACCTACAGCCACACTCAGATCCCCATCCGCACCCATAGCGCATTAGCTCCACCCCACCCATACCCCATGTGTCAGCGCCATGCCCGACACTCGCACCCGGCACCTGCCCGCCCGCTCGCTCTCTCGCAACGGCTGCTCACCCGCACGGGAGGCGACGTGGAGAGCCGTCCAGCGGCGGCGGCGGCGGCGGCGGCAGCGGCTGGGCGACCTGGTGCTGTAAACGCCCTGTCCCACATCCCCCCCCCACTCCACAATACCGCACGGCTGGCGGGAAAGAAAGACCGCAGCAAGGCCCCAGGGACAGCGGCTGCAAAACAAGCGCGTCTAACATGCTTGGCAGCACGCCCCACACTGGGCAACGAGCGTCAAGATGGGCTGAGAAGCCAGGACCGGGGGGCGTCCGGGGCAATTTTGTCAGAACCCGCCCAAAGAACAGGCTTACACAACCCTGGCTGAACCGCCCGCTCGTACACAACCCGAGGCGACTCTGTCTGCCAGGCCTTAGAGAACAGGCGCCCAAAGTTTTTTTCGGGAAGGCGAAGAACGACCAGTAAACCGCCTCCCCCCCACCAATCGACCCCCTACAGGGGTGCGCTCCTCGACCGCGGCGGTCCCTTGTCGCCCGCTCAGAGCCGTGCCGCGGCCTCTTCAGCCCAGGGGGGCCACGCGGCCGCATCATTCGGGTGCTACCGCAGAGCCACATCCGCAGTGGCGGCCCACTAACGGCGACCACGTCAGCCCCGCCGAGCAGCCGCGTGTGACACACAAACGGCTGCACGCGGGCTCGCCTGCTTGGGCGTTGCGGGGAGAGCGCTGTCAGAAAGAGATGCCGGCGGGCTGCACGATCTCTGATGACATGACACGCGGCTCTGCTCAGCGCGTTTTCAACAGTCCCTCCAACGCACTCCTTTGGCAAGGCCGGAAAGGACAGATGACAGTTCCAAACAGAACACGCTCGAGGGAGGCCCTAAGGGCACCCGCCGCCACCGTGGGATTGGCGCATTCAGGGCCTGTGGCGGCGGAGGATTCTCTCCTCACGACAAGCCCCCCGCTCCCCGCCGCGAGTTGATAAGAAAGAGGGGTGGCACACATGATCCAGCGGAGCTCGTGATTGGCCGTCGCTAATCAAACGCCACCTTCGTGGCGTGACCGAGGCCCCAGGAGTTGTCCGTGGCACGCGAAGTGTCCTCTTCGCGATGAGGTGCTGCAAGGAACCATCGTACGAGATACTGTCGTTCCACCAAAGGTGGCGGGTCGAGGGTCCACGAAGAGGCGCTTTTCTGTGTTTGATTGGTCCAGACATCGGAGATCCGAAGATGAAGGACTTCTGAAGTTGTTTTCTTGTTTTTTTCTTTGAGAAGGTCTTCACATTTTTTGAACATTGCCTCATCTTGAAGACGGCCCCCCGCAGATATGTCGTGAAAGACGGCAGTGCCGCATTGGGACGGATCTAGGGGACTCGTACATGCCATCCAGAAGCCCCGTTAGACACCTACCATTCAGGCCGATCTGGAGTGGATCCATCTCACCCCCACCAGCTCGGCCGATCTGAGTGGGTCGCGGCGAGCTGTCGCGGCGGCTTGTCGCCGCCAACGCGACCACGCCCTCTCTCATGCTCTGTTGGGGTACGCGCCACCATGGTCTATTGACTCGTCCGTCCACGCGCATCCACGTGCGCTTGACGCAGGTGCCCCCCTCCTACTTTCCCTGCCGCTGTGTCGCCCCCCCCCCGCCGCCCGCCTCCCGCCTCCTTTCTCCCACCTCGAACCATCCTCATCCACACGCGGGACCTTCACACCCTCTTTTTCTTCGCTCCACCCCTCCCCTGCCTCCCCCTACTCAACTCTCGTCACCCACCGAAACTCTTTACTGGAGTGGGTGCCGTTGTGCACAGACAATGGCATCTCATGCCCCTGGAGGGGGCGACGGTGGCGCGGACGGCATGAGCGGCCCTCCGCTACCGCTGTCGCAAAGTTCCGGGCTGGGTGTTGGGCGCAAGCGGGGACGGGACGCTGCTCAAGGGGGCGCCGCCGCGGCGGTGCGTTTGACAACTCGCCCAGCCAACCCCACCCAGACGGGAGGAAGGCGGGACAGGCCGTGTCGTCGGGTAGTCCTGTCGGGGAATACCCGCCCCGGAAGGAAACCCCGAAGAGCACACACGCACGGCGTCGACCGGGGGGAGAAGCCCCGAGCGACAAACACGAGTTGTGTGACCGGAAGTTAACTTGCCCGCGTCGAAGGCCTCGAGGCAACACTCACGCCTCGCCCTCTTATCCCGTCCGTTCCCCTCAGACCCTCCAAAAACCCCCCCTCAGACACCCTCAAAGGACCCTCAGAAAACCCTCCGAAGACCCCCCCTCAGACACCCTCAAGGGAACCTCAGAAAACCCTCCCCTCAGGGCACATGGGGCCAGTCTCAGCGGAGGGCGGTCGAAGCTTCGGACACCGCCTTGAGTAGAGGCGGGGGAAGGGTGCTACGTGACACCCTTGCGGCGCCCCGGCGTCAGGGGCGCGGTGTAAGACTGGTCAATGGTCCAAGTCGGGTTTACACAAAATTAGGCCCTTAACTGGGGGCCTGCCCGGGGATTTACTAGTCCCAGGGAAGTCTCGAGATCGCGGTTGTGGGTGGTGAGTCACGGGGCGATCACAAGTGGATCGCCACCGGAATGATTCGAAGTATGCGTCAGTAGGACATATTTCCCTCGCGAGAGCCAGTGGCCGTTTCAGACTGACTGGATCCGACCGCCCCGGACGCGAATCCACGTGTCCCCTCTTCACTGGGAGGGAACTGGTTCCCCGAGTGTGGGGGCCAGGTGTCCTGCCGTCACACGAGCGGCAGAGGAGGTAGGGAGTGGTGCAACCGCGTGGAGCTGGGGAACTATTACCCGGCAGCCGATGCGCAGGAAAGGCACGCGGCGGGGCTGGGCGCTGCCAGCAAGCTGAAGCACAAGACAATGACCGCCGACTACGAGCGGTTCTCGTGGTCGCGCGGGATAGACCCCAAGGTCGTGACAGCTGTGACCGCCTCCCACGTGGCCAACTTTTACAAGAAGAGGCTGCACGACTTTGAGTTGTTTGAATCGACTGCAAAGGCCATCTCCGCGGCAATGACGGTCTACTTTGCGCATCTCGGCTGCAGCAGATTTTGGCAAACGGGGCTGGGCGCGGACCAGCGTCCTTCCTTTTGCGGCCACCCCAACCAAAGCGAAGTGGTGAAGGCCATGAAGAAGGACCACTTGAAGGCGGTGACCAAAACGGCCATGTGACGATGCCAGTCTACCCGTTTGGTATCGAACATGCGGCAGAATACTTTGACGAACACACTCCTGGTGAAGCGAGCGTTGACCCGCAGCACCTTTCCGACCTGTGCTTGGCCAAGGTCATTGGTGTGCCGGGTTGGCATGGGCCATGCATATGCCACCTCAGTCGTATGAAGACGAGGCAGCTCGAGTGACCGCCGAAGCTTGGTGGTCCCGTCCCAATATGGCTAGGCAGCGGAGATAGTATCCGCCAGTGTGCGTTTGGGGAACTGTCCGTCCAACACCCGGACATGAGATTGGATAATCTCGGACAAGCCATTGATGAATACATCCTCCACGTCTTGGGCGTGGAAGAGTCCATCCAGGCTGTCACACTGCGTCCCAACACGGAGCCCAAAGGCTGTGGGCGACTCACTATCGGGTTGACACATTGTGATAATGTCGTGGTAGGCGGAGGCCATTACGGCGTAAGTGGCATACTTTGCTAAAGGCCAGTTTTTAGCCGCACCACAGGTGCGGATTGAATATGTGCGGTGTCCGGCTGTCGCGTTCAGGGCGCTCGAGAAGGCTCGTTTTGCGGCGCTTGACAGGCGAAAGGCCAAGAGAGGAAGGGCTTTCCCATGCGTGAGGCCGGCTGCGTCACATGCACGACGAAAGGTCGTCAAAAAGGTAAATACACAGAGGGAGCTGGTGCCTGTGAATGGCTTTTGCCCTTGGAATGTGCCATCTAGTCGGCGGTTCATCTTATGCGTTTTTCCAACTAGGGAGGGTGGCAGAGACAGATCATGTCGGATTAGGAAGTAGGTGCGATAGTCCAATAGGGTCTTGAAGCGATTGTTGGAGGGTCGAGTGACCTCTTGCTGATCGGCTTTCTCCAACCGCTTCTTAGAGTTTGGGCAACTCTTGTACGGACCCCGGCGCGATCTTCGAGACGCGGCGTCCGATGACGTGTCCGAGGACTCGGAGCTTGAGCTCGAAGACGGAGAAGACAGGGAATTCGGGGGTTCTACGGAGTCGAAAGACGAAGAGTATGTCGTCCCACTGGACGGGCTTGACTCATTCGCGGCCGGTATGTCGGCGTTCTAAACAGAGGAGGTTGAGCGGGCCAGCTTGGTCTCCTTGTGGATCTTGCGCAACTATTGGCGAAGCTTAAGATCTCGATCCCGACGTTCAGTCGCTTGGCCAACTGTTTCTGGACGAGAGGAAGACGACTCGCCCTTCTTGGGTTCGACCTTGACTGTCGTCTTGTTCTTCGTCTTGCGACGCGACTTTTCTGCCCGGGAATCGGACTCAATGTCCTCCTGGCGCATAGCCTCCACGTTTACGATCAGGTTGTCGTTTGCTTCCGCGGACGAGCGGTTAGTCTCTTGCTGGATCGTCAGACGGAGACGAAGTGTCTTAACCTCTGCCTTAAGGCTCTCCGCATAGAGCGGTTGGCCAGTGGCCGCCACATTCAATGCAGGTGATCCCGAGAGGGATCCCTCGAGGGTGTTGGCGTCGTGCATGTTCGTACAAACGCCTCCCGGCGGGACCTAGTCGGAAGGCAGGGCGTGGCCCGTACCCTTCCCATTGCCACGGTACCCGTCGGCACAACCAGGTGTCATTGCTCAACCGGCACAGTGCCAACCGAAGCGCCCCGCACTCCACTTGGAGATCACCACCCACGACGCCCAGCGTCGTGGCACACACAAGTGGGAGACACGCCCTGCACGGCAAGCCAATGGGTGCAAGATCCGACACCGTGCGAGCTGGCAACAAGAGACAGCTCTTTGGCACCGCGTGCTGATGCACACGGCAGGCAAGAGTATCCCCTGCTGCTCCACCAAATGTGGTATTAATGACGTTGGTTAACTGTCCAGTAAGTAGCGACCGACCGTAGACGCACGATCGTCGGCGGTTCTGCCCTCCCGCTTTTTCAGGTTACTTCTTGGTAACTTCGAGGCGACACAGGCGCAAGCTGTGTCTCCAAGAAGTCGCAAAGGGGGGCTACAAAGAGAGTCATACGGTGGATCCAAGGGGACACCCAACCAAACGGATAGCTACGCGGTGTGTCCGGATACCAGACACACTAACTGAGCCCGCTTGGACAAGTAGTATATTTCCTTTCAAGTACCTAACTTCTTGGTCATTCGTATACAGGCAATGTCGCATTTGTGTAGTTTCCGAAAGTCGTCACCAGGTACGACCTCGGAAACCCATTGTAAAGGCGACTCACCAGTACAAGACGTACTTGCATATACGGTACAGACAAGGCCCAGACAACAGCCAGGCACAACACGCACTGTACGCAGGCAGTGCGGGTGGGAGTGACCGGGGCAATTAGCTGGGTGAGGGCCGAGCGCCAGTGGAAAACAGTGTAAGAGAAAGATCCGTCGCATCTCGAGAGGTCATGCGGGCAACGGGGCAGTGTCGTGTCTCGACAGAGAATCCGGGCCAGGGTCGTGCGCAGCGTGGGAGCCGAACGGGCACAGTCGACGCGACCGGTCGGCTCGGTCGAGATCGGGGCAAACGGCCGAGGCGCGGGCGAGGGGGCCCACACGCAAGTGCGCCACTGCTTGGATGATCAAGGGTCCACCGAGACGCAGTCTGTCGGCGCCTGCCACGAGACTGGAGCGCGGACCGGAGCGCGGGCCGCCGCCACGGCACTTCGGGCGTGTAACCAACCCCCTCGTCCTCTCGGACGTGCTGCAATACGGCAGGTGGGAGCCTGCCACACGATGGCCGCGTCACGGCGCCGGTGGTGATGTTGCCGCTGCTCTGCGTGTCGGCGATGGGGCCACCGCCGGCGCCCCCGCAGCTACTTCTCCTCGTCCGTCAGCGCCGGCGCAGGAACCGGCGCCGCCGGGTCCCCGCGGCGGTGCCGGTCTTGCGGCTGCGCTGCCTCCGCATGAGTGGCGGTGCAGGCCCTGCGCTGCGTCTTGCTGCCGGCCCCACTGCGGCCGCAGAACTGCTTCCCCGCGTTCTTGGTGCCGCCAGAGCGTCGCGTCCCCGTGTCGGTGCTGCTGCCGCGGCTGCGCTGCGTCTCGGGGCCGGTACCCCCACCGCTTCATGTCCGCGTTCATCACCGTCGGCGTGGTGCCGCCGCAGAGGCGCATCTTCGCGTCGATGCGGTGCAGCGGCTGCGCTGCCTCAGCGCGGGCGGCGATGCCGCCGATGCGCTGCGTCTCGACGCCGCCGTCCCCTCGGCGCTGTGCTCCGTCTCAGCGCCGGTGTCCCTTGCCGCTACACTGCCGCCCCCGTCACCGTCGTCGCCGGTACCACCGCCGGTGTCGGCGCAGCGATGCTCCTGGTACCGCTGCAGCGTAGCGTCCCCGTGTCGGCGCCGCCGCTTTGTGTCGTCTCGTTGCTGCTCCTCGTGCCGCTGCCGCGCCGCGTCCCCTCATCGGTACCGCTGCCGCCTCTGTGCTGCGTCTCGGCGCTGCTCTCGGCGCGGCCGCTGCGTCGCGTCTCACTGCCGCTGCTGCTGACGCTTACGGCGTCGCCCAGTGTCGGTGCCGCTGCCGCCGCAGTGGTGTGGCTCCACTCGGCTCTGCCGGAACGCCGCTGCGCTGTATCTTGTCGCCGGCAGCTGTGCCACAAAGCGCCGCATCGCAAACATCGGCTATGAACCACCCAGCTCTGCAGCGAACACCGGCAGGACCTCAAAAGTTATGTACACAGGAGCCTTCATACGCGTACATACGTCGAGGTCATGGGAGTGACGACATCAACACGCACCGCGCAAAAGCGCGAAAAGAGTAAGTCCTCGACCCGCATCCAATGCACAATAAACGACAGTTGCGCAAAAGCACACATCAAATCACAGTGGAACACAGGCGCACGCACTCACCCTCACACGCAGAAGCGACAGAACCACACTTCACCCCGTAGGGCGGCGACGCTTGCTTGCCTCGTCCGCCGTCGCGCCCTCTCTCAGAGGCGCCCGTCGGCTGGCTCTCGCCGACACTGCCCTCCTCCTCGTCCGAAGAAGTGGGGGCTCACGCGCGCTTCGACAACAGCGACATGCCCGGGACCTCGTCGTCCTCCAATAGGTGCCGGCGGCGGCGCTCGGCGCGCTCATCAGCCGACGCCGTCTCCTTCTCGTCCCCCATGGCGGCCTCGTCGTCCGATTCTTCCGCGACTTCCGAATCGTTGAGGATGTCCAAGACAGCACGAACGCGCTTAATCCGCGACAGTTCCTTTTCAGTCGTGTTTTGTGCGGTAGCCACGTCGAGGTTCTCCCTCTCCGCGAGCATCTCCCCGTCAATACCGTCGTCGAGGTCAAAATACTTGACCCAGACGCTGCCCGGCCGCTTGGCGTCGGCAACAAAGAAGTCGAGCTCATGTGCGAAGACGGCACGGTGGGACTTGTGGTGGGCATTCTGGTCCTTCTGCACCTGCTTGGCGCCAAAAGCCATGTTCATCAACTCCATGAGGATCTAAGATTGGGTAAGGGATGTGGCTTGGGAGTCAGCAGGAAGAAAGCACACATGCAAAATCCACGGGACGGGGTAGCGACAGGAACAATGTGTGAGTAAGCGCCGCAGAGCAGAGAGTCACGTGGGGAAGGGAACAGCACAGACACGAGCACGCGCAGGCGCAGCGAGCTGCTGTCGCAGTGCGTGCCGCACACGCACCTTGGCAAAAATCCACGCGAGTTGCGCTCTCTATGCGTGCACCACGCTCCCGTCGTCGGCGGCCTGGTCGGCGACGGCCGCATCCCCCGTCTCGGCATCATCTGCAGCCGAGTTTGTCGCGCGGACCGTATGTTTGAAGACTCGGAAGGCTTGCAACAATCCCTTCCTGCCGCGCACGGTCATCATATACCTCCGGCCACGGAGCCACCATGCCGCCTTGCGCTCGTTGGTCGTGGCGTCGTCGAGGTCTTCGTCGTTTTCGTCAGCCTCCTCCTCGTCGATTGGCTCATCAAACCTTGCGCCCGCCACCCACGCCCTCGCCGCCGCCCGTCCGATGGCGCGGTGCAGGTTGGAGCGGGCGCGGTAGCACACGCCGCGCACGAGGTCGTGCAGCCGCACCCGCGGCTTGGCGGCCGACGTGGCAGCATTCGACGGCGGCGAGGCGCCGGCGCCGTCAGACGCGTCCAGTGCCGTCGACGGAGGGAGCGGCGACGTTGCCGGTGCGGCCGCGCTGCCCGGCTTTCTTCACTGCTTTGGCGGCAGGCGCTGAGTCAGGACCCACGCAGCTTCTTGCGGCGCGCAGGCAAACGTGCGCTGAACAGCCTTTCGCAAAAGGATAGTAGAGTCCACCTCTCCGCGGTAGACGTCGTCCGCATACGATGGGTTGTTCATGTTGTGCCTCACGCGGTCGCGAACAGAGTGGCGGATGGCCGCTCGGAGGATGAGCTTCTCCTCGAGTGACGTGGCGGCGGCCCACTGCGGCGGCGGGGTGAGCGCTGTGACGGCAGAAGAGACCCGCTTCGAACCGGTGGCGTCAGCAGAGCCGCGCGCCGCGCCGCCAGCGGCAGCTGACGTCGCGCCGCCGCTCGCAGCGGCGGACCGTCGACGACTAGAACTTGCTGGGGTACGACCACCAGCACCCACTGAGGCTTGCGGATGAACACCGGCCGGGCTACCGTCAGCTCCAGACGCTTGCAAGGCTTGCGGCAGCAGCTGCGAGTCCTCCAAACTCCCGTCGTGTGCGTCGCTTGCGTCGTCGAGCGAAGCAATCGCCGGCGGTCGGCGCCGCGGGGGTGGGAGGTTCTTGTCCCTCGCGGCCAAGGAGGCAGCGGCCGTACTCGGGGGAGGAACGGTAGTCCGTGCCCGCGCGCCGGCGCTGAGTGGCACACGCGCACTCTTCGGGCGTCGCGGAGCTGCGAGCACCACAGCGTTGGCGTCAGGGACAATGAGATCAATCTCATCGCCCGCCTCTGTGCGCGCACGGCGCCGTCGCCGAGACGGACCGCTTGGGCCACCACCGCGACGGCGAGCGGTGCTGCCGCCACCCGCAAGCCGCCGGCGTTTCTGAGGGTCTTAAATTCCGCGCGCGGGCGTACTCTCGCCGCTCTCCTCTGCCGACGAGTCGCTCTGGTCTGTCGTTGCTGCTTTCGACGGTCCGCTTGCTCCGAGTATGGCCGCCGTGCCACGTGGTTCCGCGACGCCGCGCCGCCGGCGCTTCGGTGCGCGTGCCCTCTTTTCATCTTCACCTCCATCCGCCCCGGAAAGCGGGCTTGCGTCCGAAGCGGCGCGCCCGGCATGTGCAGAGCGACGCTCTTCCGTAGACCAACTCTTGCGGCCGGCACGCATTCTGGCGCACTCTTTTGAGACCGAAGTAGCGGCTTCCCGCGCCGTGGCACCGGCATCTGCGTTCTCCGCCGTCACCGTTACAACCG
>ENA-ORXR01004276-ORXR01004276.1-marine-metagenome-genome-assembly--contig:-NODE-4276-length-12061-cov-11.420477_pt1 | contig 12061 bp, 16 predicted proteins | sample MGYA00237866_ERZ511479 | MGnify/ENA metagenome assembly ERZ511479 | reverse complement strand
GCGGGGGGGGCATGCGGGTGGACGGCGAGCGGCTTTTATCAGCACCGGGAAGCGCCCCCAGAAGAGTTTTAGGGAGCCTGTGGGAAGGCGGGGGGGGAGGTGGGGGGGGTGGGAAGCCCCAGACAGCGCCCCAGAGAGCCCGTGGGGTCGGGGGTAGGGGCACCCCCAGGAAGCACAAGGAAGCGCAATAAAGAGCACCATTTGCTCTGCAACGCACTCGACCAGGGCAGCGCGACGTGGACGGCTGGTCTGCGGACGATGAGGAGCTGATCAACTCGGGAATCTACCTCGTCAAGCGCATGCCCAAGCTAACACTCGGACGCGATGGCGAACAGCGGTCCCTCCCTCGGTCGGTACGCGCAGGCCTATCGGCCTTTCGACGAGCGTTTGTGGCTCAGCGGGACGCGGCTAACGAGTCTTCTGGTTACACCTCGCTCACTGGGCGTGACGGACGGTGCCTTGGAGCCTCCCCGTCACTCCTCTCCATGCCGACGCCCTCCCATGACGAAGACGGGGCGGAAATCCTGCCGCTGGACTCTATGTCCCCATTGCCGCTCCCCTCTGCTGGCAATCGAGCAGGTGGTGACCTCTCCACTTATGAGCGGGCCGTGTTGCCTCTTCACAAATAGCGCCTGCGCCTCGACACCGAGCGCCACCGTGACAGCACTGCGCTCTTGCGCCACCGCCTGGAGCTGGACGAGGCCAAGTGGGTAGCCATCCGGGACCCCGCACATCCGCCACTGGACATGGAGTCGGCTTCAACGCCCGTCCTTGTGCATCCACGGTACCACCGACGTCTGAGTTTGCTGTATTTTTCCCTACACCGCACTACCATGCACCCGCTTCCCTGGACACCCCTCTATCGGTTCCATCCGCCGCCATTGACCCCCCCCTCGCCGGACCGCTGCTGTATGTGCTAGAGAAAATTCTCAACTTTACGGACAACGACCCCTCTGAGAAGGGGCTCTTCTCGGGCTTAGCGACCAATGACGCCGCGTTAGCCGTGACGACGAGCGGGACACCCTTACGACACCGGTGGGAGAACCTCAACCTGTGTTACCACTTGTACCTGTGCATGCTGGGGTGGGCGACGCATGTGCTCGGCGACTCACCATCATTTGCGCTTTGGCTGCCGGCATCGGTCGCCAGCCGAAAACCCGAGGAGTTCTCCCACGACCAGCGCAAGGCGCTTGAAGCGGCATTTGCGCTCATTGACCCCCGTTCCCCCTCTCTAAAACAAGACCGCAAGATATTTCCCGGGGCAACGTACACTACTTTGAGGGACATTATGCAAATCAAGAACAGCGGGCGCCGCCGCGACGTTGCCATTGAGGCATTGTCTCGCCCCACTTTTAAGGTGCGCGCATCTGTGGCTCAGCGCCAACGACGTGCGACTTACAACTTTCCTTTCAAGGAATAAAACGGCCCTCTAGCATGTCGCACTGAGCCAAATTGCGGCCGATGCAAAACAAACAGTATCCCCCACAGCGCCCTTCCCCCGCCCCCCCCGGCACGCGTGGGCAGCCGGCGCCGCAGCATCGCTCGCCTTTAAGTGGCCCACCGGCCGCGCAAGACGGTCACAGTCGCCGAGTCGCCGACTGTGTTGCCACCCGCCGCCTGCCACCCGCACCCCTCGACGTCGCCCCTCGCCTCAAGGTGGCGCTAGACCCCTCGCCGATGGCCACGGCCAGCACCCGGGCCACCCGCAACAGGAGTGTCCACCGGCATTTAAGAATACAGCACCCCCCAGCGCTCACCGGAGGAGGACGTAAACGCAAAGGCGGGCAGCGGCGTCCCGCCGGTGGAGTTTCCGAGCGGCCGAGGCCGCGCCGCGCCGGACTCAGAACGGAAATGCTGCTGGATTTTTGCGTCGGACGACGCGTACGCGTCGTCGTATGGCACCCCGTCCATGGCGGCCGGTGGCGGCAGCGGCGGTAGGGGCGGCGCCGACGGCGGCGGCGTCCGCGGCGATGGCACCTGCGGCACATGCGGCACCGTCCGTCGCTGCGGCGGTGCCGGGGTGCCGCCACTGGAACCGGCTGGCGCCACCTGCACGAGCGTCGGCACCAGCTCAAACGACTGGAGCGTGCCCGCCGCCTATCGCCCATCATTTACGAGCTTCACGTCCGACAACCGCATGGGCGATATAAGTGAGAGCTGAGGACTGGGCGGCGCTGCGGCTGCGCCACCTCCGCCTGCAGGCGCGATTACCCACCGCGCGTCGGCGACGCAGCTGCAGCGCTGAGCCACTTCGCTGCCACAGAGCGGCGCTGCTGAAGGCAACGGGGTCTACGGGCCCGCGGTGGTGGCTACAGCGCGCTGCGGGCGCTCGCGTGGGCGCTGTACCCGCTTGTCTGAGCGGGGTGGGGTGCTCACGGCCGCCGACGACGACCACACTCTCGAGACGGGGACGGAGGGGCGGGAGCCCTCCACCGCCGCCGCCGCCACTTTCAACCGTAGCGGGACCACCGCCGCTGAGGTCGGCGGCCGCGGCGGGCGGCGCCGCTGCCACGTCGCCGCGACCAACTGGGATGGTCGGAGCAGCGGGTGGAGAGCGAGCGCCGCTGCCGCGTCGCCGCGGCCGACTGGGGCGGTAGGGGCCGCGGGTGGACGTCCGACGGCGCCTCTGACGGGTGTGGGCGCTCACACCTCACCCCGCTCACCCCCACGCGCCGACGGGGCGGGAGGCTCGCCAGTCGGGGCATGGCCGGGTCGAGGCGGACATCCCCCCCCAACTGCCCGTCGATGGGGGAACTGACGCTGTTGACTCGGGCGGCGAGTGGTGCGGAAACCTGTTTGGTTTTTTGTGTTACGGAGCTGCCGCTGCTCCTTGCGCAGCAGGTGGTAGTCAATGCGCTCTCGCGTGGACACAAGCAATACGTTCCCCCTCCCTTTTAGCCACCATCCCTCGGGAAAAAGACCACAAAGGGCATATCCCTCCACCGCTATTTCCGTCACACCCGCTCTCCCCAACACACGATCCGGCTCCGGCTTCTCTAATCCTAAGCAGCCCATGGGCTGGAGCGGCGACGCAGCGGCTTGGGGGGTAGGAGTGCCCACTTGGGCAGTGGGTACGTGCGATACTCGTTAGATTCACAGCGGTGTGCCTTGCTGATGATGTAGGAATGAAGGCGGCGGTGCGCAGACGCAGACGGGTTTGAGGCACCACAATGTGCTGTATCCCGCCTGAACACTAGAAACTCGCCCACACTCAGCTGTACAACCTCACCACTCCCCCCTCCTGTCTTGGCCCCGCTAAGCACGGCTACGTGGGAGCCCGGCTGTGACGGTAGATGCGTACCGGGCCCGACGGCCAGCAGCACGCCAAGCATACGAGGTGGGTCCATCAAGAGCAAGGGGGGGCAAGCATCAGTGTGAGGCCGCTGCTCGGCTGCGCCTGGGGACGAGATGAGAGCAACCGGCTTGTGGGGCGCAAAGTTGAGCCCAATGGCCTAGAAGAGAAGCCGACACAGTGTCTCAAAGACCGTAAGGGCCTCTGCCAACGCAGGTGCTCCTCCAATTGACATCAACGCCTCCGCCGAATGTGGCAGCATCGCTCAACCGTGGTCCCCCCTCCGACCGAGCCATGAATTAGTGGAAACGGCCGTAGAGTTGAAGATGGTGCTTGGCAGCCCTGTCGCCACGATCTAATTGAGCTCACCAGCCGTGCGGGCCATCGTAGAGACCGTGACACCGGTAAGAAAAACCTGGAAGCCACGACCGCCCATGGAGAGGGCCACCTGTGTGGTGCACGAAGGTCCTCCAACAGCCAAAGATGATGCCCAAAGAAGTTCCGCCCCGCTGACTTGCGCCACGTCTCTGTAGGCGGACCGCACGACAATTCTCTCGAGCTCGTCGCTGTCATTGCCAAAAGATATCGACGTAGTCGTCACCGCAGCGAAGAGAGCGGTCTTCAGCAACATGAGCGGGTTCGGGTTGGGATCCGGTGAAGAGACTCGAGGTAGAGGCCGGGGGGCGGGGGGGCGGGCACGTAGTGCCCGTCAGGGGACCCCAGATGCTGGCGTGAGCCAGCCGACGTACCTGCGTGGTCTCCGCTTGGCGCGTGCGAGACGCGCGCCTAGAAGCCGTATTCCACGCCTTTTTCAGCGCAGCCCGCTCCTCGGGGGAAAGCGTGCTCGTGCTCGGCCGTCGGCCGCCCCGCGTCATGTTCTCAACCAGGGGAAAGGGAAACAGAGACGACTGCTGCTGCACGTGCGTTTCGAGAAGAGAAAAATCCCAAGCCCATCTAAATGATAAAAATGTAAGCCAGTTGCTCCGTCCAATAGCGTGCCTTTTTTAAAAGTAGGACACTTCCCAGCCATTCATTTTGCCGACTGCTCCTGACTTGTGGGGCCTCTGTACATGAGAACTTCCCTAAGATGACGCCGGTCTTGGCTGCTGTTCGATGCTACAAGTTGTCGTCCCTCCATCGCGACGACCTCAACACGCGGGGTATGCACTTGGCGGGCGGTCCGCGACAATGCGGCGCTGACATGGCGGCCAATGGCACAGCAGCAGCAGCAGGGGGAGAAGCGGAGGCCGCCCGAGGGTGGGGCGCCCCGCCATCGTCGTCCCGCCCATGGGCGGAGACGCTTAGCGGTAAACGGCGCTCCGCGGCACCATTAGCTGCGTCGACGTCCAGCGCGTGCGCTCAAAGTTCCGGGAATTCCCGGCCCGCGGTGGCACCAGGCCGCTGCGGCGGAGGCGGCAAGAAGTGCTGGCGGGCGGCCGGACTCCCTTGTGGCGGTCGCTGACACCGTTGCGTTGATGGTTTTTTCTGCCTCACAGCCCTCCCGGGCTGGCAGCCGGCTGCCACGAAGCCTCCCGGATCAGCCGCCGGGGGGTGGCGGCTGCCTGTGGCGGCCGCCGCGGTCGCGCGGCGAACCTGGCACCGCCAGCGCGATGTAGCCACAATTACAATGGGATGAAAAATGGTGGGTGCGGGGGGCAGGTATATCCGCGGCGACGCGCCGGAGGACGCCTGCGGCCGCGAGCAGCAAAACTTCGCGGCAGGCCCGCCTCTCGCGTCGGCCTGGTGCGGGCCGAGCGCCCAGGACGTCGCGACAGCGGCCCAGCCTTACAGAACTAACCCAAGACGGTCAGGTCGAGAGACAAGACGCGACACCGGTGCAGCGCTGGTGCGGCGAGTGTGGATGCCCGCAGCTCGCTGCCCGCGGGCGGAACCGCCGGCGGGGGGGGGCCGTTGGGTGCGGGTATGGCGCGCGAAGTGATGCCGCGTGTGGTCGGCCGTAACACTCTCGCATGGGTCTTTTCAATACTTCTTGAGGACCTCTTTTGTCGCTGTACGGCGAGCAGACCTCGAGCGGTGAGAAGAAGGATGGGTACCAAGTCACATAGAAGGTAGCAGCTATGCCACACCCGCCTCAATCATTACAGAATGCGTACGCGGGAGCACATCTACCATGGTCATAACCTTGGCAGCCACCTCCATTGCAAAACCCCCCGCAAGAAAGTTAACCTGCCCCTCCTCGTACAAGTCAATCGCGCGTGCCTCAAACCACTCCATGAACCCCCCCACCAGCTCCTCAAGACGCTCAGCCAGATCTTGCCGGTCCGCTCGGTAGTAGTCTACGATGCGGGCTCGAAACGTCCCCCCGCAGCGGTAGTTGAGGACGTAAAAGAGAAAGCGCGTGAAGTTGGGCTTCCATAATGCCATCCGCATGACCATCTCCATGCTCCCCATGTTACTCAACCAAAATTGCGTGGCCCCACGGCGAAGGCCGTAGAGACCGCCCAAGCCACGCGTGCTCAACAAGGGGTCAATCACCAAATCAAAAGCCTCGAGCCGCTGCTGACACCACGACTTCGTCACCGGGATGTTGATCATCGCCCCCACTCCCCCGTAATCACCGGCAACGGGCACCACAAAAAAGGGAACCGAGGCTGTCATGTCAAAGCCAGGGTCCTTTTCCCGAAGTTGCACAAACAGGTACACGAAGTAGGGCAGGTCGCACCAAAGCTCCGGGCAGCGGTCGCACACACTCGCAGAGGCGTGCTCCGGCGAGGCGCGCATCTCTTCATAAGTAGCGTTTGAGGACCAGAAGTAGTAGGCCGGAGCCGGCGCGGTTCCAGCAACATTGGTCTTCAACTGCGAATACCGTACATTGACCAACCTAGGCCAGCCGTTTTCTTGTCAAAAAGCCGAGTTATCCCCGACGACCGGGGGGAAGAAGACGTCACGCGCCTCAGGCCGTAGCGTAGTGCAGAAGCTGAAAACCATGATGACATAGACCATCAGCCGCTCGTACTGCAGCGCGGTGAGCGGCTCGTCGAGATATTCAATGTCGACCCCGTCTGTCGCCAGGTCGCACGCCACCACCATGCTGTCCGCCGTTACAGGAGGGGTCTGGGACGACGCCTGGCCCAATCTGGTCGCCTGCTTCTTGGAGCCTTGTAGCCATCCAGCGACGACCTGGGCCTTGAGTGGGCATCCGCAATGCGTTTCGCCGTAGGCAACCTGAGCGGGCGTGCGGTCGGACAGCGGCACCGACGTGTACGGCTCGTCGTGGTCGCCACATCCCGCCACATAAGCAGTCTTGCCAGAAAAATCACGGGTGGAGAAAGCAACAAAGAAGCCCAACGACGAGGCAATGTTGCGCACGGGCACCATCGCCAAAGGAACGTTCCGTCCACCGACAAGGTGCTTGCGCCCTCCCTCGCGCAACAAAGCCAAAAAGCGATGAAGGCGGAAAGGAAGCGCATCGTCCAACGTCACAGCCATGCGCTCGCCCTGCGCCGCCAGGTCCCCGCCCCCGGCGCCGTCGACCACACCGTACGCGACGGCAAGAAAGCGAATGAAGCGGACGGTGGCACTCTCAATGGCTTTCCAAGTGTGCGAGCCTAACGCACTAGACGTAGCGTTGTTGGACGAAGCCCGTCGCGCCGCCCTCGCGGCGCTCTCGATCTCAAACGCATGAGGGCCCACCTCGGGGACGCCTGAAGGCTGCATACGAGCGAAATGGATAGCACCCGGGCCGAAGTCCACCACCTCGTTACCCTCATCGTCCGTGTCCACATCAGCCGCGTGCTGCAGGCCACCCGCGGCATCATTGGCGGCATGTAGCGGGAGCGCCGGGTCCATGGTCTGTCGCGGCAAGCAATGCGGCCGAAGGCGCACAATAAAGTCCCAGAAAGTAGGGGACAGCTGCGCAGTAGTGACCTCGACGGCGGTCGACGATGCGCGTCGGTCGCTCTAGACTGCCTTCGTGGCGCCAACTGAAAGCGTGGACGCCAAACTGTTCGCAAACTCTGAGCGTACGACTCGAAAATGAGCGCCAGCGTTTCTTCCCGCTTTGTGACAGCAAGAGAAGAGGCATTGTTGAGCTCTGCGGTGTGGTACCAGCCACACGCGCGAAATCCAATCTACAAGAAAGTTCCAGTGGCGGGAGTTCATCTCGAACCCGAAACGCCACAAACGAGCACCGCTGCAAACGTGGCACATTAACATTTCCCCATCATATTGCCTTTCTCGAAAAAACCACTTCCTGCATCAAGTAGGTCCATAGACTTGCCTAACTAGTGTATACTTCAGTTTCTGGGAACGGGCGTTACAGGGAGTTAAGTCAAGAGTGGGTACCCTGGGAAGTCGCCACTTCCCAGCCAATAGGGATACTGGAATTCACTTCCCACCGTGGGGGTGTGCTGGCAATCTCTCGGGTACGTGAGCGTCTATGTGTGAGCCGTTTCTGAGAGGGGTGGCCGGGGGGTCGGGGGAAGGTCACACTGGAGGGGTGTGAGGGGCGTGGGGTGATGACCAGGAATGCAGGGGCTGGATGCCTCCCGTGGTGATTTTGTATCTTTATGCAAGCATCACTCTGCCTTTGTTAAAGCATTTTCCTGGTGACATCCTCCGTGCTTCCTTTTGTGATCCGGTACTGTGGCGGGCCTGCATCGCGCCGTCCTACATGTCTCTCCGTCCCCGCCCGATACTCCCTGCTTGCCTCCCACCTACTCGTCATCCATACAGAGCGGAGCATAGGGCGTAGCCCAGCGGCGTCCTTCACGCATGTATTTTTTCCCTGACAGCACGGAGGAGGCTTCGTCGGAGGGGGGCGGCGGTCGGGGACGAGGGGCCAGAGTACCAATATGGCGTGTGCTTGGATGTTTTACAAATAAAGAGTACGCATAGCGGCATTGTCTTTTTCCCCGCACTTCGGTTACACACCCCATAAGCAGGCTGCATTCCCCCCTCTGCTACCGCACCACGAACACAATCATCCCTGTGTCGCACTTATCGACGTGCATCCGGCTGAAGTCGGAGACGAAGACGAAGGCGCGTCGACGGGACCGCATGGCCAATCAGCGATCGAATCTTTCGTGCAAGGCTCTTGTGCTGCAGCCAATCAGATGGTAGAGAACTATAAAGATCGTCTGTTCTGTTCGCCGGACTGTTGCGCAACACCTAAAGAGGCCAGTCGGGCCCGGCTGTTTCCTGACGTTTCTCGGGAATCGCAAGCGATCCGCGGCGATCCACAGTCGGTTCCGGCGCACAGAGGTGCGAATTGTCCAACCAGAAGTGCCAGACCGACCGATGCGCGGAGAATCGGCTGAGATTCGAAGATCGGGACGCGAGAGGTGCGCAGCTGTCCAGCTCCGGGCGTTCTCCTTCAGACATTCGGAGCCGATTTCCAACCGAATCGCGTCTTGCAGGGGCATGAAGGCCCCGGCCATGATATAATTATCCAAATCCGACACAGCTTTCGAACAGTCTGTCCTCAGATGTATTTTGAATTCGTCCTTTTTGCCAGTCATCCCATACTTGGGAGTCCACAGAGTTGTACATGAGCACTGCTGTTCTTGTCCGGAGGGGACAAAATTGGGACAATAGCAATTTCTTGAAGAAAAGAATTTCGCAACATTTTTCGGCGAAGACCGGGCACTTCGATACATGCGAGACAGGTTTTGCTCGCAGTTGTAGAGCCCAATTGTTCAAATACCCGCCTTGCGTGTCACCTCGGTCCTGGAGCTAGGGTTGGTGGGCACGTCCCAGAGGTGCTCACTCCCAGGAACGAGGCGTGCTATAACTGGTGATTTAGGGCGTGTCGCGCCCTCACGCCCAGCATTCAAGGGGCGTGCTTTGAGCGTGCTTGATTACAACTGAACTGAAAGTCCAATATCGTGTGGAGGATCTCGCATCAGACAAGTGTAGGTCATTAGATTAGGGACACACATCTTCAGGCCCGTTCCAAGTCTGCTTCCGTCTTTGTGGCTCGCCACACGCCACATGTGACGGGCTTGGAAAGCCCTGCGGGAGGCACCACAGATGCACATTCGTGAAAACGGACCTAAATTGGCACGTTGCTCAAATACAGTACCCCTTTTTCTGTGGATACGACTGACGCGACGTCATCTGGAAGCACCATCGGTGGTGGAACCCGATCCTATGGGGTCTTCGTGCCAGCGCGTCGACGGCTCAAGTATGACATTCTTTATGTACCAGCAGGCGGCTTTCACCAGCACTGTTGCGGCTACTGTTCGCGACGGGGTGTACTGTCGAGACCATTGGGAATCGACTATTACGCTACCCCCCTCTCATTCCCCGCGGTCCGTGCCCGTTATGTACGCTTTTTTGAGCGCGCTGTGCGCATGCCAGAGCCTGAAGTGATGGGCCTGGTAGACGCGCTCCGCCCGGGCGAGGTGGTGGGAGCGGGCGTGGCAGTGGGATCGGGCGAGGTGGTGGGTGCCTGTGTGTCGGTGGGAGCGGGCGATGTGGTGGGCGTGCGTGCCGTGTGCGAGACAGCGGCGCGGCGTCGACCGTCGCTCTGTCTGTCGCCGAGTCGAGTACTCAACTCTTGAACTCTGAGTGTTAAGTCGCCCGGGGCTTACTAATTCTCCTAATCGACCATACATCGGCGTACATTGTGGCGCAACCTCCGAGTCCTCGCTTCGGAAGTCGGCGCCACATGTGGTGCCCGCCACATCATTCCACCAATGGGAGCGACGCCACATCCGATGTGGCGCGCACCGAAGCAAACTTGGCATGGGCCTGAAAGATGAACAAATACTTGCATGACATCGGCACGATGTCCACAATGTGCGCATCATGCCGACGCCCAGACGGCATGGTCACCTCTGACGGTGTACGTTCCATGATGCGAGCCACGCTGACTACGTTAGCAAAGAGGCTCATCTTTTGCCTGCAGTGATGAGAAGCCCCGCGTCGTAGACCCATGGGGCGGTCCCATGGTCATGCTCCTCCGGAATAGATGCCAGTAGAAACCAGGTGCAGCCACCGCGTCCGTCTGGCATGTCGGCCGAATCATGGAGCCGATGTGGTGACTGGATTTCATGAAACCATCGAAAACGGGGGCTATGAGTCGATCCATGGGGGAAGTACTTTGGGCGTGATGGGCGTGCTGATCGAAAAAAGGGCGTGTTTGGGCGTTATTTAACGTGATTTAGAGCAATCCCTACAACGTCGGTCCCATCTTCCATTTGAAGAATGTAGGGGCGCCACGTGTGGCACACTGAATGGAAAGCCCACTCTGGGGGCCTTCTTTGGGGCCATGCACGATGTAGTTGGGGATAGACCCGGCTGAAACGAGCCACCAGGCGGTCTGAATGGGTTCATCATTGCTGGGCTGTGCGCAGCCCCATTCCGGAAGACCAAATATGATTGGAAGTGAAGAAGCGCTAAAGGATCTTCATTTACGGCTAGTGAACCGAAGCCCCTGAGAAAGTGCTCACAAACCGTGTCTAAATGTTGCAGAGGGATCGCCTCGTCCCGATTCAGTGGTAGACTTGGAGGTTGTTTCTTTCAAAACCATTGACAACGTCGAACAAAAGAGAATTCCAAGGGACGACCGGGCCGACACCTGGCAAACATGAGCTTCAGCGGCGCCGTCCAGCGTCTGATCTGCTCGTGGTGAGTCCTGTTGCATGCCAACGGGTCGGATCGGGGCACTCATGATGCGGTGGGCAGCTAGGCGGGCCACGCGGCCAACAGATGCCGTCAGTCCCGCGATTCACGTCGTGCGGCAGGCTTGTCGCGAGATGTGAACATGCCAGACACTGTCGCCGTGCACACACTTGGGAGTCGTTTTTGAAACCGTTCAGTCTCGAGCGAAAGGCCGTGATTGGCTGTAGATTTGACAGGAGCAGATCCGCCAGCGTGGATTGCATTCTTTTCGTCAATGTGCGTACTTTCGAAGAGCAGTCCACGGCATCCACAGCCCGGATCGGTCCGACATCATCTTTTTTACTGAAACTCCGACCGCGTCATCGCACCAGATCGTGCGTGAGCGGTCCATTGGAGACTGCCGACGGCTGGACGCAATTCGTGCACATGGCGGCGCCCGCGAACGGACGGCCACGCGGCCACGTGACGTCCCGGCATCTGAATGTGGTTGGAACCGCCCCCGCGCCAGGGCCTTCCCTGGCTCTGGAGGCGAGGCCCATTTCTCCGCTGGGGCTCGTCAGGGGCCGCCTCGCGGCCCTCTAGCGCTCGGACGCGCGTTGCGCGGTCCCTCAGCCGTCCAACGTGGCCCGCGCGGCCCCTCAGCCGTCCGATGTGAGCCGAGCGGCCCCTCAGCCGTCCGACGCGGGCCGCGCGGCCCCCCAGCCGTGCAACGTGTGTGGCGCGCTTGCGAATGGTTCTCGTCTTCAACGGGTCGGCGTGATCAGGCTGTGGTGGCGGGTCCCACTGGCTCGTCCCACCGGCTCGTTTCAGATGGCGTCGCGCGGACACTGTGTCGTTGCGGACGCGCTCGAGATGAGGCGACCGCCTGGCTGTGCGCTGGTCGGTCCCTGTGGGTGACCAGTTTTTGGCTGTCAGGGCCTCTGTGGGCGGGCCAGGCTGAGGGGCACTGCGCACACTGGCTTGCCGTTCGACAGCTTGTGAGATTCTGTGGGAGGAAGCGACGGGCCTCGTCTATCTGCGCACGCGCGCCGGCGTGCTCGGTCGCATGACCCTCTCTCGCACGCGCGCACGCCGTCCGCCATCCCGCCTCTGCTCCCCGCTCACCCTTCCCGCCCACCCTAACCGCTCGTATGACGCGTGTTAAGGGCGCCGGCGACACGCGCCGGCGCCGAGCGCAACGGC
>ENA-ORXR01004275-ORXR01004275.1-marine-metagenome-genome-assembly--contig:-NODE-4275-length-12062-cov-6.485106_pt1 | contig 12062 bp, 17 predicted proteins | sample MGYA00237866_ERZ511479 | MGnify/ENA metagenome assembly ERZ511479 | reverse complement strand
ATGGCCTGTAAAGCCTGATCGAAACTGGGGTTACCAGTGGTCTTAAATTTTTTTTAACATGATAAAATTGTTTAAAGATTAAATAATGGAAATAAATTACGATCTTGTTGTGAGAAAAAAGAATAAAGCGGAGTTGTTTTGTCGGTAGGTGGATTAGAAGGGTAGGATAGAAGGGGAATTGCGACGAAGGAGCTTTGTTCAACATCGGCTAGGACATCAAGCCTCGCATTCGCTTCGTCCTGCGCCTAGCCTAACCGTTACATTTCATTAAATAAAAACAATATACTTACAATGAAATTAGTACGAACTATTTAAATCAAAATTAGATATTAAGCTGAAAGCAAATAATTTTAGCAAGAGAGTAATGTTTAAGGAAATTTAGAAAATTGAACACTGAAATCATCTATATCATTAAATTGGACTATTATTAAGAAACTTTGTATCTTAACTAATTGTTAGAATAGATAGAATCAAACAAGATAAATATACCTAACTAATTGATTATTAGCGAATTGAATAATTTAAACACAATGAAATCGATAAATTTTCCTCTGTCAAATATACAATTAGAGCTTTTAAAACTATTTTCAAGAGATATTGAAGATAAAGATTTAAAGGAAATAAAAAGATTAATAGCAAAATATCTAGCTAGTAAACTATCGAATCAGGCAGACAAGGTTTGGGAGGACAAAAACTGGTCAAATGAAGATATGGACAAATTCTTAAATACCCACATGAGAACTCCTTACAAAGGGTCAAAATAACATTTCCAAATTGAAAGTAGTCTTAGATACTAATATTTTACTCGTCTCAATCTCACCAAGATCTACCTACCATTGGGTCTTTCAGAAATTTATTAATGAAGAATTTATTCTTTGTGTTACAACTGATATTCTACAAGAGTATGAAGAAATCATCGGTAATCATATGGGACAAGAAGTAGCCAATACAGTTCTTCAGCTAATTGAAAATTCTATAAATGTTGAATATATAACAAAATATTTTCGATGGAACTTAATTAATGTGGATCCAGATGACAATAAATTTGTTGATTGTGCTATTTCTTCAAATGCAAAATTTATTGTTACTAATGATAAGCATTTTAATGTTCTTAAAAATGTCGATTTTCCTAAAATAGAAGTAGTTGATATCGATAAATTCAAGGAAATATTTTAAACAAAAAAAACGAAATGTAAAACATTAAAGGCTGAAAGTCGCGGCGCAGCCCGACGTTCGGCCAATGTTGAGCGAAGCGGTGCCTAATAAATCCCTCATCCCTGCTATGGGTTTTCAAAAAGCGAGGATTTTCAGATAAAATTTTAGTGGAGATTAATTTGCGAAGGCGAAATAAATGTTTTGAGATTTTTCGAAAAAAGGATTAGATATTCAGAATTAAATCTGATCAATTTTTCTGAAAAATCGGCTAATTTTTTGACTGAAGGCATCACGATCCAAAGCGACCATTGGTCACCAGGAAAAAGTTGAACACCTTATACCTTCACCGACCTCAAATAATCGGGTGGCGACTTATTCCGTTCCCAGGCATCGACCAAAACGAGTTTTTCACTACCACAGCAAGCGCACCTTTTTTGTTTAATTCCAAACAATCTGGCCTTGGCTAAAGCCCGTCGTTCCGTTCTGGAAAGTGCTATGTGTAATTTTTGTAACAATTCACGTTTGGCGTAATCCAGGGATTTTGTTTTAGTGCGATTAGCTAAAAATCCGTAGTGCCTTATTTTACGAAAACGAGGCGGCAGGATATGCATGCAAAATCGTTTGAGGAAAACCTTGCCGGGTAAAATCATTGTTTTCGGTTTACCGTTTTGGCGGTAATCCTTGTACCGAAAATGCACGTGGGTCGGAGTAATTTTGATAATCCGTTGGTTGGTAATGGCTACGCGGTGACTGTACCGATAGGAGTTGTCTGGTATCACGGCAAGCGTTAAAAAGTTGTTTGATCTCGGCGGCGTCCAGCACCTCGGTATGGTATTTTGCGATCCTTGGATTAGGAATTTTGACAACCAGGTCGAGTCGGTTAGCGATGTGTCGGAAATAATACTTGAGTCCGCAAACTCGGAGGTTGATGGAAGAAGCAGATAGCCGTCCAGAGTCACGAAGTTGGACTAAAAAATGTTTGAGTTCGTGGACGGTGTGATCTTCGGGTAATTTGTTGCCATGGAGGATGAGTTCTCTTAGTCCACGAACGTAGTTAATCTGAGTTGCGGGTGCGTTGTTAGCCAACGACATGTGGTCCACCATGGCCTGTAAAGCCTGATCGAAACTGGGGTTACCAGTGGTCTTAAATTTTTTTTAACATGATAAAATTGTTTAAAGTTTAAATAATGGGAATAAATTACGATCTTGTTGTGAGAAAAAAGAATAAAGCGGAGTTGTTTTGTCGGTAGGTGGAATAGAAGGGGAATTGCGACGAAGGAGCTTTGTTCAACAATGGCTAAAACGGCAATAGCTCCCATTCGGCCGCTACGCCGTGTAGCCTAACCGTTGAACACCATCAAAAAAATTAATAACATTTATTGATTTCGTAAATATTATTTCGTATCTTTGAATATAGAAATACATTAAATGAATCTAATAGAAGTCAAATCTGGCGAAAAGGTAGCTGGCAAAATTAAGAAGCTAACTGAAAAACAGGTAGTTAAACTAAAAGGTAATCGTAAATTTCAATTTGACTGGTCACAAGAATCGAAGAATGAAGTTTATGCATTGTTGAAAAAAGACAATAACGAAATTCTTGGCCTTGTTTCAATCATTTACGTTCCAGAAGAACTTAGAGTTCATTTAAATTTAATTGAATCCTCAATTCCTAATCAAGGAAAGAATAAATTGATTGACGGAATTTCAGGTTGTTTAATTGGATACATTTGCGAAATTTCCTTTAAACAGGGATTTGATGGATTCGTTTCTTTGTTACCTAAAACAAGATTAGTTGACTTCTACCATATCAAATTTGGCTTTGTTCATATGGGAAATTACCAGGTTGTCTTTTTAGGTTTATCACAAGCTATAATCACTAAATATTTGAAAAATGGGTAAATACGAAAAAATATATAAAAAATTACGGAAGACATTGACAGATGAAGAAATTGCTGACTCAATGATAATTCCAGCAGAACTAACTGTTGAAGAAAAGATAAAAGCTGATGCAGAATTGAGAGCTTTTAGGTTCAAATTGTTAAATGAGATGACAGAAGAACAAAGAATCTACTCTGATCTACTTCGCTTAAGATATCAAATTGAAAGTTATTTAGAAGAAGATTTTTTCGATGAATCAAAATCATTCGGAAAACAATTATCTGAATACGTTAGAATATTAAATCGAACTAAGAAAAAAGTATCGGAAGATTTAAATGTTCACTACACAAGATTTAGTAGAATCATAAATGATAGAGAAGATCCTAATGTCGAATTCGTCTTTAGGTTAGAGAAACATTCGGGTGAATTAATTCCTGCCTTAATATGGTGGAAATTGATTACTAAAAAACAAGAATTTGAAATTAAGCAAGATAAGAAAACTAGAAAAAAAGAAGCTTCTAAAGTAAAAAATGCCGTAAAATTTAGAGTATAAAATTCAAAGTCGTATAACGAATGCCAGTAATTAAGATTATTGATTCAATCAAAATTTATATGTATTTTTTTGATCATAATCCGCCACATTTTCATGCCATCTATGCAGAATACCAGGAACTAATAATTATTGATTCTTTGGAAACATATTGAGGAAGTTTACCAAAAAAGCAAAGAAAAAAAGTGATCGACTGGGCAAAAGAGAATAAAGATTATTTAAATCAAAAATGGGAAGAATATAATCCACAATAGAATGAGAAGTATAAAAAAAGTAGTGAAAGTCCATCAGACTAAGGGATACAAAGTGACCTGCCTTTTCAATAATGGAGAATCAAGAGTAATTGATTTCAATAAATTATTTGAGAAATGGAAAATTAAAAAAGGACATATTGCTTATCCGTTACTAAAAGATATCAAGGAATTTAAAAAATTTAAAATCATTGATGGAAGTTTTGTTTGGGAAAACATCAAATTTGAGTCGAAAGATGATCAAGGAAATAGTATGATTCAGTACTTTGATCTAGACCCTATTGTATTATACGAAAGTAGCGAAATAGATTCAAGTAGAAATCTCTTAATTGGGCTTATGATTAAACAAGCAAGAAAAGAGTTAGGATTAACTCAAGAACAATTAGCTGAAAAGAGTGGGACATCAAAACATTATATTTCTAGAATTGAAAATGAAAAATCAGGAATAGAACTAATGACCCTAAAGAAAATTGTCGAGGGTTTAGGGAAACGGCTAGAAATCAAAATTGATTAATTAAGGTAGAAAAAATACGCCATAGAACAAAGGATAAAACAAAATAATTACTATCGCTGCGTCCTTTGTTTATTCTAACCGTTAGCTACAACTAAAAAGATGAAAATTCAAGAATTAGAAATATATACACCAAGACTAAAAGCGCAGACAAAATTCTATTCTGAAATATTGGAATTAGATGCAATTGCAAAAACTAATACTTCTATCTCTTTTCAAATTGGGGAATCAATTTTGAGATTAGTTCAAAGAGAGAAATTCACTCCATATCATTATGCAATTAACATCCCTGCGAATCAAGAAATTGAAGGTTTAGAATGGTTAAAGGAACGAGTTGAAATTCTGAAACACGAGAATTTAACGATTCAATACTTTGATTTTTGGAACGCTTATGCAATTTACTTTTATGATGAAGACAGAAACATAGTAGAACTAATTGCAAGAAAGAATTTGGAAAGTGATTCAAACCAGCCATTTGGCAAAAACTCTTTATTAGAAATAAGTGAAATTGGGATTCCGACTTCTGATATTGGCAAAGAATATAAAATTTTAAAGAACGCAACTGGCATTCCAATACATTCAGGGAATTTAGAAAGATTTTGTGCCATAGGTAATGACAATGGACTTTTTATCGCAATAAATAAGAAATTAAAGAAAGAATGGTTTCCAACAAAGGACATTCCCTTTTCTTCAGATTTTGTAATAAAGTTCACAGAAAAAGGAAACAAATTTACGTTTGAATACAAGGAAGAAAAATTAAAAGCTGTAGCTAATAATAGATAAGAAGTAATAGCTCCTTCGTCGCTACTACTCTTATCATCATCCGTTAGCAGTTATCAAAAAATGAAAAATTATGCTTTGTATGTATAAGTAATATTTAAACAATACATAATCTATTCTCAACATGATAATATAAATAAAATGAAATTTGAACCAAGAATTCTATTTTTAATAACTGCAATTGCATGTTTAGTTTATCTCATCAAAAACTTAATTGAAGGACCTGTATATAATGGAATATTTTTTATATGTATATTTTGGGTATTTGCTGGGATTTACCTTTACAAAAAACCAATAGACGCAAAGCTAACTGTAACGGCCAGTAATAAATCAAAAAAATGAAAAGAACAATAACACTATTAATGTTAATTGTATTCTTTGGTTGTAAAGCGCAAAAAGAAAAGAAAGCTAGTTCATCGTTATCAATTGTTGAATATGATAGTCACGTTCACTTGATGAGTCCTCAATTAATATCTTATTGGAAAGGACTTGGCATTCCATTCTCTAAATCGGAAGATAATTATTCTGATATAGATACAATCTTGCAGAACAACAAAGCTGAACATATAGATTTGATAGGAATGGGATATGTTTATGGAAACCCCGAATACTATGAAGGTGATGATGGTTATAAAAAAATGATGAAGGAAAATGATTACCTACTCAAAACTGCCAAAAAATATCCAAACAGAATAAAACCTTTTTTTGCAGTTGACCCGCTCAAATACTATGCAATTGATGAAGTAGAAAGGTGCTATAAAAATCATCCAAAAGGTGGTTTGAAATTGCACTTTAATGCTTCTCAAGTTTACCTAACAGAACCAGACCACCTCAATAAAGTAAAGCAAGTATTTGTAAAGGCATCAGAATATGAACTGCCAATATTGTTGCATTTCGACAATTGGCATCCAAAATTCGGAAAACCAGATATTGAATTGCTTGTGGATTCTATATTAAATGAAATTAAACCCATTCAAATACAAATTGCTCATTTTGGCACATCAGGCGGATTTAATGATAAAACCAAACGATTTATAGACGCTTTTATAGAACTAAAAAACCAGAAAAGAATTCCATCAAAACATAAAATTTTGTTTGATATTTCGGCAGTAGCCTTAGACAAAGATAGCGAAGGAGTATCAAAATTGACAGAAAAAGAATTTCAAGAACTAAACTTGTACATCAATAAAATTGGAATTGAAAATATCGTTTTTGGAACAGACTATCCATTATATAACAGTATTGAGTACCTCAATATTCTAAAAGAAAAAGTAGGATTAACCGATACTGAATTAAAACAAATAACAAAAAAGAATACTGCCACCAATAATAAAGGCTAAAGCGTTCATAGCTGCTATCGCTGCGTCCTTCGTTTATCCTAACCATTCTCTGCAAGCAAAAAAAATAAATGAAGAAAGCAATTCTAATATATCTAATTTTAATAAACTCATTAAGCGTATTGGCTCAAGTGATGAACACTCCAATGTCAATAGGGTTAGGTGGTGGTATTGATATAATTTCCAACAAAGACTTTAATGCTTCTCCGTTGACTTATGGTGGATTTGGACTGCCCATCGGAATGAACGGATTTAAATTGTCTGAAAAGTGGATTAATCATTTTGAAATCCAGTTAATTCTTCCTGTTTTTAACAACAACTATACTTTAAAAACTAAGGTAAAAACGCAATTAACAGATTGGGCAAAAGTAAATTTTAGGTATCGATTGCTTCGAAGTATTGGCAATAATCCTGACAACTTTGTAGGTGGCGAACTAAAAAGTAGTTTCTTCTATAGAGAATATGATTTTTTAGACGGCTTTGGCTGGGAATTTCAGAATAGCCTCAATTTCAATTATGCTCGAAAGGTCAATATGAACGCTAACTCTTTTGTTCTTCCTCAAATAAGCATACCTTTATTTGGCTATATCAATCGAAAACCGTCATTAACTTATGATGAACCTTTTCTTGATGATTTTAATAATAACGGGGCTATAAGTCTTTTAAAATATGGGCAATGGAAAACAATATTTAATGAATGGTTAGCCTTCGAATTTGATGTACTTTATCACCTAAATATATCAGAGAGATTTAGTTTTCAAAGTTCAATTGGCTTTAACTATTACTCCGTCAAATTTCCCGAAAGAGTTCAGAACATAAATATACCTATCAGATGTTACCTAAATTATCAATTATAATAATTCTCCTGTTGATCGTGGGGTGTAGTAAAGAAGTTTTTGACTATAGCAAATTAGAGGCTTTTGATGATTTACACAAAAGCGTTTCAAAGTATTCAGCATCCATAGAATCAAGAGACATCAACTGGGATAGCTTAGGAACAGTGTATCGAGTGAATATCTCTGAAGAAATGTTAGAACAGGAATACTTTGAGACAATAAGCAACCTACTTCGAGAGTTTCGAGACCCTCACGTTTGGTTGCTGTCTCCTACGGAGTCAATGTATACCATAGAACATTTAGGGTATGAGAGGAATTATAGCGAATCAATTACTAATCCATATTTGTCAAATATAGAAATGCATAACAATGAGATTAGTTCTGCTTTTATTAATGATAGTATTGGTTATCTATTTTGTGCTGATTTTAAAGGTGACCGAGAAATAAATAATAATATTTATAGCTCGATATTTACTAAATTTTCTAACACGAAAGGATTAATAATTGATTTGAGAATTAATGATGGAGGAAGTCTTTACAATGCCCAAAACCTATTGAGCAAATTATCTAATCAAAGATTTTTATGGCATACAACACAGAATCGTACGCTTAATGGGTTCGATGAAAAATTTGAATGGTTTATAGAACCAGACCCAGATATTTTCTATCCAAATAAAGTGATAGTTCTTAATGGTAGGTTTACGATAAGCGCTGGAGAACGGTTTGCAATAGGAGCAAAATTATTGGATAACTTAACTATTATAGGAGATACAACCGCTAATACTCAGGGTTCTGTAATGGGTAGAGAAATGCTAAATGGTTGGGGATATACCTTGACATTTGAAAAATGTTTATCTCCAAATGGAGTGAACTATGCAGGAATAGGAGTTCCTCCTGATGAATATATTAATTTCGATAATTCAATCTCAGATAGTAAAGACTATATTTTGGAAAGAGCAATTGAACTGTTGGAATAGAGAAAAGCCAGCAGAGAACAATGCATAAAACGGCAATAATTCTCATGCGGTCGTTACTGCGTTTATGCTCGGCCGGTTAACAACAATTATATAAAAAAATAAATTTGATAGAGAATTCGAATGACAATAAAGTTAAAATTAAAAAAGGTTGACAGAGTTGCAGGATGTCTATTAGCATTTGCTATTCAACTTGCGTTTGAAAAAGGTTATTTAGGATTTACCTCCTTAGTTCCAAAGACAGAACTAATAAGATTGTATGTAAATAAATATGGATTCAGCCAATTCGGGAGACAATTAGCAATCGAGAGACAGGAAGCAATAAAATCACTACACAAAGTTAAGTCGAATAATAAACGATAAAGAGGAACTAAATATTGAATTAAGTTATAGATTAGAGAAACATTCCGGAATATTGATTAAGGCTGAATTGTGGTGGAAACTGATGATTAAGAAACATGAATTTATAATCTCACAAGATCAAGAAACGAGAATAAAAGAGCAAAGAAAGGTTAAAAATCCATTGCGAGCATAAAGAAATAAATGAAAAAAAGAAAACTGATGCTAACGCTAAAGACTGAAAGTCGCGGCGCAGCCCGACGTTCGGCCAGTGTTAAGCAAAGCGGTGTCCAATAAAACTCAAATCCCTGCTATGGGTTTTCAAAAAGCTAAGATTGTAGAATAAAATTTTAGTGGAGATCAATTTCCAAATCTGGAATCAACATTTTATAGTTTAGCGAAAAATAACAAGCATAGATTGGTATGGATTTACGGGATGAGGCACTAGCACGCACGGTTCTGAGGGGGGAAAGGAGGAGTAATCCTCTCGACCTACCTGACGCAATAGCTCCCATCCGGTCGCTACTGCGTGTAGTCGGGGACGTTGCTTGCAATCAATAAAAATTAAGAAACAATAATATTACAAAATATGTTTTGGAAGAAAAATAAAATAGAAATTGAAATAGGAAATGTTGTGAAATTTAAGAGCGGAGTAAAACACCAATTGCTGAAAAGAGAAATAAGTGATTGGCATGGGAGAGTAATAGGAATCCGTAAAAAGAAAATAGAAATAGAATTAGATTCTGTGACATTAAATAGTATTGATGAAGAAATTATCAAGGTGTACGAAGAAAGAGAAGAATATCCTCATATTTTGTTAGTTCCATTAAAAGATATAGAATTAAGTGAAGCAAGAGATAATGAAGATGAAGTTGAAAAAGCGCAGGACAAATTGATTGAGAAACTTGATTCAAAGGACAAGGTGCCAAAACATCGAATTGATTATAATAAATGGATTCGACATTTTCAAAGAAGTGAGTCTTATAACCTAATGGAAAAGTCTTATAGAGACAATACAGATTTTATTTTAGAGACATTTTATGATTTCATGAATGACTATGAGGGAAAGAATCCTAAGAAATGGAATGTTAGCTCAGCGAAAGAAGTATTACTCTATTATGTGCCAATGAAAATTAGTGCAGAAAAAGAACTGTTTAAATCCTATGGAGAAGTTTTATTAAAGTATCTAATATTTTTAGAAGAGAGGAAATATTTAAAAACTCAATCGTTACAAAAATACGTTGCAAAAACAAAAGATGAAATTTACGAGAGATCCCAGGATAGATCAAATTGGGGAATAGCTAAATCATTTGTGATGAAAGCAAACTATAAGGAGTGAATTTAGATGATGAAAAATCAATGAATCAATTCTTGTAAAAAGAACAACTAAAATCAATTGTTAAAGATGATCTATTAGAAGGTAAATGCAAAGTCATGAAAAAATAAAGACTGCAAGCAATACTGGCTACCCGGTGCGACAAGTAAAGTCGCTTTTCTATACTGTTGAACCTTAGCTAACCAACAAAGTATATACTTAAAATGTACCTATGCGGGACACCTGAGTATATACCGACTGTTATCGATAATTAAAAAAAAATTGGAAATTAAAAAGAGAATCATTCTAAAATTAAGTCAACTGATCTTATGGATTTGCTAATTAAACACATCTAAATGAATAGAACATTAATAACATTAATAACATTAATAATTTGTCTTTTTTCATACCAATTCTCATATGCTCAGAATTTTGGAAATTTCCCTAAGATTGAGAAAGAAAAATTATTGAATGACCTTGAAATACTCTATCAGGGTTTAGATAAGTTTCATTCAGGAATGTATTGGTATACACCAAAAGACAGTGTTGATATGGCTTTTCAAGAAGTTAGAATGAAGATAACAAGTGATCTAAATGTGCTTGAGTTTCATAAGCTTATAGCTCCTTTAGTTGCACTCTCACGAGAAGACCATACTGACATATACCGCCCTTCCATTGTTAATGATAAGGTAAACAGCGAGATAAATTTATTGCCTTTAACTGTAGTTTTTCTTGGTGAAGAACTCTATTGTGTTAAAAATGGCTCTGACTTTCAAGACTTTGCTCTCGAAGGAAAACAAATCGAATTTATTAATGGAGAAAGGCCAACAATCATTGTTGACAAAATTGGAAGTCTTTTTGCTTCTGACGGATTTATTAAGACAGTCAAGTATAGTGATTTGGAAGGGTTTAACTTTTCTACTTATTACTTCTTCTATTATGGGCAAGTTGACCAGTTTGAAATTAAGATAAAAGGGATTAAAGAGCCTGTAATGATTAAGCCACTGAAGACAAAAACTATTAGTCAGAATTTGAGTTCAAGGTATAAGAGGAAAGAAAAAACCAGCACCAAAAATGTTTTAGAGTATAAAATAATAGATGACTCTATTGCGTATGTGGATATACATACATTTGATAATGATGACATTAGGAAAAATACCAAGGAAAAGAAGTTAAGTATCTTCTTGAAAAATAGTTTTAAATCCATAGAAGAAAACAAGATCCAAACACTTGTTTTAGATATAAGTAAAAATAGCGGTGGCTCTGAGGGAAATGAAGGATTAGTTTATTCTTACTTCGGAGAAAACTATCAAAAATATCAAAAGGTGAGAGTAAAGACTCAAAAAGCTGTCTTGGATAATGGTACAGACCAACCTATTACTCTCAAAGCATTTGGATTTTTTGAAAGACTTCTTATCAACAAAAAAATGAAAGATGGTTCCTTAGAAAGAAGAGAGTCCATTGGCAAAGGACTGATGGCTTACAAGAAGGAACCAGATTATAAATTTCAAGGTAAAACATACGTCATTATAAGCCCAGTCACTTATTCTGGAGGTAGTGAATTTTGTAATATGATGTACACCCAAGATTTAGCAACTTTTGTTGGACAAGAAACAGGTGGCGGCTATTTTGGAAATACCAGTGGATACGGAAAAGAATTAGTATTACCGAATTCGAAAATTAAGGTATCTATTCCAGCATTACAGTTTGTTATGAACGTGAAACCAAAATTGCCTTTCGGAAGAGGTGTAATACCTCACTATGAAGTAATACCAACCTTTGAAGAGTATATAAATGGGGAAAATGCACCTCTAAATTATATTATAGAACAAGTCGGAAATGAAAAATAACTGGCTACAACACTTAGCAACAAATGTCATTGCTGCTTAGCAGTCCATGACATTTTTGATTTTGTTGGACGTTACACCAATGCTTGAGCAAGGCTACGTGTATTTTAAATCAAAGCAGGGCTGGTCGCTATGGTATAACGATGGAGCTTTTAAAAGAACGATGCTACTTTGATGAGTTAGCTTTTTAAGCTTAACTCGTATTTATCAAGATTTCTGATTTTATAATCTAGCTGATTTAGGGTAAGAATTGCTTCAGTTTTTAAAGTGTAGGCATAGCAGTGCCAAG
>ENA-ORXR01004274-ORXR01004274.1-marine-metagenome-genome-assembly--contig:-NODE-4274-length-12063-cov-2.854664_pt1 | contig 12063 bp, 9 predicted proteins | sample MGYA00237866_ERZ511479 | MGnify/ENA metagenome assembly ERZ511479 | reverse complement strand
ATTCCATCCAGCACGTTCACCGACTTGCCCGACCGGCTTGGGCCGATCACGCACACCGCTCCTCGATCATTGCGTCGCGATTCGCCGTTCTTTGACAACTTCTGATTGGCAGGGCCGTCACGCCACTCGGTGGCCAGCAATCGACACCGGCCTCTACCCATTGTTCGGCCGAGCAGAAATCGGCCCGTGGGCGGCCACGGAGCCCAGAGCGGCTCAAGATCCCGATTGCCGGCCATATGCACTTCCGTCTCCGAGCCGAGACGCTCGCGCCGAGCGGTGCCCCAGGTCTTGCGAGACGTCAGCTTGACGATTGCGACCAAAACCGCAACAGAAACCATGATCAATCCGCCAACGATCACCCAGAACAGCAGCGGGTCACCAGCAATGCCCCAGGCCGCAGTAATGTCGCGTCGATTCCCGGCCAGCGCCAGCAACCCTTCGATGGGGCGGCCCTCGAAGAGATCCAACTGGTCGGTAAGCGCCGCGAGGATCCAGCCCGCCCCGTACAGAACACCAGCGCCCCACAACAGCGATGCAACGAACGCCAGAAAGATGATTGCCCCACCCAGATCGTTGTCCTTCATGACGATGCCCCCTGGATCCGGATGTCTCCGCTGATGGTCTCGTTGCCCGTCTCGGTGCGCATCGCCTGGTTCGTGTCGCAAAGCCGATGCTCGACGTCACCGTGGATTCGATGCTGCAGATGCGCCGCCACATCACCCAGCTTCCAAAAGGACTCGCCCCGGCCGAGACTGGCGATGCGGGTGATTTCCGCTGGCCCGTAGCCGAGCAACTCGGCGTACGCATCAAGATCTCGCCGAGTCTGACGGAACGTGACTCGGACCGCGGTGTCAGCGAGGAGACCTTGTGAGATCTTCGACGCAGCGCTGCCATCGTCGGATTGAGCAGCCAGGTCGCCCGGCTTGTGAAGCACGGCGATGTTGGCGCCGCCGTACGAACGCATGAGCTTCCAACAGTCCTGAAGGAAGGCGGCCAACGGTCCATGAGCCAGCATCTTCCACGACTCGTCGAAGACCTGCACCTTCTTGCGTCCACTCTTGCGGAGCATGAGCATCCGAAGCCAGGTTGTTGCTGCGACCCAAACAAGGGGAAGCGCATTCGGGTCAGATGCGACCGAGCTGATGTCGATGACGACGCCCGGCCCAAACGGATCGAGCCGGACATTGGACTGTCCGTCGAACATTCCTCCGAGCGGCCCGCTGACGAGGGATTCGACCACGAGCCGAAGCTCGCGAATCTCATGGCGCGCCTCGTCACGCGTCATTTCGAGTCGGTTGACTATCTCCTCCGGTGGACTTGCAAGTAGACGAACCACATCGCTGAGAATCGGTTGCGCGTGGCGACGCTCTCCAAGACAGACAATGACGCTGTGCAGAAATGCGCCTTCCAGAACGCTCATGGGACGATGACCGGGTAGCGACATTTCAATCAGGGCTTTACATGCAGCGAACCGGGAGCGTGCGATGTCCTGGTCATCACCAACTTCGCCAATCACCTCAAGCGGATTCACCCGAGTGGTTCCGCCGGGCGCAAGCTTGATTCGTTCGAGTCCGACGAGATTGGCCAACTCCTCGTATTCACCTTTGACGTCGCAGATCGTGGTGAAGCGTTCAGAGCCGAACACCGCGGCACTGCGATAGAGGAGCGTCTTGATGAGAGCGGACTTCCCGTAGCCGGGTTGACCGAGCACCATCATGTTGGTGTTGGTGACGCCCACCCGGGTCATCTCTTCGAGCGCAAAGAACGGGTCATAGATGAAACTTCCGCCGCCGCCAAGCGCATCGAGTCCGAGGAACACCCCACGGTGACCGAAGCCCCCGTGAACGCCGAGCGGATAGAGGCTGCAGGCATGCGCCGTGGTTGCCCGATGCCGCACAGTGTTGAGCCGCGGAGGATTGCGTATCACAGAAGGCTTCGTGAACGTGGACTCGGCATCGCCCTCAGGCGGATCGTCGGGCAGCAGTTCCGCACCAGGACCACCACGCGCCCATCCTGGCAGCGAGACCCTTGATGGGTTCGATGCCTTTGATGCCTTTGATGCCTTTGATGCCTTTGATGCCTTCGATGCCTTCGATGCCTTCGATGCCTTCGATGCCTTCGATGCCTTCGATGCCTTTGATGCCTTTGATGCCTTCGATGCCTTTGATGCCTTCGATGCCTTCGATGCCTTCGATGCCTTCGATGCCGTTGGCGTGCCGCTGGTGCGCTTGTGGTTCTGGACGTGTTTCTTCTTGAGTGCCCGCCAGGACACCTGACCGTCTGACACGTCTGAGAGCTCCGTGACGGTGGCGGACGTCTTCTGTTCTGCAAGTTTCATGAGGTCCTCAGTCGGGTCAGAGTGATTGGTGGGTCAGAGTGATTGGTGGGTCAGAGTTGAAGGGTTGGTGATGCCGCACCGAGCGACAGTGGCAGGCTGGCGCCCCATGCAAGTTCGTGTTCGCCATCGCACGGCGACAGCACCAGGCCGACAGATCCTGCTGAGGCCTCCCACTCCTCGCAGGCCGAGACGAGGCCAACGACGGAGGTGGCCGAGACGGTCACCACCGACCAGTAGCGAACCTCGCCGAATCCCGACACGAGTTCTTCCTCGCGTTGCAATACGTCTTCGCGGGCTCGCTGAGCCGCATAGGTGACGCGCTTGCCGCTCTCGGAACGCACCGTGGTGTCCGCATCGAGCTTGGCGAGCGCCCGCTCGACCTGGCGCTGTGACTTCACCGGGTTCACCGGCTCAAACACAACGGCCATGGTTCGCGCAGACTCAGGGCGAGCGAGCAGGCGGACCAGCCAATCACCGTGTTGAGCGGTGCGCGGCCACTCCGTGATGCGGTACGAACGGTGGTAGGTCCCGTCCGTACACATCCAGTTGAAAGACTCGTCAAGTTCCATTGGTCCCATGCGGGTGGACGCACCGATTCGGTCGCTGAGCCGGCCCGCCTGAGGGGCCAGCCCGAGTGCGGTGGACGGGTCGATCGCTTCCGTCAGCACCTGGCGAATACCGTCAGCATCGAGCCAGCGTGTGACTTCAATCCCGGAGTCCGCCAGACGACGAGCAAACACGGACAGCGACTTGTCCAAGGCAGCAATCATGCGCTCCTCGCTGCTGCGACCTCGCGCACCGAAGGCAACTCTGCCACCCTTCTCGACCTGCGCCTGGCCAACCACAACCGTGAGGTAGACCGAATGGCGAGTGGTGGACGCGCCGACCTCATCGACGAGAGCCAGGTAGGCCCGCCGATGGGCACCGTCCACCTGCCTGCCGACATCGCGCACGAAGCGGCGGTGTGAGTCAAGCGATTGACGGAAGGCCACCTCGTGCCACGAGGCACGCACGACTGGTGTGCCCTCCTGCACGAAGACTCCTATGGCTCGACCGAAGTCGGCAAGAAGGCTGTCCTGTTCCCGGGCTTCGAGGAGTTCGAAGTCTCGACCATGCACTTCGATCACCGCAGCAGCGGTCCGGTTGACGTTGTCCCAGATGACCGCCGCGGTTCCCGTGCCCAGCAGTTCGTCTTTGACCGTGAGAGATTTGAAGACCCGTGGACATTCGCCGTCAACGCCGTCCCACGGTGCATCCGTCCACCAGTGTGTGTTGCTGCGTCGGCGTGCCCATCGCAGCAGAACGGGAATCCAGTCGCTCACCCACCGGCCCTGATAGCGAGCCTTCGCAAACCCGGTCGCAAGCATGACGGGTACGACGGTGAGAAAGAAGCCAATCCCTGCGAGGCGCATCAGGACCATGGCAAACATTCCGAGACCGACGATGATCGTCTGCTTCATGGTCAGTCCCAGCAGCACCCCGCTCTTGTCGTTCTGGCCCAGGTAGTACAGGGCCCCATCATCAGCACTCATCGGGCTTTGCCCGCTGAGGTGGCCCGTGCGACCTTTTGGACACTCCGGCGTTGCTGGTGCTTTGCTGCACCTTTCTGCATCGCTCGGCCAACCGGCGCCTGGATACCTGGATCTCCGATGCCATCCGGGAGCACACTGGCAATGAAGGCTGGCATGATCAGCGCCATGACCATCACACCCAGGCCGGAGAGAAGCTGCACGATCATGGTGCCTACTGCCTCGGCCTCATCCGATGCAAAGGTTTGCTGAGCGGCAGCGAGTTCCTGTTCCATCGGCGCTGTCTGCGTCGTCGGTTCCGACGGCGGTGGCGCAGCCGCAAACGTATTGCCCACACCCGCTGTGGCGAGGATCGCCGACGAGCCGAGAATCAGCCCAACCATGATCACGAACTTCAGAAGCACCAGCGCAATCACCTTGTTGATGAACTTGCCGACAGCCTTTGCGTGTGGTGTGAGAAGAAGCAGAGCAACGATCGGAGCGAACAGCAGCACCAACATGAGCGCAGCGTCGCGGACAAACAGCACCAACAGAATGCCGATGCCGGCCAACATCATCAGCAACGAAATGACGAGGATCAGGACCGCGGAGAAGGCATCGCCGTCGGGCGCGACCTGAGCCAATTGCCCGAAGGCGTCGAACAGATTCGTCGCGTTCGTTCCCGAAGCCCCGACCAACAGGAAGGACTCGAACTCTGCAGTCAGACCCATCAGCATCTGTGTTCCCTGCAGGCAGAAGAACGTGAGGAACATCCACTTGATCATCTGGATGGACATGCGTTTCAGTACCACCCAGCCGCTGCGCGACCATGCCGCAGACACGATGCCCCAAATGAGCGCGAGGACAGCAAGCGAAACACCGATGACCTGCATGGGAGCGAAGACCCTGTCGATGTACCAGTCGGCGCCGATACCGCTCCCTTCGAGTCCGGACATGGCTTTGCCGATCATGGTCATGACCCACGCGACGCCGGTGAGCATGTTGAGCACGAATCCTCGGATCGCGCCCTGCACACCTTCGAGAACCTTGTCGCCGGTCCATCCCGAAATCTCAGACCAGCCAAATTGAAGAACATCCCCGAATCCAGTCCAGATGTTCATGATTGATCTCCTGGCACGAGTGCGTGGGTGGTGTCGAATATCGGATCACCCAGCCGACCATGGCCACTGAGGTCGTCGTCGAGATCATCGGCGGTGGTGGCGGTTTGGCGCGAATCGATTCGCGCGGTCGGGCCGGGTTCGATCTTCCACTTCGTGACCTGCCACCGGTCTTCTGACCAGGTGAGATCGACGGTGTGGATACTCCACGTGGACACGGGATCAGTGATGGAGACCCGAGCGAAGATCTGCACCTCCCAGACCTCGACCCGCGCAGAGTTGGCGGTGAGCGTCACAACTTCGGCGGTCAGTGGCACCGTCACGAACCAGGTCCGTTCCAGGTCCGGGTGTTCGAGGAGCGCCTGCCGCATGGGGGCAAGGCCCTCATGAAGCAGTTGCCTCTCCAGATTGAGGTAGTCATCGTCAGCGATGACGTGGCGAAGCGAGGCTTCGAGCGCATCGTTGGGGGCATACAGCCAGTCGTCACGCATTCCAACGAAACCAGTGGCAGCAACGACCGGATCCGTGAGGTCCAGGCCGACGAGGACAGGTCCATCGACGGACGTTTGCGGAGTGCCCGGCTCAAGCGTTGCTGCCGTTGCGAACTCGGTGGGAGCAGACTCGACGAACACAGACTCCGGGGGCGCAGACTCCACGGGCGCAGGCTCAACGGACGCGTTCGGTAGCGGGAGATGACCACGATCCGGTCCACTGCAACCAGCTGCCAGGAGTGCTGCTCCAAAGAGAAGTAGTCCCGGAAGGAATGCTCCGGCCACGACCTGCGTGACCGGAGTTCCACGACGGCGGGTGTGCATCACGAGGCTCCCGTCCCTTCCCGCTCAGACCGTTCCGCTGGCGCCGGCGGAGAAGAACAGGTTGATCAGCATGCCGATCGAACCCAGGCACAGCGCGGCGCCGCACATGACGACCAACACCTTCTGGCCAGATGCCTGGCGGCCGCCGTTGTTTCCGACGACACCCCAGATCCAGAAGGCGACACCGGTGACACCGCCGAGCGCAAGAGAGATGAGTGCGTACTGGCCGGCCCAATTCAGAACGTTCTGGAGAATTGCCTCTCCCGGTAGGCCATCCTTGGTCGGTTTGATATTTACCGACTGTGCCGAGGCCGCCGTTGCTGAGGCGCCAATGCCAAGCGCAGCAGCGGCGAGCAGCGTCGTGAGCCGAGCTGCTGCTGAAAGCACAGCGGTTGCTTTGGTCTTGGCAGCGGCCACGGTCTTCGTGCCAACGGTCTTCGTGCCAACGGTCTTCGTGCCAACGGCTTTCATCGTGTTCTCCTTGGTGGATCCCTTGAGCGCACCGGTTGGCGGGCCCGTGTATTCCCAATGGGCGCCTCGGGCGGGAAAGGTGCCCGTCTGTTCAGATTTCCTTCTCTTGCGCACGCAGCACCTCGTGCCGCTGCACTACAGGTCCGCGTTCGAGAAGATGTTGACGATCTCCGGGACCAGGCCGAGTGCGAGCGCGCTGCCGCACATCAGCACGAGTGTCATCTGTCCAAAGGACTGGCGACTCGGGTTTGCTCCCACTGCACCCCAGACCCACGCACCGACGCCGACGGTTCCACCCAGCGCCAGCGATATGAGGGCGTACTGCTGCGCCCACGCGATCCAAATCTCGAGCGTCTCAAACCGCTGGCCGCCCTCGTAAAGACCCGTGCTCTGTGCCACAACCGTGCTGAATGTTCTCATGGGACTACTCCTTGGTAGAGGTGCACCTGCGACGGTGCACTCCCCTCCGATGGGCATGCGTGCGTAAGGACCTGCCCGCCGAATCAGCCTTCTGCGGCTGCCCGGGTAGCGACCTCTGCGACGCGTACCTTCTCCACTTCAAACTCGTTTTCCAGCTCTTGAAGCGCGGCCGACGCCGAGATTGTCGACTTCAACTCGGCGCTGTAAGCCGAAGCCGACTGTTCAACCCAGGGGGAGCCAAGAATTGTGCTCAACGGGCCCACCGGGTTGCGCCCGGCCGCCACTGCTGGGCCGACCCAGACTGAGCCCTCAGCGATCGCGTTGTGGGAAACCTCGCCCGCGCCCCACACGGCCAACGCACCGTCCGGCGTTGCCCAGATTGCATTGGCGACGAGCGACACGTGACCCCACGCTTCAATGGCTGCACCCTGCTGGACATCACCAATGAGCGTCTTCCTGATATTCGCCGACGATCCGGCATCCACAACAACAGCCGATGCGCCGGTGTCCCCCAGCACCACATCCCTCATCGACACCACGCCAAACGTGGAGCTGTGGATCGCAACGCCAAGAGTGCCCACCACCGACGATGACGTGATCTGTGCAGATCCGCCGATGATCACAAAACCCTGGGAGACGTTCGATACGGAAACATTGTTGGCCTGAAGCGTTGCCTGCTCACTGGTAACAGCTGCGCCGATGATGTCGAATATCTCGATGCCATCCAGGACCACCTGAGAGTTCAGAAGCGCAATGCCTGCCTGCGCAACTTCGATGTCTCGGATGACCACACCGCTGGAGCCGGAGATGGAGATGGCCGGCGCGCCCGACGTTGATACGAATCGAGCGACTCCCGATGGCGGACCGAGCAGGGTGACCCCGTGTCGGTTTGCGATGTGGACAGACCCGTACTCAGTGGCTTGAAGCTGTATTGACGTTCCGAAGGCAGCGGCATCGATCGCCGCCTGCAGATCGGACGGACCAGCGGACCCCGGAGGTCCAACCTGCGCGTCGGGGTCGTGATGACTGATGAGCAGTTGCTGGGGCGCCGGGAGTTGCACCAGCGAAACCGTGGATGTTGCCGCTGACTGCGAAGGGGCCGCTGACTGCGAAGGGCCCGCTGGCAGCGACGGCACCGCTGCGCCAGTTGACGTCGACCCGGCGGACGCTGTGATCGCAGCAGGTTGACCAGGAATTACACCATCGCTGGCGATGTAGGAGTTTGGGCCGTCAAAGACAAAACCGGGAATCGAAATGCTGACAGGCTGCGGTGATTCATTGGACCCCAGAGTCGGTCCGGGAATCGGCGTGGTGGTTGGTCGCACGCCTGGGGATTGTGTGGAGGAAGCGTAGTAGCCAACGTGAAGGTGGTCCTGGTGATTGGCGTCAGTGAATCCGTACCCGGGCCACGGCGATCCGAGTTCCTGGGGTCGATCGCCTGCGTAGTGATTCCACATCCAGTTCGTCATATCCAGGGCGGCCTGGTTGCCGGGACGGACCAGTTCCCCGTTTACTGATCCGATGTCTGCGGCCCGACCCTCCCAGTGGTTGGAGACTCTGCATCCGGCTGCGTAGCCGCCCCCGACGCACTTCGCGTGGTTGGTAATGAAGTAGCCGACGCAGTACGACCACTGCTCCGCTGCGGTATTCAGCACTTGCACAAGTCGTGGATCGATCCGGCCTGCCACCAGGTCCCCAAGTGCTGCTTCACGCATGCAGACCTGCCCACTCTCCACATGTGCGACGAGTTCCTTCGCTTCCGGAGATGCGACCCCGCCGCCGGCCCGATAACGGGCGGCCCAATAGAGCACCTCTTCCACATACACCGCCGAGTTGTTGTAACGCCGGATGGACCGTTCAACGTCGACGTTTATGCCGTCGCAGAGATACGCGGCGGCGCCCCTGGCCGCGTCATGAATGTTGTGGGGGTCCCTCTCACCGTCGCCGTTGCCGTCGCGAGCCACGCTGTTCCACGTCGCAGGGAGAAACTGCATCGGCCCGATTGCCTGGAGGAACGGACCACGCAAGCCGTAGCTACCGACAAAACCTCCGGCCATCATGACCGTGGTGTTCCCACCAACGCCCGATCCGTCAAGCGCAGGGCCGAACAGCGGTGGCCTCACCCATCCGTTGTCATCGATTTCGCGGCCGTAGAGCGATCCGTGATGACTTTCGACCTTGCCAATCCCGGCGAGGATTGCCCAGTCCAGGCCCTCGCACTCATCGGCACCGTTCTCATAGGCCTCCAGGGCACTGGCGGGAATTTCCGCGTGGGCCAGATCCGACGGTTGGATGGCGGCTTGCTCGCCGCCAACGACGAGACCGACGGATGACGCGATGATGACGCCAACGACGCTTCCGACGATCAGGATCTTGGACGTCGCGAGGCCGACGACTGCTACGACTTTGGTCTTCGCAACCTTCAGAGCGGCCATCGCCACCTTCGTGACTGCGGAGGTTGCACCTTGCATGCTCACCCAATGGGCGGCGGGACCAACCGATGTGCCGCTCGTTACGACAACCGGGATCAACACTTGCGGGAGCGGTCACGGCTCCTGCTATCCGGTGGCTCGGTGGTCGCTGTCTGGGTCGTCGTCTTTGTTCGGCCGGTGCGTGTCTCGGCGGGGTGATTGTCTTCGGTCCGGTCTTCGTCGATCACGCCACGCGATGGTTCCGGTGGTGTCGGTCTTGGCGTGGTTGTCAGCACCGCATTGGTTCTGCCCGTTCGACAATCGGGTTTCGCCTCCCCGACTGTGCGGTTCGGTGTGATCAGCGTGAATCCAGCGATGCGGGGCGTCACATCCGTGGGTTTCGCAGGCACCTCTTGCCTGCACGTGGAGCGCGTTGCGCATCCAGAGTGGGAAGCTCCGGGCGTTCACGGAGACGTCGATGAGGCGGCTTTTGGCGTTGAGGATGTGACGCCGAAATGTTGCGACGCCGAGTATGGGGAGGACGTGTTTCGGATGAATGGGAGTGCCGTCAATCAGCTCACAACGGCCATCAACATCGTTCCATTTCACGGGTGCCGGTTCACCGGTTTCGATGGCTGCTTCTTCGAGCAAATATTCGGCGACGGTCTCAGACATCACGATGTTGATCAACGGCGCCGGATGGGAACCATCGGCTCGCGCTGCGCCTTTCGTGACGAGGGTGATGAGCGCTTCTGCGCGTCGTTCGCCCTCGGTGCGTTGGATGCCGTTGTCTTTGTCGGTGATAGCGAGTTGTTGCGCGCTGCGATCAACCGCGGTCCGGAGCGCCTGTCCGGTGAGCGCATCGAATTCGCCGTTGATGAGAACGCGGCCGCCCTGCCCGACGCGCAAGGACAACGTCGTCCTGGCAGCTTGCACAGCTGGTTCATCTCCGTCAGGGTCGACTGCTATCAGCCAGTACTCGCCGACTTTCTTGAAGTCAGCGAACGAACAATTCTGTGCGGACTCGACGAAGAACTCCTGCTCCCCGCGCAGCGTCGCGTGCGTGCGTCCGCAGTGCACGTTGCGGCGAAGGAAATCGACATGCGCACCCGTCAGATCGCCAGCTTGGAACGCCTGCTCGAAGATGGGGAAGTCCCGGAGCCACCGGGCCCGAGCCGAAGCGGCGCGTATCGGCGCCGGACTCGCATTTGTTGACGCTGCCACAAGCTGACCAACCGAACGCATCCCAGCACGCTTCGGCGCACCCGACGAGTCGAGCTGCCCGGCGTACTGAGCAAGCATTGCGTCGAACCGGTTCTGCACCAAAGCAACATCGCCCACAACCGACGCCAAGGACTCCGCATCGGCCACAAATCCAAGGGCCTGTGAGACCTCTTCGATCGCCACGTTGAGCCGCCCAAACACGCCTGACAGGGAGCTGTCAGCACTGGCGATCACTGTCGATGTCATACTTGCAAGCTACACGAACGTATGTTCGTTTACCAGTGGAAAACCCTGTGGAAATCATGAGAATTTCACCAGCGAATGACCGTGCGCCTCAGCGCGCATCGCCTGCGTCTCGATAGCGTTGCGAGATGGCCGAAGTGGAACTTGCCGAGGAAGTACGCGCGCTTGAGTACGCGCGCGCCGCCGCCGCAGACAAGCTGATGCAGCTCCGAGCGGTCAAGATTTCCGGCGCGGATGCGCTCACCGAGGAGTACGTGGAGAGCGTGCTGGCTCGGGGCATGGAGAAGCTGCAGAACGAGCTGACCGTGTTCGGTCGCATCGACGATGAAGAGACATGGCGCGTTGGTCTCTATGGCGTGGAGCAGAAGGGCAACCAGCTCGTCATCGACTGGCGTGCACCGTTTGCGCAGGCGTTCTACCAGGCGAACTTCGACGACCCGAAAGGTCTCGCTCGGCGCGTCAGTTATGTCGGATCCATCGATGATCTGTTCACCGAGGAGTTCGCCACCCGGGAAGTGACCGGCAGCTCGCCACTCATGACCGAGCTGTCACGAGGTCGCGGCGAGACCATGAAGACCGCGGTCGCCACGCTTCAGTCGGAACAGGATGAGCTGGTTCGCTATCCACCGGACGAGCGTATGGTCCTGCGCGGCGGACCCGGCACCGGCAAGACCGTGGTGGGCCTGCACCGGGCGGCCTGGTTGGTGTACAACGATCACCGCGTGCTGTCTTCAGACATTCTTGTGGTTGGCCCCAGCGACCGATACCTGCAGTACGTGGCATCGGTGCTGCCCACGCTTGGTGAATCGAAGGTTCGCCAGACCACATTCGAACGGCTGCTCGGACCAACGTCAGCGATTGGTTCCACCATCGACTGGCCGCCGCTCATCGACGCGCTGGAAGCGTCGCTGTACGCACCCCAGGACGTGAAGATTCGCTTCAAGCAGGTGAGCGAAACCGACATCGTGGACATCCTCACGCGTGTGCAGGCGTCGTCGATGCCGTGGCGCCAGAAGCGCAAAGGTGTTGAGTCCTCGCTGGTTCGACTCACCGGATTCACCGCGGCCGAAGTTCGCCCTGCGGTCAACACCGTCATGCCGTCGTGCAGCGCAGTGCAGGCATTCAAGAAGCTGTGCAACCGCACCACGCTGACGTCGTTGGGTCTGGATGCGTCAAGCATCGACGCGTGGCTGCAGGTGAAAGAAGACGGGCCACTGCGAGATGAGTTGAAGGTGCGGTTCAACGACCCGAATCCGAAGTACTCCCATGTCGTGGTGGACGAAGCCCAGGACCTCACCGAGATGCAGTTGCGTGCCATGCAACGTCGGGCAACCGGTCTCACCATGGTCGGCGATGATGCGCAGACCTCAGCGCCTGGTGCGCTCGGGTTGCGAGAGGTTGCTGACCGTCTCGACATTGAACCGCACGCCCTGCGTCGGGTCGAGCGTCGACAGCGTCGAGGCGACCTTTGACACGTATTCGCCTGCACTCACCGTCTCCGGCTGATCGACATCG
>ENA-ORXR01004273-ORXR01004273.1-marine-metagenome-genome-assembly--contig:-NODE-4273-length-12065-cov-9.707708_pt1 | contig 12065 bp, 8 predicted proteins | sample MGYA00237866_ERZ511479 | MGnify/ENA metagenome assembly ERZ511479 | reverse complement strand
TTGCCCCAACCCCCCCCCCCCCGCCCCCCTCACACGCCACCACACCAGCACCGCCACGCGGACAAGCGAAACGACCGCCCACACCGTCCCCACCGGCAACCACACGATCGAAAAAGCGAACCGGATGTCCATCGCGGTGGCCTCCCCGCCACGACGCACGTGCCGCACAATGGCCACCCACTCCCTGATCGCTTGCGCCAGCATCAAAACGGCACTGGCGGCTCGGCCGGCCACCGCCCGGGGCGTCTCTTGGGTCCACGCCGGCGGGACCGCCACGGCCGCCCGCGCAGCGGCCACGGCGGCAGCCACGGCGGCGGCCGGTGGGGAGGTGCCAGCGGCGGCGGTCGCCCGCCACCAACGGGCCGCCGCGGCCGCAGCGGGCACGGCCCAGGAGAGGACGGTGCCACCGCCGACGGCCAGCCCCGCCACGGTGGCAGCGGCGGACACCGCAACGACCACACCCGACGCGGCCGGGGACCCGGGGACCGGCTCGCTGCCGGCCATGCCCCACACCACACGCGACCCGGCGACGCCTTGCGCAAATGAAGCGGCGCCGAGGAGCAGGGTGACCGCCCCTACCGGCTGCGCCGCGGGCGCCCCGTCGGACAGCGTCGACGGTGGCGGCCACACGGCCCCTCCCATGCGCCACGCCCGCCACGCGGCGGCGGCCAGCACGGCGGCGGCCGCCAGCAGCTTGACAATGGCGACGGCCGAGACGGCCGCCCAACCAATGAGGAACACCGCGCAAAGTACGAGGACGGCCTTGCCGCCCGTCGCCTCCAACAAGTAGCGCAATAAGACACGGTCGCTCACCAACTCCACGGCGACAAAGCAGCCGAAGGGGGCGATGTAGGGGACCACCATCGTCGCAAAGAGCACCTCTTCGAGGGTCGCACGCGACCACCACGGCCGCATCCGTGGAGCGGTGGTGGCGGCGGCCGCCGCCACGGCGGCGGCGTCGGCGGCGGGGACGACCGGGGGGGGCGCCGCCCCCTCTGTTGCGGGCACCAACGGGGCGGCATCCCCGGCGGGCACCCGCAACGATGGGGGTGCACGCCGGCGGACGACGCCCCCCGCGGTGGGGGGCCGGGCGGCCATGGCGCCGCCCGTGCGCCACGGGCCCCGCGGTCGCCGGTCGTCGGGTCGGGCGCGCGGCCGCCGCCGCCGACAGTGGAGCCGCGGGCGGCGGGCCCGCGTCGACGGCGGCACCGCCGCGGGCCGCGGGCCGCGGGCGGTGGCGGCCGACGGCGCGGCGCGGCGCGGGCGGTCGCTCCGTCCCGCGGGCGGGTCGACGTGCGCGTCGGCGCGCGCCCCGCGCCCTGCGTAGTGGACGGGCGCGTTTTCAGGGCCCCATGCGGGCGGCGCGGGCCGCCTCGTCTGCCGTCGCGGCGGGGCCCGGTCGGTCGCCGCGGGGCGGGGGAGCATCGATAAACTCTCCTAAACCTCGTGGCTGTTTCAAGCACATGGGGGCACCTCGCGGGGCCGGCCGCACCCCCTTCGACAGACCATCTGCAGGGGCACGAGGTCCGCACCTCGCAGACAATCTACACGTGCTTGCGCGTGCCGGCGCGTGTCAGGCCCCCTCGAGGTGTGGTCTACTTCCTGTTCCGATGGGGGGGCTACCGCAGTACACATTAGTGCTTGTTCGACCCCTCACGGCACCTCGTACATTGCGGGGCGGGTCGTGCAATCCGCGATCCCCGCACCGGTTACCCCAGGGGCGGGTGGCGCTTCTTGCCGCCCCGGGGGCGCGTTGCGCTTCTTGCCGCCATTTTTTCGCGTTACGGGCACGCACGCTTCTTTGCTCCTGCGTGAAACGAAACGCGCTTCTTGCCGCCTTTTCTGCGCGCTACGGGCACGCACGCTTCTGTCCTTGATTGGGGAGCGCAGCGTCTGCGACCATGGGGCACGCTAGACGCGTGAGTTGCGGGGCGTCGAGCGCAGTCGGAGCGCCGGGTCTGGGGGCTGCCTCTCTTCTTGTCGCGTCCACGGCGCTACGCTTTGGCGGCCGTGCGGGTGCACGCCGTGCGGGTGAGCAGCGGTGCAGCTGAGCAACGGTGCGGGTGAGCGACGGGCTGGTTTTCGTCTCTACGTAGCTCTTCAGTGGGTGCGCCGCGCGTTAAGTTCTTCTGACACGGTGGCCTGGTCGCAGACGGGTGGGAATTGGACGAGCCGGCGGCTTTGGGGACGACCGCCATCTGCGTTTGGGTCCCAGGACCCTGACGGTCTGCCAGGGTGGTCGCTACCACCGCTCTCACAGCTTGCAGCTACGGCCTCGGCGCAGCATGCCGTGGGTGACGGGGCGGAGGAGCGGCGGTTGGATGGCTGCGGGCAGCCGGCCCTGGCGGGGCGTCCAGTTTTGTTTACATCTCCATCGCTCTCCCTGCCCCCATTGTTTCCCTCTGTACCGACCGCACCGCAACCTGCTGCAATCGGTGCGGAGGAGCATATGCTCCCCGTCGATAAGTTATGGCTTTCGACAGGGGCAGCGGTTCCCAACTCGCCCCTCCCCACCCTACCCCCAATTTCCGCGCTGTTGAGATCATCCTCACCGGCAGTGGCGGCGGTTCCGTCATCGCCGCCGCCGCCGCCGCCGCTGCCGTCGCGGCCGCCATTGGCGCCGCCGCTGCTTCCGCCGTCGGCGACGCCGCTGCCTCCGCCGTCGCCTCCGCGGCCTTCGCCACCGCCGTCGGAACCGCTGGCCGCGCCAGTTCGCCGGTCCCTGACGCCGCGGTTGCGGCGGCGGTCGCTGCTGCCGGCGCCGACCGCTAATGTCACTCCTGCCGTCGCAGTGGCGACCCACCCGCCTCGTGCACCCCCCACGTCACTCCTTCTGCCCACCCCCTGGACCCCTGCTCCACCGTCTGCCCCTCTGTCCTCAGCGCTCTCCTCGCCTGGTTCTACGCGGCTTCCTGCTGCCTCCATATCCAAGCCTACTGCTGTCTCCGCTGGGGCTCTCGCGGATGACAGTGACGGTATCTCCCCGCCATCACCGGAGCCTTGCGCCTCCGGTGATGCCGCCTCCCCGCGAGCCTCTACGGGAACGTCGGCCGCCGACCAAGCGCCGTCTAAGGCGACCTCCGCTTTCGTTCTCAAGCGCAAGGAGTCGGAAAGGACCAGAAAGATCGACCGGGCCGAGGGCAGCGGCGGCACCCCGTCTCCGTCGGAACCAGCACAGTCAGCGCGACCGTCGGTTGTCCCCCGAGTAGAGCGGCAAGGGCAGTACGACGCTGGGTCGCTGGCCGTCTTCCGTCTGATTTTCCTGGCAGCAAATCAGCTGCTCAGTTTGGTCTATGCCGTGCCAAAGTGGACGGGCATCTGGCTCGTGCTCGAGGCCGGAGATGAGACGGCGGCAGCTCCCTTTGTTGGCAAGGTAATCAACTGCGCGGCCGGTGAAACGGCGACAGCGGAGCGCGACGCCTTGGCGTCGGACTGGTGGGAGTTTCGGGGCGGCAATGACGGCCGTCGGCAGCGGCAGCGGGCACAAGCCGGAGGTGATGACGGGAGCGACATGCGGTTGGGCAACCCGGGTGTTGATGGGACCGCCCCGGCTACCACGGTACAGACGGACGTCAAGACGGAGCTGACCAAGCCAAGGTAGACGGCCATGGTGACGGCGGCAAGCAAGGCGGGGGAGGCGTGGACGCGTTCTCTTCCAGTTCGGCGTCGCACCCAGAGTGTGAGATGCACACGCGGTCGATTGTCAAGACCGATGGTGGCGACAAGATGGCCAGCCGCCCGCTGACCGACGAACCGCTCAAGAAGGTGCTCGCCATGGGCGGCCTGGAAAACGTCAACCAGATCACCTGGGACGACATTGCCTACACGTACACGAAGGCCGAGGACGTGCTACGCGCACGCTGCGCGTCGCCCTCCCATATTTCCTGGGCGCGGGCGTGCCCACTTGCACTACTTGGCAACAGGTAGTTGTCTCCCAGCTTCGCCCACTCCATCGACGGCAGCAATCAGGTGCCGCTGAACCACCAGGGCTCCAAGGGCGTCGCGATCGAGAGGAAGCGGCTTTTGATCTGCGTGGTGGCGCACTTGTCCCCGTTCTACGCCCACATCTTCCGGAGCTGCTTTGCAGCCCCTCGCGCAAGCGGGAAAAAGAGGTGCAACCGGACGAGTGACCCCATTGGGGACGCCCAGAAGATGTCGTCAAGGAAGCGCGCGAAGGGAGGCAAGCCGCCAGCCTCCACCAAGCTTTCCAAGGATGAGAACTTTGCTGCTGCCGTGAAGGCCGCGGGCGGGAAGATCGCCGCCGCCGCCGCCGCCGCCACTAAGGCCCTCGCAGCCCGGGCCGCCGCGGCCAAGACCGCCGCCGCCAAGGCCGCCGACGTGAAGGCCGCCGACGTGGTGGTCGCAGACGTGAAGGCCGCCGCCGTGAAGGGCGCCGCCATCTCTGCGGGTGCCGACAACGCCTCCGGCTCCTACCAGGCGCCCAAGCACTGCTTTCGTGCTGCGGCGGGTACTGACCATCCTGCAAGACACCCCCGACCCTATCCTGGTTCCGTGGGCGCAGGATTCGTCGGTGCTGGCGCTGCGGTCGGGGGTGGGCTCAGTCCCATCGTCCCAGCTGCGAAAGAGCCGCTGTGCGTGTTGGTGCACGCCAGCAAGCAGATGCCGCGGTACCAGATCTGGAGGAGGCAGGCCACCGCCCTTCTGCCCTCCTCTACTGTACTTTCTGTCGTGCCTTTGTCGGGCTCTGCTCTCTCCCATGCCGCGCGAGAAAGAGTGCCCGTCCGCGTTGTCCTCCCTCGGCATCTTCTCAAGGATGCGTTTACGGCTTTGAACAAGCCCATGGGCGTCATCTCCTTATCGTCGGAGATTGCCGTCGACAACTCGGAGCTGGCCGTGCCCCTCACCGTTGGAGAGTTTGACCCCGTCATTGTGTTTTCGAGCACGTTGATGCAAATGAGCACGGTCATTTCCTTCAACGAGGCCATCGCGTCGTCGCACAAGTTCCTGTCGTGGGTCAGCGGGTTTTCTACGTCTGGGGCGTACCTGCCGGCGCCGCTCGATTCTTGGTCGCGCATGACGCTGCCTGTCGGTCCCTTGGCAGAGGCGGTGCGCGGAAACGTGGCCGGCCGGCGGCTCGGCGACTGCGTATGGACCATTCCTCGGGGCAACCAGTCGACCGCAGCCGCCGTGTCCAACGAGGGCGGATTCGGCGGCTGCTCCGTCAACGTCAAAGAAGTGATGGACAAGGTACAGAGAGAGTACATGACCCATGCACTGCTCGATGCGGGTCTTGCGGAGGTGCAGCGTCGTTGCGGTGACGGTTCGACTGGAACCGCTGTGTTATCTTGCACGCAGTCGGCGTCCTTCACGAGCATCGAAGGTGGTGAGGTGAGCGTGAAGAGAGCCATGGCATCTATTTTGGAGGTGCTCCACATGTGGGACGCTTCTATGACGCAGTTCGTAATGCAATTGAACATTGAAAACAAGCACTGGATATCCGCCTCTGTATCTTTGTCTACTGGCTGCGTGACTGTATACGATTCGGCAGGGGGCTTTCGCGACGCGAAGCGGCACATCCTCTCGCGGCTGATTCTCTTCGCACGGCAATCCGAGGTCCGGTGGCGCACAGTGCATCCCGCCGCCGCCAAGAAGGACATTGAGTGGAAATGAATGGAGGTTAACAAGCCGGCGCAGCACGATGACTACAACTGCGGGTTGTTCGCGTTTGCGTACATCTGGTGCTCGGTGTATGGGTGGAAGTTTTGTCGCTGCCAGTCGACGGCGACCACATGCGTCTCTCTTCTATTTCCTTTGTGTTGATGAACGGCCAGGCTCGGAGCGCGCGTCAAATGGAGGACCAGCGCGCCGCAAGAGCATGATGGTTGTGCCTATGTGTCGACTTACTTTTACTCATACTCATCGTGGTTATTCAAAACACATTCCTTGCACACATGTTCTTAGAGGGCAGGCCACTCCGTCCCGAGCGGCACTACTTCGCATCAACAACCCGAGCAGAAGAAGACTCTATCAGCCAGAGCCACTTTGTAGGGGCAGCATTGCGTCGACTATGGCCAGCTGCCGGCATAGCGCCAGAAGGAGTACGGTCCCATCAGTGTCAACGACCGCGGAGCGACCTCCCGGCACAAGCAGCCACACCCGCGCGGCCGGAGCCCAAAGGCACCCCACCACAGATGCAGATGCCGTCAACACCGAGCCACCACAGAGTACAGCTGGCACTGCGGCCCCATCCCGCCGCCACTCTGTCCACCACACCGACAGGTCTCCCAGACGAGAGCCGAGTCACAACAGAAGGGGATGCGACACGACGGAATGTAAGAGCGGCAGGGGGGCGATAGTGCATGGCAGATGGATGCAGGGGTTTGCCGACGGAAGGGCGATAAGGCGGGGTGGCGGCGTCGGGGTTGTGGCGATGAGCTTGTGGCGGTGGGATGGTGGGCTGGCGGCTGTGGGCTGGAGGAGTGACAGGGTGGGGGCCGCACCGGCGCGCGCCGGCGGCACTCTCGACGCCAGTCCACCCAGCCACAGACCCCGTAGACGTGGCTTCGGCATGCCCCCATTTCGGCCCTATCAGAAGCGGATCAAAACCGGCCTCCTAGACCCCCCAGTCGCCGCTGAAATCACATGCGCCCAACATGGCATTGCCAGGGCACCCCCCCCAGAGGCTGTTGCAAGCACATCCCGGGTCGTGGGCCTCAACTTCCAGGTACAGGTAGGTTTTCGGGCAGCCCCTGATCGTGCTCCTTTGGCTCTCTCTCTCTCGTTTTCGTGGTCAGTTGCCACTGATGAGCGCGGCACTGCGTCTGGCACCGGACTTGGCCAACCGGCCACTTCCTAGACCAAATATGTGGAGTATGGGTGCTGGTGGACACAGAACCTCAGGTACCGGATCTGAGGGGGCGGTCACTGAGTGTGGGGGAAGGCGGTTAGTGCCAAGTCTGATGCAGTTTGCCACAAGCAGTGCCCGACGCGGCCGCAGGGGCAGCAGCCACGAGTTTGTATAGGTGTGGTTTGGGACAGCTGAGTCACTGGATGGTAGGAAGTGAGAGCGGGCGGCCGAGCAGTGGATCCGGTGCCAAAGCGTTTAATATCACTCACTGTCCCTCTGGACGCGCGGTACGTCCACATTCGTCCGTCTATGCCTCTCTGGCCACTTACAAGACACCCCCATCGACGCGTTCTCCCTATGCATGGCAACCACTTTGGAGGCAGCTTGTTAGTACACAGTAAAAGAGATAAACTGGTCTTGCTTCATCTGGCGTAGGTGGTGCTGCTGCCGGCGGGAAAGGGCGCTGCGCTGCTCGCAAGACGACGTGTTGACCCCGTCGAGAAACACGTACGAGTCGGGACACATACAAGCCGAGCAGTCGGTGTGGTTCGCCCGCCAATGGAAGCGATCGCACTTGAGACAGACCACCCGCGCCAGGTGCGGTAGGCGGACGAGTGCCGTCTTGAGGGTAGCACATGCGAAGTCGTAGATAATATTGGCAGGCATCATTACAAACCGCTGCACTACGAGCTCCAACGGCACGCGCTGGCTCTCTGACCCGCTCAGCACAATGACGCCGAGAGACTTGGGGTGCGAGCGCGTACAAAAGACGCCAACGGTGCCGCCCGTGTGCGAGTTTTCCTTTCCCATCTCGTGGCTACAGTCGGGAAGGTCGGTGAAGGCCGTCGTCGCGCCCGAGAAGCCCGGCATTGGCCGTGTCACCGGGAAGCCAGGGGCCCACATCCCCGTCTGAAGGTAGTCATCCCACTGGTCCCGGTACTCGCAGTGCACGGCCCGGTAGGCCGCCACCGTCGCCGGTGGGAGCAGCCACGCGCTTGTGAACTGCTCCCGCGAGAGGTTGTGCAGTGGGTGCGCCGCTGCCGTCTCCTCCCGCAATGCGTCCGTCCCCCGTTCGTCCAAAGCGGCGGGCTGTCCCGAGCTGGCGACAAACTTGTCGTACTCAGCCGCCCGCGTCTTGATGCCGGAGAGCAACCCCGCGAGAAGCCGCCGCAACTTGGGGTGGGCATCGAGCCTGGGGCCGAGGCATGCAACTGCGCGACGCAAAAGCCTTTGATCTTTGACGGGCGGAAAGCTCAGTGCCGCCGCGAGAAAGTCGACAGAGAATTGTGGAGCATTGAGTGCTTCTAGCATCACGTCCACCGCCGCCCACGACCCCTGCGGCGCTCAGACAAACACAGGATCCACCAGGATGGCCCGCACAAACTCGAGGATCCTCAGCGTCGATGCCGCCGTGCCCGGGATGTGAGCCTGCAGCGGCAGGCTCAAGTTGAGCAACCGCGAGGCCCCAGTGGTGCCGCTCGTCGTCCCCAAGGCGGGCTCCTCCAGCGCTTCCCCATAGTGGAGGAGCGGCGCGTCCTTGTCCCACTCCACCTCAATCGGCTCCTTGATGCGCGGCGCCAGGTCGAAGCCGAACCCATCACTGGCGAACATGTCCGACCCACTGGTGATACCGCCAGAGGATGACGACCCGCTGTCGCCCTCGGTCTTTTTCTCACGGCGCAAGGGCTTGGCGCGGCCGCGCTCCGCGTCTGCCTCGTGCAGGTCCGCGTCGTGGTCTTCCAGCGCCACTGCGCCTTGAAGTGCAGATGGAAGGGTGGCGGGGGCATCGGGAGCAGCAGTCGGCCGCACATTGCTCACAGGATCAGTGACATGAGCCATAAGCTCGACCGGCACGCGGCGCCGGAGATCGTCAGCCGCCGCCAATATGGTCAAAGCCAAAGATCTGGCCACAGGGCGGACGTCAAACAAAGCACGCGAGAAGTCCACGAATTCCTCCGGCGCACCCCCATCGATAATGGGGTCCAATCCCCGTACCGCCGTGCTGCCCTCCATTTGCGGCTTGGCCCCGGAAAAAGTCTTATCCCTGCCCCCAATCATCACGTTGCCCAAGAGCAAAGTCATGGCCATCACGGGGCCCCTCATGGCCGTCACGGTGGTGATAGGCTTTGTGAGCGCATCGGGCAAGCCCTTCTTCTTGACGGAGAGAACATGGCCGAGGGCTTTCGACACCGCCTCGTCAGTGATGAAGCGCGGAACAAGCGACGCGCGCGCGACGGGGTGGATCTTGACGTCTGTGCGGTTGAACGCGACCTTGTACTTCACCCGGTAGCCCAGCTGGAGGCCGTCGAAAGAGATGATGACGTAGCTGCCGTCAGCACGCTTGCAATTTGCGCACGACACGGTGTCGTACGGCAAGCCCTTGATGACCAACGCCAGGTACAATAGCAGCGCTTTTCCCAGCGTTGTAACAGAGCGCATGTGTTTGGATGCCAACGGGTACTTGTTGCTGTTGCTCAGCTCCGCGTACGCCAGCCGCAGGTAGGCCGTCGCATGCAAGGACGTACCGCTTCGTGCAAGGTTGACCGCCATCTCAAACAGGTACGCCTCCGAGTAGATAGTGTAGCACGAGTGAAAGACTACGCCACGAGCCACGCCGTCGGGAAACATGAGAAAGAGGCACTGGTGGCAGCGCCACGTCTCAATCGCGGCCGGCACGCCACCGTCTTCGAACTCCACCTTGCCATTCTTTGTCTCGATTGGCGTCTTGTGCGAGCGACGGACGAGGCAAAAGGGGCACCGCGGGCCAGCGGTGTAGCACACCTTGTGACACGGGTCCCGAAGGGCACGCATAAGGGCGGCACGCTCGCGTTGTGCAGCGACAGGGGGGACTAGATGGCGGCTGGCGTCTGATCGTGCCCGCCACTTGAATCGATTGACAGGAGCCAGCGGATCGGTGGGCGGAGTCAGGTGCAGTGGAAGCTCGGCAGCGCCAGCTGCCTGATCGCTGGTCGCAGCGCGCAAACCAGCCAGCTGCAGAAAGCGCGCCTCGTCGCTCTCTTCCTCCTCCTCAACGTTGGAGTCGGAGCTGTCGTCGCCCAGCCCATCTGCTTCGGCCTTGACCGCCGCGACGGCCGCCGCGGCATGGTCGCAGGTCGCGTCCCCCGTGCGACACGAGAGGCAAATCCAAGAGCCGCCGCGCGTGCGACACACGGCCGAGAATGGCCAGCTTGTCTTGCCGTTGCGGAAGACTCACACCTTAGCCCCGTACAGGACTCTCCGCCCGACTTGAAAGCGGCGCGCGTTGACCGATGCACCAAGCACGGTGAACATGTCCATCCGGGTGACCTGCACGGCCGTCTTCACCTCGTCCAGGGCGCGCAAAACGGCAGCGCGCATGGAGCAACCGTCGGCTTGGAAGCAGCGCTCGTCCTCACTTCAGGCACACACAATGTCTTCGGCCTCCGTCAGCGACGCAGTGACCACCAGGATCTCGTGTTGTTCGTGGGCGTTGCGAGGCCCGCTGGATCAGAACTTGAGCACGATGCCAATGGTGCTGCTCGGCCCCAGGTCCCACGCGCGGCCGCGCATGCCCGCGTACGTCGCGTTCTTGTACTTGCGTCTCAACTGCCGCAGCCCCGTCATCGACAAGATGACCACGTCCGAGCCGTGAAATCGCTCCTGCAGGTTTCGGTACGCCGTGGTCGAAAAGAGCACGACCAGAACGTCGCTCAACGACCGGCGCAACTGAAACCCCGAGCCCTCCGCACGTCCAGGCCCGGCATCGGGCCAGCCACCGGCACTGACCCGCGCCATCGACGCGTCAAAGCCATCTACAGTGGGTGCCCCGCCGAAGGCGCCAGCCAGAACGTCATCGGCGTGGAGGTACTCAATGGACCCGCCGTCAACGCCAACCGAGATTGGCGCGGAGTGGCGCGTCACCGCCGCCGACCCCGAACACGCGGGCGGCACCACGCCGGCCAGGTCTGGGAAGAGCGCGTCAGCGGAGGAGTAGTCAATCGTGGCATGTGCGTCGACTTGAAGCGTTGCCGGCCCCCCACAGCCCGTCGTGGACGACTGGGGGTCAGCCCCGGCACCACCAGAGGCGCCGAGAATGCCAGAAACGCAGGCCGCCGCCACATCCGCAACCGCCATCCACGGAGACCGCCCGACGCAGAAGCTCGCCGCGACCGCGGAACCTGCACGCCATGTAAATGGATGCCAAGCCATTGTCAACGGTCTACAACGACAATGACGCTCCGCTCCGCCAGCCCCCCAAGGGCACTGCGACCCGGAGACGGAGGCCGCAGCAGTCGAGGAGCGGCGGCGGCAGCGGCGGGGGCGGCGGCGGCGCCGCCGCCGCCGCCGACGCCGGGTAAGGGAACCCGGGGGTGGCAGTGCGGGGTGCAGCTCGGCAAAGAGTCGACGCGACGGCGGCGTGGGGGAAGGAGGGCGGGGGGGAAGCGCCAGCCGGCCGGACCTCGACCGGAGCGGGGGTGGGCGGCGCCAGCCGGGCGTGGCGCCGGCGAAAAAGAAACCGCGTCGAGGGGAAAAAGAGCGTCACCCGTCGTTGATGGCACCGCCAATGCCATCGGTGGCGCCGACGCGGCGGCGCGGCGCGGAAGGGAGGCGCAGCGGCGGCGCGGCGGCGGCGCCGCGGCGGCGCAGCGATGGGGGCGGCGACGGGGGTGGCGGTGGGCGACCCCCGGGAAGCGGGGCCGGGGCAGACCGTCACCGACCCCCCTCCCAGCGAGCGATTGCTGGGTGATCTGGGAGGCGCCTGCAGCGGTCACATGGGGCCCTCCCACTTGGCCGCAATGTTCTCAGATCGGCTGGTGGCAGAACATCGAATATTTTGAATTGGGAACGCCTCCGATGCGCCCGCCAGGCCTGATGCCTTGATTGGCCAGCAGGCTTGCACGTGTCCGACACGAGACAGACTCGGAAGGCACCCAAATGCACGACCTCGCTGGGCTCTTGGATGGGCATTCTGGGCGGGTGTGCCCGAACCCACGAGGTGCCCCCAGGCCTTGGAAACAGCCACGAGGTTTGGAGTATTTTACCGTGTACGAAATGTGGCAGGGGCCCCACCCAATTGGGCGGGGCCACCCGACCCGCGCCCGCGCACGGCGCTCGCGCGCCGCCGCCGCCGCGCCGCGCGGCCGCGGCCGCGCGCGCTGCGCAATTGCCTGGCGCGCCGTCCATGGCTGCGGGCGGCGCCCGCGGCGGCCCGCCGCGGCGGCGCCCCCCCCGCCCCCCCCCTCTTGTCGGGCCTTGCCGCCCGCGGTGCGCCCTCCCC
>ENA-ORXR01004271-ORXR01004271.1-marine-metagenome-genome-assembly--contig:-NODE-4271-length-12069-cov-13.735657_pt1 | contig 12069 bp, 8 predicted proteins | sample MGYA00237866_ERZ511479 | MGnify/ENA metagenome assembly ERZ511479 | reverse complement strand
ATTAATAATTAGGATTGAAACTTTTCTAATACCTTAACCCAGCTCCGTTATCTGGTTCTTAGAACTGTTGTCCATTAATAATTAGGATTGAAACCACTCGTTGCTCCTATTGCAATGCTAATCAACCAAGACCTTAGAACTGTTGTCCATTAATAATTAGGATTGAAACAGTTTAGACACCCATTCCTTACCCTCTCCTATCTTGCTTAGAACTGTTGTCCATTAATAATTAGGATTGAAACAATAAAAAAGAGGCCACAACTAATTAAAGTCATGACCCTTAGAACTGTTGTCCATTAATAATTAGGATTGAAACTATCTTTCACCTGCCAGGGCTCAATGACTGCATTAATCTTAGAACTGTTGTCCATTAATAATTAGGATTGAAACTCTGCTTGATTCATTTTTTAAGGGTTTTGAAATTGTCTTAGAACTGTTGTCCATTAATAATTAGGATTGAAACTCTCTTGATTCAGACTATAAGGTTGATGTTCCAGGAGCTTAGAACTGTTGTCCATTAATAATTAGGATTGAAACAAAATCTGTTTTGCATTCATTGCTCCTTGACCATTTCGCTTAGAACTGTTGTCCATTAATAATTAGGATTGAAACAATAACCATGTTAATAATGGGCCACATCCAACACATGAACTTAGAACTGTTGTCCATTAATAATTAGGATTGAAACCCAAATTTACAGGTTTTTACAAAATTATGTTCTGTTTAGCTTAGAACTGTTGTCCATTAATAATTAGGATTGAAACTATCTAACAATCTATACGCATTTGAGTATAGAACAATCTTAGAACTGTTGTCCATTAATAATTAGGATTGAAACCCAAATTTCCAGGTTTTCACCAAATTTCATTCTGTTCTTAGAACTGTTGTCCATTAATAATTAGGATTGAAACTCAATGCAGGGTCAAAACGTCCCTAAATTTGGTCAAGCTTAGAACTGTTGTCCATTAATAATTAGGATTGAAACTATAGTACTCAGTGTTTGACTTATCATTAATCTTAGCTTAGAACTGTTGTCCATTAATAATTAGGATTGAAACCTGGAAGTACGAAACCAATCCTTTGCTATCTTTGGACCTTAGAACTGTTGTCCATTAATAATTAGGATTGAAACTCATGAATACTAGGCAAAAAAGAAAGCAATTAATTGCCTTAGAACTGTTGTCCATTAATAATTAGGATTGAAACTTTCATCACACCATATCTTATAAGGATGTGATAACCTTCTTAGAACTGTTGTCCATTAATAATTAGGATTGAAACAACAAATTTCCAGATCTCCAGGATCCTGATTATACTCTTAGAACTGTTGTCCATTAATAATTAGGATTGAAACAAGATTGTGGCAAGTAGTCCAGAGATATTGCAAACTCTTAGAACTGTTGTCCATTAATAATTAGGATTGAAACCCAACAATAGTTGATTGTGCACCAACTGCATAATATCCTTAGAACTGTTATCCATTAATAATTAGGATTGAAACCCAAAGAGCTGGTTTAATAGGATGAAACAAGATATGGCTTAGAACTGTTGTCCATTAATAATTAGGATTGAAACATACGTTTGGTTTTGCTTATAGTGTTACTCATGGGGCTTAGAACTGTTGTCCATTAATAATTAGGATTGAAACTAAATATAGCGGTGCGAGTTTGGGCGGTGCTGGTCAACTTAGAACTGTTGTCCATTAATAATTAGGATTGAAACCTGTTTGACCTGGGCGACCTGCAAAGCCTGTACCGCCTTAGAACTGTTGTCCATTAATAATTAGGATTGAAACTCTTTCGGGTCTATTGCTTTCATCCAACTACTAGTTACCTTAGAACTGTTGTCCATTAATAATTAGGATTGAAACCGACTATGAACACAACCCACCCGAACCTAACGATCACCTTAGAACTGTTGTCCATTAATAATTAGGATTGAAACTCTGATGTTTACAGCTTCTAGCAGTTCAACCAAGTGCTTAGAACTGTTGTCCATTAATAATTAGGATTGAAACATTTTAAGATTACGCCTGAGGTGCTTAATGCAATGATCTTAGAACTGTTGTCCATTAATAATTAGGATTGAAACGCAAATTCCCTCCTACCCCTACGGTGTACTCTACTCCTTAGAACTGTTGTCCATTAATAATTAGGATTGAAACTCTTTTCTTCTGGCCCAAGTACTGCTAAAATTCGGGCCTTAGAACTGTTGTCCATTAATAATTAGGATTGAAACTGGCAAACTTTAGGCATAGACTTCTCAATACTTAACTTAGAACTGTTGTCCATTAATAATTAGGATTGAAACTATATTGAACTCAACAACGCACTTAAACGGCTTTGCCTTAGAACTGTTGTCCATTAATAATTAGGATTGAAACGACAAACCAAATCAACGTTAGGTATTTCCTGCTCAGTCTTAGAACTGTTGTCCATTAATAATTAGGATTGAAACAGATTATAGTCAACAATTTCATCATAAAGCGTTCTTGGCTTAGAACTGTTGTCCATTAATAATTAGGATTGAAACAACTCAGGTTGCGCAATAACTTTGTTAAATCTAAAGTCTTAGAACTGTTGTCCATTAATAATTAGGATTGAAACAATCAAAGTTTTGAAATTTCAATCGTCTTATTTCAACCTTAGAACTGTTGTCCATTAATAATTAGGATTGAAACTTAGGTCTAGGTGCCTTAATCCTTTTTAGCAAAAATCTTAGAACTGTTGTCCATTAATAATTAGGATTGAAACATTTTTAGGAATGCTATTGAAGGCTCACTGGCTTGACTTAGAACTGTTGTCCATTAATAATTAGGATTGAAACTTTGCACCCGTGGCTACTCTGAGACATACCCGAAGTGCGCTTAGAACTGTTGTCCATTAATAATTAGGATTGAAACCCTTTTCGGGCAACCTATAACAAATCGAAAAAATGTGCTTAGAACTGTTGTCCATTAATAATTAGGATTGAAACTTACTAAAATTATAAAGTATGTTCCCACATGTAAAACTTAGAACTGTTGTCCATTAATAATTAGGATTGAAACCCTAATATACGGAGTTCGGGTATACTTAGTGCAATATACTTAGAACTGTTGTCCATTAATAATTAGGATTGAAACTTGCACACCGCGCACGGAACCGTGCAGTATAGTATAGCTTAGAACTGTTGTCCATTAATAATTAGGATTGAAACTATCCGGAGTGCTATCTTTTAAATCTTAGGGATAGGAACAAAAAACTGTGTGCTCCGTTAAACCCTATGACAATTATCTTCTTTCCTAGGACAAATCAGTGTTTCTAGAAGGATGCGGCCTAAGGGTGGGAAGTGTTGTTTGAACGAAGAGAGTGCTGGACGACCTGGCCCGAAATGAGGGCTTTAGACTGAATGGAGGGAAGGCTCCAGAAAATTAATCCTAATTGGTGTATATTGTGAAAAAATTAGGATTTGTTATGAGTCATAAAATGCAGTAATCCGAGATAATGTAATCATTGAAATGAGTAAAAAATCAAAAATAGTCATTTGTCATTTGTTAGCACTAATCATCCTATCTGGATGTATGCTTAAGACTAAGGAAAGCCTTACAATTATTCAAAATAACTCAGCGAAAGATTTATTCGCAGTTATCGATACTGGAAGTGATACCTCTAAGGGTATACTTTCGTTTTATTTGGATGATGTTACCAAAGTTTCAGTAGATGTGATAAAGATAAATGGGGCGACTTATTTAACCTCTGTTCCAGACACATTAGTTGATAGGACGTCAAAATTTGATCCATATCCTAAACGTATTATAGATTTAAAAAAATACCCAACTTTAGCAACTCCTTACGAATCATCGCCTAGGTACATGAAGGTAAGCATTCCTACAGAATCGGAATTTACTATTGGGAAAAAGAAGTACAGTAGAAAAGATAGAAAAGACCCACCACCATTCTATTGGCAACAGGTCAAGTTATACAGCAACGATTCCTTAATATCGACCATCGATGAATTTACCATCAAAAATACGATCACTAAATTAGATACTAATGTCGTATTTTTGGGTCGATATCCTTATAAAAAGGAATTTAGAAGTGTGATTGAAATGGATGTGGAATAGCACTTGACTTATAGTCGAAAGAAAGTTATTTAAACGTTCCATTTTGTAAATTCCATTTCAGAATGATGATCTTATTAGAACATATAGTCTTTCCAGTATACAGTTTAATTAAATAAATTCCGCTAGCATTAAATAACTCAACCGAATTTTTGCTTTTGAGTCATATAAAATCATGGTTTGGCATAGTTTATTCCAGATTTCCTACATTCTAAATAATTTGCGAATTCCTCTAATTCAATATCGGTATCATCAAATCGGAAATTTTGAATTTGCCATTTGTCTTTCGGTTTGTAAAAAATGAAGGTGAACCAAATGGGTTGTCTGTCATATTTGATCAAATAACTGACAAGTTTGTAGCTTTCTCCAATACTTTTTTCTGTAATTTTTTCGTAACCCATGTAATCTCCAACCAATTTGATAAATCCAGTCAATTGACTTGTAACACTTTCACCTGCGTCCTTACTTTCTGCCATCCATTTATTGGTTCCAAAAACATAGTCAATAGCCTTTACAGGCGACTTTTCATAGCGTTTGAAGAATTCATTAGTAATCTCTTCTGTTGTTGTTTGTGCGTTCAAAATATTAGTTGATAAAATAACTAAGATTGATAATGTGAGTAGTTTAATTTTCATTTTGTTTATTTTCAATTAATAACGGGTTATAGGTAGCAATTTTGAAAACTTTTAAATAGGAATTCTAAATGACTGTCTCCAATTCTCATACTCCTAATAAAATAAAAATAACACGAATCATCTCAAATTAGTTCCTGAGTAACTTCATTGTGATTTTCCAAAGTTCATGTATCTTTATATTCAACAATATCACGCTTCAAAATTATTAAAATGTATATATTTTCTGCAAAACGGGATTTATTTTTGGTTTTTCTATTGTGCTCTCTTGTGTCCTCTGCACAACCCTTCGATCTTGGATTTACGACTTTAAACCTTGTAGATACAAGTAGAAATAATAGAAGTGTTCCTGTTGAGTTGTATTATCCTGCTGCTCTAGGTGGTGGAGGTTTGGATGTGCCTGTAGCATTAAACAATGTACCGCTAGTTGTGGTGGGACACGGTTTTCTTATGGGGGTAGATGCCTATACAAATGTAGTAGACGCGCTGACTCCAAATGGGTATGCTGTGGCACTGGTAGACACAGAAACAGGGCTTTTGCCCAACCACTCTAATTTTGGAAACGACCTCGCTTTTACAGTTGATGCTGTGATAGGATTAGGTGGTATCTTTACTGGGAAGTTTGGTCCAAGATCGGCTGTCATGGGACATTCGATGGGAGGTGGTGCCAGTTTTCTGATTGCCGAATCCGCCAATGTTGACTGTTTGGTTGCCTTTGCGCCTGCAGATACCAATCCGTCAGCTATTACAGCGGCATCGTCCATCACTAAGCCAGTATTGATTTTTGCGGGGGAGGACGATTGTGTTGCTAGTATTGCAGATCACCAACAACCGATGTATGACGCCCTAGGGACTAACTGTAAAACAATGATTACCATATTAGGCGGAGGTCATTGTAAATTTGCGGAAAGTAATTTTGCTTGCAGCTCTGGTGAACTATTCTGTTCAGGCAGTATAACAAGAGCCGATCAACATGTAATTGTTAATGATTATTTGTTGCCGTATTACGATTATTTCTTAAAAGGAGATGCGAGTAGTTGGTCGACATTCAACAACTTGCTTGCTACAGATACTCGAATCACGTATCAGGATTCTTGTGTTTATTCCTGTGCGGATCTCACTTTAGTTGTCACCATTGTACCAAGTACTGTTACTGGTATTTCCAGTGTTGGTTGTGTCGTATCCGTTACAGCGCTTAATAATTTTGAACTGGATAGTTCTGCAATCACTGTACGCATTCCTTTAGATCCGCGATTGACTTTTACGTGGGACTCGACACTGACTGCTGTTTCCTTTTTTACTGTAGACAATGTAAACTGGGGTTATACTGGTAACAATGGGCTGTTTCACTCGTTTGAGTATACGGGTACTCAAGCCTCAGGTCTGCAAACTGCTTTCGGAGTACTTGCCAGTTATAATCCGCAAGGAACGGAGGGGCAGACAACGATTACCGCAACTGTGGTACCTGGTAGTGGAGGCGAGTGCCGTTTTACGAATAATGGGGATTCTGAGATTCTGGTTTACTTTGATTAGGTTTTTGTTGGTTCTACTTTGACTCTAGGAGCATACGCCATTTTATTGGTTCGGGTAACATTCTTTCAAGCTTCATGGAACTTACTATATTTTTTCTTGAGCCGCTTTAATAAGCGCTAATAGAAATGATTCGCCACTGTTTTGAATCCGAAATAAAATTCTTTTAAACTTTTTCTTGTTTTGAGATACCTTTTATCTCCTATGGTAATATAGTAGTGAAATTGAGAAACTGTAACTCCAAAAAAAACAAACTACACTTCTCTAATTTGCTTAATACTCTGGTTCCGGAATCTGTAATTACACAAGGGTGGCGGGCATTTATCTATTAAAACATTCAGATTATTTTCTAGTCAATTGTTGCAACAATTGGGTTGGGAGGTTATGTCTGGAATTACCAAAAAACAATAAAAATGAAAAATTTAAAAACTCCATTAGCAATGATTTTAGTATTGACCATGTTAGGACCAAATGTATTTGCCAATTATCAACCGCAATCAGTAGAATCTGAGATTACGAACTTCGTTTCTGGCGGATTTGTGGTTGTCATCGAGGGATTTACCGACAAGGATATTGAGTTGGAATTTCCGTCACAAAAAGAGGGTCTGGTGCAATTCGCCATTCTAAACATGAAGGGTGAATTGGTCTATTCGAATGTTGTAAATACGACTAATATTAACTTGTCTGATTTACAATTGCCAGCTGGGCATTATCGATTGGTTGTAAAGGTAGGTACTACAGTGAAGGAAGTTATGGCAAAGCTATAATTATAATTCATTAATTTTTTCCAGGAGCCATGTCCGATTTAATACTCGAGGCATGGCTTCTAGTTTTTTAAGCAGTACTTCCGGATTGTTTTTCGAATAGCGCCCTGCTGCTGGCAACAATTTAACAATTTTAATAAAATTAAGACGTTCTTCCTTTTGTTCAATATTTATGTAACCTTCCTTGTATTTTCGTTGTACATATTGCTTGAAAGCTTCACAACGGGCTTCTAAAACTTCGTATCCATTTGATTTTCTTGTTTCATATAGACTTATAATCAGCAATTTATAAGCTCTGAATCCAAAGCTATAGTCTTCAAACTCCAAATAGCTTAATTGTTGAAGTACTTTTGAATAGTTTTTGTTTGCATTTTCTAGGAATGCTTCGAATAGGGTTTCAATATTGTGTCTATTTTCTTCCTTGACATTGAGGTGTTTAAGGTGTTGTTTAATTAAGGAGCGAACTTCTTCAGACTTTTTCAGAATGATGCCAATATCGACTAGATTTGTAAAGTGGTTCGAACTGATTTGATTATTAAATAATAAAATCCCGTTTTCCAATCCTTTTTTATATAACATGAAGAGTTTCTCATTGTTTCCTTTAACTGAAAGTACTCCAGTATTGATTAGCATTTCAAACACATGTAGTGCTCGTTCCCTGGTAAGGGTTTCCTGTATATTGAAGAATGTCTGTTGAAGGATATCGAATTGTTCCGGCTGTCTGGAGTCGATTTGATTCCACAATTGTATGTAAAATACCAAAAGCCCATTTTTCTGATATTGGTCGGTGTTACTTATCTGTAGTACTTCATTTAATAGTGGAATTTCTACTTCCTTATTGGTGAAGGTCTTAATAATTTTCAATTGGCAACTGTAGTGCAGTTTTTCCAACAAGTAGGCCTTGTCTAAATGCTTGTGTATGGAGATAAGGTCATTGGTGAGGTCCTTTTTTCTGTATTTATTATTGGTGACACTATAGTGAAGATCGTGTTGTACTTGTTTCTTTTTTTGATGGTAAGAATCGTCCCGAAGAATCTTACTGTCTAATTGTTTTTCAGTATTTATCAGTTCCGTTTCAAAAATGTTGTCTAGTCTGTTTTCTAAATAATAATTGCGTAGTAGCTGTTGTTGAGAATTGGGTTCCTTGCTCAGTTGTTGGTGCTGGATAAATGTCTCGACTAGCTTGAGTGTTGCGGTAATAAGTCGTTGCGCTTTTTGGCTATTGTGTTGCTTAGGGAAAATGGTGCTTAAGGTATTCTCTCTTAGCTGTTGATAGGTATTTGAGGAATGCCTGTCTATTTTTTTACTAATGAGCTCGAGAAGCCTTTTGATGTTGGGGGAATTCTGAGACGTGATTTGACTAATAAGTATTCGTCTGGATTTTGGAGGGAGGGAGGCAATAAGGGAAAACAGTCGGTTTTTTTTCATACGAATTTAATTGTTTCCGTGAAGGTTTGATTCAAAATTGATCCAAATTAATGCATTGTTATTCAGCAATATACAATTAGAATTTCAAATCATATAGAAATAATTAAATGATTTTTGTTGCGAATTTGAATGAAATAGGTATCCGAATATCCTATAGATTTGAAGCATCAATTAAACAATAAAACTTTATTCAATGAAAACAAACACATTATTTCAATCCATTAAAACCGGATTTAGTAGCCAATGTGCGAAACATGAAAAATGGCATTGGTGTAGTAAAAACAAAACCTGGATACCTGTAACCCATTACAATTAGGAATTAGAATTAAAACAATAAAAAACAATAAATGGCGGAAACCGAAAAGCCACAATAGAGTAGGTAATTAAACTTCAAAAAACAATATAATATGATAAATCAAAATTGGGTTTTCGGGAACAACAGTTGGTTGGATTTTACATCATCTCCGCCAACACCGATTTCAGGAGCTGCAATTACTACTTGGGAAGGGTGCGCATCAATTTCTGATAGTGCAGGTAATTTGCTTTTTTATACTGATGGGAAGACCGTTTGGGACAGCAGTCACAACCAACAGGTAACTGGCTTACTTGGGAATAGTTCCTCAACACAATCAGCTATTATTGTTCCAAACCCTGGAAACAATCAACAATACTATGTATTTACTGCAGACGGTGCTAGTGGGTCAGATAACCATTTTAATGGAGGATTAGTTGATCTCAGCACAAGCACTTGGAGCTTTACTTCACTTTCTGGATTAATGACTCTACCGAACACTACTGGTTATTCTCCAGTAGAAAAAATTACAGCAATCCAGCATAAAAATTGTAAAGACTTCTGGGTTTTAACACTTCTTCAGAAAGCTACTTTAGATGCTGATTCAGGTCCTGGTATATTGAGGGTGTTCCTAGTAAATTCCTCAGGAGTTAATCATGTTTCAGATATTTCTTTAAGACAGAATATTATTGATTATGGATATATGAAAGGCAGTTCTGATGGCAGTAAGTTAGCAATTGCCAATTATGGTTCCAATCAAATTTTAGTGTTCCCATTTGATAGTGCCACAGGAACACTAGATGTTGTAGGAGGAATTACAATTAATACTTCAACTAATCAACGATATGGGTTGGAGTTTTCACCCAATTGTGCACTATTATATTATAGTGATGTATTTACAGGACCAATTTATCAGGTAGATTTAATGAATTCAGGATTGGCTTCTACCGCAGTTGGAAATGTTTCAACAAACACTGGTGCTCTACAATTGGGTATAGACAACAAGATTTACATATCAAAGTATAATCAGAATTCTTTAGCTGCTATTCTTGATCCTGACATACCTGGCCTTGGTTGTAATGTAAACAATACGTATGTCACGTTACCGCCTGGCGCTGTGTGTCAATATGGATTGCCGAATCTCATAGCCAACCCTTGCTCTGATGAAAATGATTGTCAGTGTAAAGACTGTAATGGGGATTCCTCTGTACAAAATGATGAATTAATTCAAAGAGCTGTCTTAAAAACGAATACCGTAACTTCGACAAATAATTCTCCTGGATGTCCTCCAAATCCCTTTCCTGTCCGGACAAATTGTAGGCAACAGGCAATTATAAGTCAAGGCGATCTAAAACCATGTTTCTATTTTCATTGGGGAGATGGTTCTACTGACCAAATTGAAGAGCATGATACGGAGGTTTTTTATATCACAGTGTGTAACAACTTTAATGATATCCTGTTCAAAGGCCTAAAAATTACAAAGGTTACTTTAAATCCTAATCATCCAATCAGTAGTGCTCAAATTGTTCCAGACAGGTTGGTGAATATTGATTGTCTTGAACCATGTTCTTGTCAAACGAGAGAATTTGCAATCATTACCAGAGATACGAATATTGCTGGGAATTATACTATTGAAATTGAATATTGTTTTGATGAAATAGTTATTTCGTCTAGTGGAGGGCGAGGAAGAGCTTCATTTCCATTTACAATAACAGAGGATTAAATAGTAACATATAAGTTACAACAAAGTAACAGAGGATTTCTTATGTCGGAGGTCAGAATTGACTTCCGACGATATTAAATAAATGGCGGAAACCGAAAAGCCAGAATAGAGTAGGTAAACTTCAAAAAACAATATTATGAAAAACGTAAATGAATTAGAATTTAAAGAAGGTGTTTTTACACAAATTAGGGCAAAAAGCATAGAAAAATCTATGGATCTTGTAAAGCGAGGAGTGAAAACTGATACTGGAAAAGAAGTGCTAGAAGTACTTAAAGATGTAAAAAAGTTTATTGATTTATATCCACCTGGATCAGGAAACGGCGGAGATGTACAGGCCATTACAGTTAAGATTTGTAAAGGAAAATTTTGTGTGACCTTTAAGTTCTTAAAAAAGGTTGATCTTGATATAACTATTGAGTTGTAACTATGCCTAATTCTTAATTAAATACCGGAAATTAATTTGTATTGATTTCTGGTATTTAATTTTTATTGAAACGGTCATTTGTAAAGTGAGGCTCTATTAAAGTGGATTATGCAATAGAAGGTAGCAATTCAGAATTGTCTGAAGAATTGATTTCACTCTTTGATAAAGGACTTAAGAATGACGCCACTTTTGCAGAAGCCGTTAATGAAGAAACCACACTACAAAGAGTCGTTCAATATGAAGAAGAACAAAAAATTATGGCTCGTATTCAGGTAATCCAGAAGGAGTTTTTTGCAAATCAAGTAAAGTCATCAGAAGACCCAAAAACAAAGAACTTCCAGGCAAAGTTATTTCAATAGTTCTTAGATTAAAATACCTCACAGCTATTGTTCCTTATTTGCCATTTGTCTAATGATCAGCTGTTCATGCTTATCGGCAACAAAATTTTCCGATTTTTCTTTACATTTCTAATGACAACAAAAACGAGAAAAACGAATAGTAGTAGGAACATAAAAAGAAGCACACTAGTCAGACTATTCTCTGTAGAAACCTCTCCAAAATCCCCATAATGCACAAACCCCGCCCAGTAATAAGGATGCGCCTTGTCTAGACTCTCTATGCTATCCAAGTAATCCCGCTTCGCCCTCTTAAGCGCCAAGTGTTTAGCCTTACCCGCCGCCAAATGCTTATAGTAATACCCCATCACCTCCATCGTAGCACGGTCATCCACTGCCCATAAGCTCATCGTCGTACTAGGAATACCCGATTGCGCAAACGCCCGCGCCAAACTAAAAACACCCTCACCACGACGTGCCATACCCGACCCCGTCTCACAAGCACTGAGTACCACCATTTCAGTTTTAGTGTCCACATCATACAATTCATGAAAGTAAACAGGAACTGAGTCGGCCATAAACAGTTGTCCCTCTTCTAATTGATCAGTATCCACACACGCATGCGTCGCCAGATGTAAGATCCGAGTATCCTTCAAGCGTTGAAACAGTGTTGCCTTATCCGCTTCAGAAGCAAGGAAGGACTTACCTTTAAAATGACTGGAAACAGTAGCTGCCTCCTCGCTATTATGTGCAAGATTACTAACTTCTCCTAGACAGTAATTTCTGGTGGCGCTTGTTTGCAATGCGTTGAAGGTGGGTGCAAAAGCAGCTAGCGGATA